>LQAG01000236.1_pt1 | contig 20930 bp, 28 predicted proteins | sample 1535801 | NCBI WGS metagenome assembly LQAG01 (sample SAMN04331584, study PRJNA305678) | bioreactor metagenome | isolation source: bioreactor_3 inoculated with Wadden Sea sediment 1st replicate of a... | place: Germany:Bremen | reverse complement strand
ACCGGTCCCTGTCCCTTTTGAGCATTTCATAATACGCCATGAGGTGGTGGGCGAGCAGCACGGGCTGGGCCCGCTGCAAATGGGTGTATCCGGGCATGATCACATCCAGGTGTTTTTGGGCCAGGTCCACCAGCACCTTTTGAAATCCGGTGATCCGTTCCATGATCTGCTGTGTCTCTTTTTTCAGAAAGATCCGGATATCCAGTGCTACCTGATCATTTCGGCTTCTGCCGGTATGCAGCTTTTTGGCGAGATCCCCACATTCCTGTCCCAGGGCATCTTCCACATGCATGTGGATATCTTCCAGGGAATGGGAAAAAGGAAGATCATTGTTTTCGATCCGGGTTCTGACCCGTTCCAAGCCTGCCAGAAGCGTGTCTGCCTCCTCCCGGGAGAGGATCCCCTGCTTCGCCATCATTTTCAGATGGGCCATGCTGCCTTCGATGTCACTGGCATAGAGCCGCTTGTCCACATCAATGGAGGCGTTGAATGTTTCCACCAAAACGTCGGTATCTTCAGAGAACCGTCCCCCCCACAATTTATCACTCATCGGTTTGATTCCTGTCGTGGTTTCCTGTCCGGACAGGTGCGGCATTTCCTCTGTCACCTGCCTTTTTGGAGTGGATTGAATCCTTATTTGAAACAACTGAAAAACGCATTATTTTTTCATGCCTTGCTAAGCCCGGCAGGGTTTGGCCGGTATGGAAACCCATCAGTCCAGAATCAGTTTTTCCAAAATAGCCTTATGCATGTGCCGCTTGTTTTCCGCCTGGTCCCAGAATACGGCCCCAGGGGCTTCCAGCACATCTTCGGCGATCTCTTCCCCCGGTGGGCCGGCAGGCAGTGCATCACCAGCACATCCGGGCCGCGTGTGACAACAGAGTCTTGTTCACCTGAAACCCGTCAAACACGGCCAGCCGTTTTTCCAACTCATCTTCCTCGCCCATGCTGGCCCAGACATCGGTGTACACCACATCCGCGTTTTTAACCGCTTCTTTTGGATCGGTTGTGAAACGGATTTGCTTCAAGGCTCCTGCTCCAGAAGCAGCAATAATCTCCGGCTCAACCATATGATTTTCCGGGCAGGCTGCCACCAGGTTCAAGCCAAGAACGCTGGCCGCGTTCACCCAGGAATTGGCCACATTGTTGCCGTCTCCCACCCACGCGATTTTCACATTTTGGTATCCACCCTTATGTTCGATGATTGTCATGATATCGCTTAAAATCTGACAAGGATGGAACGAATCGGTCAGCGCATTGATCACCGGAATGGTGGAGGATGCGGCAAACGTTTCCACCAGGGCATGGTCAAAAGTCCGCATGGCCAGGCAGTCGATGTACCGGGACAACACCCGGGCCGTGTCTTCGGCCGGTTCGTTTCGGGAAATCTGAGTGTCCTGGGTGCTCATGTAGATGGGATGTCCCCCAGCTGAATCATGGCGGTCTCAAACGCCACCCGGGTCCGGGTGGATTTTTGTCAAAAATCAGGCCCAGGGTCTTTCCGGTGAGCACCCGGTCCTGAATGCCCTGAGCATAGCGTTTTTTCAGCTGCAATGCCCGGTCGAACAGGTATTCAAAATCAGTTTCTCCAGGTCCAGTAGTGACAACAGATCTTTTTCAAAACCAAACATCTCCTTGAAAGGTTACAACAGGCTGTCCAGCACAGACACCAGCCGGTCAATATCAGCGGTTTCCACAATCAACGGGGGTGCAAATCTGAGAACTTTATCCTGAATGGCATTAATAATAAACCCTTTTTTGAAGCATTGGGTCTTGACGGCATCGGCCCCGGCATCCAGCTCCATGCCTATGAGCAATCCAGCCCCCGGACATCCTTGACACGGGAATGGGTTTCTTTAATTTTTGAAGCTGTGACTTGAAATACCGGCCTTTTTCCCGCACCCTCGCCAGAAACGCCGGATCGGAAATCAAAGCCAAGGTCTTGAGACCGGCGGCCGTGGCCAGGGGCGTACCCCCGAAGGTAGAGCCATGGCTTCCCGGTTCAAACCCTGTGGCCGCTTCTCCGGTGGCCAGCATGGCCCCAATGGGAACCCCGTTGCCCAAGGCCTTGGCCAGGGTCATGATGTCCGGGGTCACCTGGTATATTTCATGGGCGAACAAAAGTCCCGCACCGCCCCATACCGGTTTGGATCTCATCAAAAATCAGCAGGGCCCCGGTGCGGTCGCACAACGCCCTGACCTCTGACAGATATTCCGGGTCCGCCGGGATCACCCCGCCCTCTCCCTGGACTGGCTCCAGCATCACCGCGCATACCGTGTCATCCATGGTCTGTTCAAGGGCGGGAAAATCATTGAACGGTACATGGGAAAATCCGGGCAGCAGCGGATAAAACCCCTGCTTGACCTTGTCCTGACCGGTGGCGGTGAGGGTGGCCATGGTCCGGCCGTGAAACGATCCTTTCATGGTGATGATCCGGTACCGGTCTGTGTCACCTTTTCGTTGAAAATACCGCCGGGCCAGCTTGATGGCCGCTTCATTGGCCTCGGCCCCGGAATTGCCGAAAAACACCTGATCGGCAAAACTGTTTGCCACCAGAGCCTGGGCCAGGTCCGCCTGAGGCAGGGTATAGAACAGGTTGGACACATGCACGAGTTTTCCGGCCTGATCCTGAATGGCGGCCGTCACTTCCGGATGGCAGTGGCCCAGGCTGCATACGGCGATTCCGGCCAGAAAATCAGTAAACACCTGTCCGTCTTCATCGGTCAAAAACATGCCGCTGCCGCTGACAAACGCTTTCCCCTGACGGGCATAAGTGGGGCAGACAAACGTCTCGGTTTTTCAAGGGTATCCATGGTTTTCCCTTTTATTATCTGTCTTATGTGAGGTTAAAGCCCCGCCTTTCGGGCGGAAAGCTTCAGCTGCTTTCAATTTGCAAACACCTGGGTACCGATACCGGAATCGGTAAACAGTTCCAGAAGCACGGCATGGGAAATTTTGCCGTTTATGATATGGGTCTTTTTCACTCCGCGCTTCAGCGCATTCAGGGCACACTCAACTTTGGGAATCATGCCGCCCTTGATTTCTCCCTCCCGGATCATCTGCCTGATGCGCTGATCATTGATAGAAGATATCAGTTGACTGCCCGCATCCAGGACTCCGTCCACATCCGTGAGCAGGATCAAGCGCTCCGCTTCCAAAGACGCCGCAATCCGGGATGCCACCACATCCGCGTTGATGTTGTAGGTTTCCCCGTTTTTCCACCCCCACCGGCGCAATAATGGGAATAAACCCCTTTTCGGTCAGGGTATGAATAATCTCCGGGTTCACGGACTGGACATCCCCCACCATGCCCGGATCAATGATTTCCGGAGGTTTTTCCTGGTCATCCTGCACATAGATTTTCATCTTTTCCGCCAGGAGCAGGCTCCCGTCCTTGCCGGTAGACCGACCGCCCGGCCCCCTTCCTGGTTGATCCGGGCCACAATGTCCTTGTTCACTTTTCCGCCCAGCACCATCTCCACCACATCCATGGTGACGTCATCCGTATACCGCATGCCTCTGATAAAGGTCGAGGTGATGCCCATGGCGGACAGGACCTTGCTGATCTGGGGACCGCCCCCGTGGACCACCACCGGGTTGATGCCGATGTACTTAAGCAACGTGATATCATTGGCAAAATCCCGCTTCAGCTTGTCATCCACCATGCATGGCCCCCGTACTTGATGACAATGGTCTTGGTGGAGAATTGCTGAATATACGGCAGGGCTTCCACCAGAATATCCGCCACGCTCGGGGTCTGGGTCTCGTGATCCATCATAGAATATACCTGCTCAAATCCTGGTTCTCCACAATGCCCATGAGCTGGGTCTCCACAAATGACGCGTCAATGGTGATTTTGGGATCTGCCACATCCGGGGCCGCAAACAAAATCTCTTCCAGCAGTTTTTCCATCAAGGTATGAAGACGTCTGGCCCCGATATTTTCCGTGGCCGCATTCACATCCACGGCAATGGCCGCAATCTTTTCCACCGCATCCTGGGTAAACGTGATATCCACGCCCTCTGTACGCAAAAGCGCAATATACTGGAGTACCAGCGCATTTTTGGGTTCAGTCAGAATCCGGACAAACTCGTTTGCTCCCAGGGACGTCAGTTCCACCCGGATGGGAAACCGGCCCTGAAGTTCAGGAATCAGGTCCGAAGGCTTTGACACATGGAACGCGCCTGATGCGATGAACAAAATATGATCGGTCCTCACAATCCCGTATTTGGTGGGCACGGAACTGCCTTCCACAATGGGCAGCAGATCCCGCTGGACCCCTTCCTTGGACACTTCAGGCCCGTGGCTTTTTTCCTGACCCGCAATTTTATCGATCTCATCGATAAAAATGATGCCGGACTGCTCCACCATGGCCACGGCATCGGACTTAACCCGTTCCATATCCACTAAGTGGGCCGCCTCCTCCTGGGTGAGAAGCTTGAGAGCTTCCTTAACACTGACTTTTCGGCGCTTGGTCGATTTGGGCATGAAATTGCCCAGCATGTCCTTGACATTGATGCCCATCTCCTCGATGCCGGTATTGGAAAAAATCTCCACCATGGGAGAGGATTTGTCCGGCACATCCAGGTCCACCTGCCGGGAATCCAGTTTTCCGGCTCTGAGCATGGACCGCAGTTTTTCCCGGGTGCCGGAACCGATATCTGCTGCATCATCGGGCTGGCCTGCCAGTTTGAGTGGGCCAGGATCCGACCGGGTGCCTGATTTAGGGGTCGGCGGCAGCAGAATATCCAGAACTCTTTCTTCCGCAATTTTTGCGGCTTTTTCCTGGACCGCATCCTGCCGTCTGGCCTTAAGGGCATTCACGGTGAGTTCCACCAAATCCCTTATCATGGATTCCACATCCCTGCCCACATACCCCACTTCCGTGAACTTGGAGGCTTCCACCTTATAGAACGGCGAATCGGTGAGATGGGCCAGGCGCCGGGCGATCTCAGTCTTTCCCACGCCCGTGGGACCGATAAGAATAATATTTTTCGGGGCGATCTCATCCTGAAGATCCGGGTCTACCTGACGCCGGCGCCAGCGGTTTCGAAGCGCGATGGCCACGGATTTTTTTGCATCCTTCTGGCCGATGATGTATTTGTCCAGCTCCGTGACGATTTCCCGGGGTTTCAGATCTTTCATGAATGAATGTCCGGTGTCAGTTAAGTTCTTCAATGGTGACCTCATGGTTGGTATAAATGCAAAGATCGGCAGCGATTTCATGGCTTTTTCAACGATCAGACGGGCAGACAGGTCCGTGTTTTCCATCAGGGCAATGGCGGCGGACTGGGCTGCCGGGCTTCCGGAGCCGATGCTGATGACCCCCTGGTCCGGTTCGATCACATCCCCGTTGCCGGAGAGCAGATAGGTGTTGTCAACATCGGCCGCAATCATCATGGCTTCCAGGCGCGCAGGTATTGTCGTGCGCCATTCCCGGCCAGTTCCACACAACTTCTTGTCAGATTACCGTTGTACCGCTCCAGTTTTCCTCCAGTTTTCCGACAGGTCAGCGCGTCTGCCGTAGTGCCGCAATCCGGTGAGAATCTTATCATGAAAAATACGACGGACTTTTTTCGCCTTGTGCTTGGTCACGATACTGCCCAGCGTGACCTGGCCGTCTCCGGCCATGACCACGGAGGCACCAGACCGCAACGCCAGAATGGTGGTGCCGTGAAAGGTGTCATCTCTCATATAACGATATCAACTCCTTGGGTGTGCATTATCATATACCTGCATCAAATGATCCATGCTCACATGGGTGTACACCTGGGTGGTGGACAGGCTGGCATGGCCCAAAATTTCCTGGATTCCCCGCAGATCCGCCCCGGAATCCAGCATGTGTGTGGCAAAACAATGGCGCAGCACATGGGGGAAACCGGTACGTGCAGCCCGCACCGGGTTACAATGTGATCCAGAATCCGCCGGATGGACCGGGGGGTCAGACGTCCGAAGTCCTTGTTCACAAAACGGGCACCAGGTCTTTGGACAAACTATCCCGATAATGCGTCACCGCTTTCAGGGCTCTTTTTCCCACCGGCACAACCCGCTGTTTGCCGCCTTTGCCGGACACTCTAATCACTTGGCTGCGAAAGTCAATGTGATCCATGTTCAATCCATGGATTTCGGAAATACGCATGCCCGTGGAATAGAAGGTTTCAAACATGGCCTGATTGCGCTTTCCCAGCCAGGTATCGGTCTTAATGGAGTCCAAAAGACGGAACACATCCTCCACGGTCAGGACCCGGGGAATGGCCGGCCAGTTTGGGAAAGGGAATCCCGTCCGCGGGATTGGCCGGAATCAGTTTTCCCGCACCAGAAATTCAAAAAAAGCTTTCAGTGCCGACAAGCGGCGGGAAAGGGATCTTTTCTGTTTCCCGGTCCGGACCTGGAACGCCAGGTATTGTTTCATGGTCAGCTTGTCCACCCGGGCCGCGTTTGCCTCAAAACAAGACTGCACATCCGCCGGCGGATCTGAATCATCTGTCCGGCCGGCAAAAACCGCATAAAATCCAGGATATCAGACCGGTAAGCCCGGCAGGTATGGGCGGAATATCCTTTTTCCGCAGTCAGAATATCCATGAACCGGTCAAGGATCATGACGGCATACCGATTTTCTGCATGACCTGTTGCATGTCTTCCCACACAGGCGCTTCAGGGCCGGATCTTTTAAGAGTTCGGAAGGGTGAAACGTGGGCATGACCGGAATTCCCCGGATATTGACAAATTGTCCCCGGACGGCCGACAAAGGGCTGCTGTTTCCAGTCATCACCTGCACGGCCTGGTCTCCGAAAGCGACCGCAACCTCAGGGCAAACCGACTGCATAAAGGTCAGGACCTGATCCTGATCCGGGGCATTGCACAGGCAGACCCTGTCTGTAGACAGTTTCATGGCTTCCAGGATTTTTTCAGCAAAACCCCGGCCTCGCCCCTGAAAAACCGGCCGGTCCCCTCCACCAGTAACACTTTGGCCGATACAGGCCCCATGTGAGCAAAGCGCTTCTGAGGCGCCCGGGGCCGCCCCCAGGCAGCCAGGATCTCCAAAGATGCTTCGGAAAGAGAGACCCGGGCGAAACCCATCTGCTTCCGGCTCCGCAGATATCCGGAAAGATCATGGATAATGGTTTGAAGATCCCCGGATTTTGACAAGGGAGATGTGGGACTGGAAAAAGTCATGATGGATCTGCGTCAGGGCCGCTGTTCAAGCCGGGCCAGAATGATGTCCAAAAGCATTTGGGCCACGGCCGGCTTGCCCATCAGCGGGATATCGGCTTGGGACCCGTCTTTAAAAAACACGGTCATTTGATTGGTGTCCGCCTGAAACCCAGTATCTTTTCTCCCCACCTGGTTGGCAGCGATCATGTCCAGATTTTTTTCTTGATTTTCTTGACCGCGTTGGCAGAAAGATCATGGGTTTCCGCAGCAAATCCCACTAGAAACTGATCCGGCCGTTTACGTTCCCCCATGGACCGGAGGATGTCCGGATTCTGGACCAGGGTCAGGGAGATGCCGTCTTCATCAGACTGTTTTTTATTTTAAGCGTCTCCTGACGATCCGGCCCGGAAATCCGCCACAGCCGCCACCTGAATGATGATATCCGCACGATCCATTTTCGAAAGCATGGCATCTGCCATGTCATGGCAGGTCCGCACTGAAACCGTTTCAACCCCCACCGGGGGATCCAGGCTCACCGGTCCGGTCACCAGGGTCACCGCCGCACCACGCATTTCAGCGGCCCTGGCTATGGCATATCCCATCTTGCCCGAGGAATGGTTGCTCACAAACCGCACCGGATCAATGGGCTCCAAGGTAGGACCAGCCGAAATCAGCACCGTTTTGCCGGTAAAATTTTTGGGTGTCAGCATGTGCTGGATTCGATCGAAAATAAGCCAAGGGTCAGGCAGACGGCCGGGCCCTGTGGTTTTACAGGCCAAAGCTCCGGTGTCCGGATCCAAAACATAAATCCCGTCGGTTTCCAGCAGATCCAGATTCCGCTGCACCCGGATATTTTCGTACATATAGGTGTTCATGGCCGGGCAGACCATGATCGGGGCCGTGGCTGCCAGAAACGTGGTGGTCAGGGCATCATCGGCCATGCCATGGGACAGCTTGGCAATGCAGTTGGCCGTGGCCGGCGCGATCACAGCGGCATCACATCTCGATGCCACATCAATATGGGCCACGGATCCGTGGGAATCCTCCCACAGATCCGTGATCACCGGATTTCCGACAACACCTCAAACGTGGCCTTCCCACAACCGCAGGCCGCTTCGGTCATGGCCACATCCACCTGGGCCCCGGCTTTTTCAACAGCCGCAACAGCTCAACCGCTTTGTACGCTGCAATCCCGCCGGTGACGCCCAGCAGGATCCGTTTTCCCGCCAGAATCGTCACTGGGACAAATCCGACGGAGACAGCGAGTCCGGGGTGTCCGGCAACCGGCCCTGGTTCATCCGGGCCGCCACACCGACTTCCACATAGGTGAAGAAATGCTCGCTTTTAATGGAAATCACCGCTGACTTCATGGGCTTTTCAAACACCAGGATAGCCATGTTGGGTGAGTCGATCCGGCTGACCACCGTCCAGTTGTCCTTAAGCATGTTGTTGTTGAAAAAATTGATCAGAGAACGCCGCTCCACCCTTCCTTGGAGCATCAGAATCCCGGAGGTGAATCCCGGGGTGGAAACGATCATGGTTTTGTCCTGAACCACTGACAGCTCCACCGGAATCAGGACGTCTTCAAAATCATAATACACCGCCGTGGTCTTCCGGGATTCCGGTGCCGTCATGGATGCAGCAGTTGATGACACTGCCTGGGTTTCGGCCGCTTGGCTGTCTGAAAACACATTTGCGCACCCAATCATCCCCATAACACATCCCAGTGCTGCCACCGTAACCAATACCCTTTTGAACATTTCTCTCATCTGATTCTCTCTTTTTGTCTAAGAATATTCTTTCTTAAGATGAACTCGCTTTGCCCTATTTTATCAAGGTCGGCATGTCGGAACCTTCTTTTTTAAAATTTTTCCGCCAGTGTCATGATATAGCCAGCTGTCTCTTTGAAATCACCTGTTCCACCATCCTTTATTGGTTCAATAGGAGTTCATCTTCTTCCGGCACAAGACCAGGTACCGGATCAACACCGCCGAATATTGCAGTCCGCTCACCGAAAACGTCCCGGATCAGTCTATCGTTGGCTTGATCGCCTGGCTACCGTTTTTCTAAACAACTAAATAAAATTTTAACCGGCCCGCTAGTTGAGTCAAGAAGTATGTTTAACAGATTCAAAGTTTCGTTCCAATGCCAGCCATCTATCTATAAATTTCCGAAAATTCATGGGCGGCCCTCATCGCTGTTTATATTTTCGACAGCCCGTCCAGACAATCGCCCCATGATGTTGCATAAAAAAACCTATTCAGAAGGCTGCTACAAATGAAGTTCAGTAAAGCACAAATTTTGCCAACTCCCACAAAACTCCGGCAATCCGTTTTGAAGGCAGGGCATTGGCATCTTTTTCCGGCATGATTGTTTTCCAGCTCTTGTTCAGGCAGTTTGCATTAAAAAAAAACGAAAAGATGCTTTTCCCCTCTGAAGATACCCCCAATATTTGACCATCACCTGGTGGTGATGCTTCACGTCACCCACCTGATTCTGGGTTGCAGATGGTTGCGTGAAATATAGTCTATTACAAAGACGATCCAATGATTCTCCGGATGTTGAGACTTAGATCTCTTACGGATGTATCGACCATTTCAGGGATCCTTTCCCTAATCGATAATCCCAGTGTTGATATCGTGCAAGGCCTGTCACGTTCCCCTGTTGTTGAAAGGTTACAGGAACGGTTTTTATGCCTGACCCAAGATTTCAGCGGGACTGGATTATCGACAAAGGGCCATGCCCAGGGTACCATTGTTGGTTTCAACAAAATCAGAAAAGAGATCTTATTCGGATTTAAGAATCCAGATATCGGTTATCTCTTTTTTATCATTCCGATTGAATCCGATCTGGAAGCCCTTCTTAATCTGTCTTGACACCAGGCCACCCGGTTCAGTACTATGATAGCTTACATTTTTGGCAAATTTCAGAAGATGATCGTCTACGACAATCTCATCCCTTCCGACTCTCTGAACAAAGCCTATATGCCGGTAAGTAATCTCCGGTTTGAGGGATTTGTTATTAATTCTCTGATCGTTTTTCCCGCCCTTCCCTTGGCCCGTGACAGCAGGGGGTGTTAAAACAAAGAGACATATCATCACGAAAAAGGCTGCGATGCCCATTCCTTTTCGAAAGTGGCTGATTTTTTTCATCTAAGATCTCCTTGTATCAAGAAATAAATTCGTTAAATCAGGTTTGGAACGAGCCATATCTATTCCGGTACTTCTAAACGCTTTCTAACGGAGTTCCCGCCAATAGAACATGCCATGTTTTTCTGCCCGTTCTCTTTGTGTGACGATACCGCCTGCGGCAGTGCTCATCAATTTTAGCTCCTGGTCGCCTGCCCTTAGAATCGTGGGTTCATAAAGGAGGGTCGGGAAGTGGATCCCCGAGGGAGGGATCGTATCCTCACCCCAAAGAACCTGGTCTTGTTCATTGATCAATCCATCCTCATTAATATCGAGCTGGGGAGACATAGGTCGAGCACCCGAACACCCCTGAATCTCCATCAAAATTGATTCACCTCCAGAGGTACAGGGAATGCTTTTGGGAATAGTGGTGATAACAATGACCTTGCCATCACGATCATCGGATTCCGAATGATCCGCTCCTTTAAAAGGGGTAGATCAAAGTACCATCCCGCATGGTTGACGACCAAGCTGGAAGGATTGGGTAACTCCCCGTCCGCAGAAGTCTCCTCTTCAGTGGCCCAAATTGGTTTATAATCGGATGTGATCCGCATGAACCGACCGCCAAACGAGGACCACACCAGTTCAATCTGTTCCAGCAGAGAGACGGTATAAGGTTGGTTGGAGAGATTGGGGGTAGCCGCTCTGTCGAAGGCCCCTAAAAATTCGGAAGAATCCGTGTCATCCCCATAATCCCAGATACCGTAAAGTGCTTGAGTGGAAAAATCATCAAAATCGGAGCTTCCCAGGTATTTCCCCGTTCCAAAGACCACAATATAGCCATGTCGGGCACAATGGAACATCACATCCGGTTTGGTTGTGATGGGCTGAATGCTGTCCCCGGCCCTCTTGCAGCAAACAAGGGAGCGGGCACCTCCCGACGTATGGGCGACCTTCCAATCGCCTGGACTGGCAGATCGGATGTCGAATTTCCAAAGATTTCCCAGCAGATCACCCGCGTAAACATAGTCTGCAAGCAGGTCGTTGTTCACATCCACGACGGCGGGGGTTGAGAGGCCATTGGAGGGGCCCGAATCCGTATCGATTTTGGCCAGCACCGATCCGTCAATCGCAAGAGCGAAAAGCAAGGCACTCTCATTGGGGCTGTTGTAACCATTTCCAAAGATGATGACCCAGCCAGCCTTGGTGTTGACGATGACCGGCCGGCTGAAGCTGTATCCTATGTCCGCCACATCATCTGAATCTGTAGTGGCTTTGGGGAATTCCATTTGACCTGGCCGGCCAGGGCCGCTTCCGTAGCAATGGTAAACGGGTCGGTCACATCCAGACAGTAATAGCCTTTGCCCCCCTTGCCCCAAGCCGCCCACCAAAAGGTCGACTCCGTTGACGGTTTTTGCAAAAGGTGTCAGATCCACGTAGTATTTATGGGAGTAACCAGGATCGGCGAGCAAGGAGAGGTTAGGAAAAACAAGTCCCGGCATATAGGCGAAGAGCTCCTCTCCGCCTATTGTTTTGCTGGCATTAAAAGCATGAAGCATGCCGTCATTCCCCCCCACAAACAAAACCCCGTTGTGATAAAGGGGAGCGGAGTGGACAAAATCTCCCAAGATGGTCTCTCTAGTTCTGAAATCAATTCCTTCCGAGCTTCGATTTCCCCGAAGGTATTCGAACACTCTTTCACTGGTGGCAGGATCAGGGGATAGCATTTCTTTCTGGGCAATGCCAAGACTCGCAAAACGGAAGGGGATTCCGGAGGTTCCATTATAGGTGACGATGCGCCTACCCGCATCCCAGTCGGCCGAGGCGAGCTTTTCTGAAGCCGACCACAACTCCTCGCCCTCGCCACGCCTTATTTCGCCGGTAACCGCATCAATGCTATAGGCCTTGACATCGCCACTCCAGAATTCGGTCGAGTAGCTCGACTGGTAAATGACGGTTCCTTCGTTCAGTTCTTCCGCATTGATGGAGACTTTAGCCGATGATCCGATTCGAGCGATCACATCATTGATAACAGACAGAAACGCCTTGATCAGCTCCTGGGGATTCTGGGCGTTAAGGTACTTTCCCGGCTATTGACTGCTGCGTGCCAAGATCGTCGATGCGCTCATAGTCATTGTTGATAGGGCTTGGCCAGGTAGGGTACTTGCGTTCGGAGGTGTCGATATTGTAAAGGTCGTAGTCGGCAGGATTAAGGGTGCCGTTCACTCCAAAGGCCACCGTATATGTAACCATGTGCTGCCAGGTTGCGCTGTCATAAAAATTGGTCGGAACGAAGTTGTTGTCCGGATCTCCGTCCAAATCTGTCATCCAGTAATGCATAGACACATCGGCAAGGCTTCCCGAATTTTTGTCCCCAAAAGGAGGAGGAAAGGCCCCGTCAACGTTTCCCAGTCCAGGAGCAAGGCCATTATAGGCAGCATCCGTGAACATAATGGCGAAATTCTGCTGGCAGCCGCCGCCTGCTCCTGGATCAATAGGTGAAACCGAAAGTTCGGGTTCAAGGGGGTTAATAACCTCGCTGGTGCTGTAATATTCGCCGATCTTTTTGAGACCAGCTCTTAATGGAGTGGACCCGATAGGGTTTTTGTCGTGACGGAAGCTGGTCAAAAGATTCAAAATAGCAGGAGTCTCGTCAACACCACCCACTTTGATAGGATGAACCCGTTTAATGATATAGCCGTTCAGGCTTCGGATACCCACATTGACCCCTTCTATCACCTCAAGAGCCTGACAAATAGCCCTACCGCGACTCCCCACCGTTTCCGGGAAAGGAATACCAGTTGGCAAAATTCTGCCGCTCCTGTTCATAGCTTCTGCCAGTAACGATATCCGCAGGTGGCGATCCATCCAAAACGAGTTCTCCGGGCTCGATGTAGTCATCACCATTGTCATTGTATCTGTAATAGGTGATCGCCCCATCCAGGTTTACCAAATAGGGTTTTCCTGCCGACTGAGAGTAGACATGGTAGTGTGCGTTGACAATGTTCACGCTTCCCGTCACCTTGACGAATTTCACGGCGTCCGCGTTGGTGTATACGCCTTTGGTGGAGTGATCTTTACGGGTCACGGTGACCGAACCCGTGGTCCCCGCATTGAAAGTATATGTTCCCAGAAGATCCCATTCGCCACCCTTGGCACTCTGATCGGAATAAGCGGTAGCTACTCCCCCTGCATGGACAATGGTATACTCGGCATTCTGGTCATTACCGTCGTAATAGGCGTTGAAAACCCATACCTCGTAGGTTTCGGTCGAAGGGATGGTGGGAATCCACGTGAAGGTTGAGCCGTCCACGCTTGTGTAGCTGTCCTTTTCCCCATAGGCTGCGCTATAACTATATAATACCCAGTTATCTGACTTGGTAATGCCTGTACTATCCCGGTCATCTTTGATGATCTGACTCCCAAAGCTGAGAGAGTAATAGGCGGCATTAAGGTTGGTGTAGTTTTCCGCATACATGGGATGAGAACGCACCATATCCGGATCAGCATCCGGCATATCCGAATGCCAGGGCTTGTAGGTGACCTTTGGGTCATAATACATCTTGTTGTATTCGGACCATTGGGACTTCCAATAACGGCGGTTGTCCCCGGCGATAACATAGGAGTAGACGCCCGAGGTGTACAAGTTATCTCCGGGGTTATCAAACACATATTCATACCCAGTGTTACCGATGGTGAAGAGCCCGTCACTTTCATTTGTGAGAATCTCCCAATCCATGGATCCTGAGTCGTCAATCCCGAACATGATATTGGGAGCCGATGCTTGGAGTTGGACATCTAAGGGGACGTCCGCTATATCCACCGAAACGGCACACACCAGGGGAGAATAAATAAAGGTTATCCAGGACACTGCAAAAAGGGAAATAAAGAAACAACACAGGTGGTTGGAAAAAAAGCCGCTATTTTTTGAATCGGAAAAGGCAAAAGCGATCTTTGATCATCATCATGTCATACTCCTAAAAAGCGCACCAGACAGTTCCCTTTTCCGCGTCAGGAACGTCCGTTGATAAAATTAAGACTCGAAAAGCCGTTACACAGGATCTTCCCCTGTGTTTAACACTGACGCTGAATTCTCCGCTGATACAGATTTTCATTTAATCGAAATCCCGGTTGTAGATGACAATCTCAAATATTCGCAAAAAGATAGACAGCAAAGACAACCGCAGGCACGAATTGATGGCAAAAAACTTACCTGGATTCTTTTTACATTGGTAAGCACGCCAGCGACCGCCTCATCGACCCCGGCGGATACCGTTCTGATTGGAGAACCATTCATGGGACCCATCTAAAACCGCTTCAAATAACCGATTTCAATGATGGCGTTGCCACTGTTGGTTTTTCCGTGCCCGAACACCGCATATTCATACAAGCGCGTGTTTGAGTCACCGATGTCCAAGGAGCTACCTCTTGCAACCCCTTTGAATACACTTGAAAAAAAAGCATCGGTGTTGACAGCCGCCTGTTCCGAGTTGTCACTTGAAGAAACGCTGTACACCCAATTGTCGGGATCTGAAAAATTCATCGGATTGTTATTGCTGTCAACCACATCATGCATCCAGAGCCAAGATGAATAGTATGGTATCAGATTGTCACTGTTTGTTTCATTTTCAATCTTCTGGGCCGCTTCATTGACACCGGACTCTGCCAGGTAAAAATTTTCCTGATAAACCCGTTCATTTCGAACGATTCTATTTTCAATGCTTGCTGTGTTGATGGTGGACAATCCCACCAGGGTTAATACCGCCATCACGATTAAAACGATGATCAGTGCGGATCCCTGATGATTGTCCAAGCAGTCGAACGAAACTTTCAGCGAATCTTTTCTTAAAAAAAAGATCATACCTCTATCCTCTGTTTTTTACAACCGTCAAAGCCAGCACCTTTTCTTGAATTTTGTCTCCAAGTTTGAGCGATTTTTTGACGCGGACATTTATTTTCTTCATATCGGCCGTATGGTCCTCCGCCTTCCATTCAAGGGTATATCCTGGTGGAATGACACTACTGTCCTCATGGGTTTCAACGACATATGTCGTGCTACTGGTGATATTATCAAAATCTTCCATAAGCAGGTATTCGATCCGGCTTTGTGCCGCAAGCAATGCATTGGTAAATGTCACTGCATGAGCATTTGCCTGGGAGGCTGAGATGTGCATGCTGATAATAGCCAAAATACCAATTGCCTGTATACTTAAGGCGATCATCACCTCCAGAAGGGTGAAGCCTCTTTCTTTTTCGAAGTTCCTGCAAAATAATTCATTGCTCATTTCAGTTTTGTTTCCCCTTCCCGGTCATTACAATCCCAGATTACGGCATTTTATCACGGCAGATACAGACCGTTTCGCCCCGGGTATGGTGTGATCCACGGCACCGGCATCCAGCCCCGCGGTAATGTCGATACGAACCGCCCTGATATCTGAAAGGTCAATCGGAGCAGCCAGACCATTACCATCACTGTCAAGGTATGTAAAAGTCAGGGATTGAATATTTTCAGCGATTGCCTGCCTGTTATCAACATTTATTTTCATGCCGATATCATCATCCCCATCACTCAATGAATCAAAAAGATCGAATGCAACCGTCTTTAAAATCCCCGGGTCACTGTCTGTGTCATTTTCTACATAAGTCAAGGTCAGCGGATTCCCGTTCGAACCATCTCCTGCATTGGTGATACCAGCCGAAAAAGCCCTGTGAGGATCATAACCAGACATTCGAATTTCTATGGACATAATATACATAGCAGCACGGAGACTTTGTTGCATCTCCACCAGTTGGGTCTGTGACAATTCGGATTTCTGTTGTCCTGAATAGGAATAAATGACACCCGAAACCACAATGCTTATGATGGCCATGGTCACCAGAATTTCAACCAGAGTAAACCCCTGGCTGAAATCATTTCTGTTTTCGGTATGCCGTTTCCGTTCATTGATAAATTTTCAGCTTTGAGCATATTCTTCATTATTCAATTCATTCAATCCGGATTCTTCCTATCTTATTAATCACAACTTGCTTTGTCTGCCGGATGTGTTGGAAATGGTAATGGCACAATTATTGACCCCTGATAGAAATCCTCTACTGGCGAACCCAAAGGAAGAATTATTCGATGTTATCTCAAGGTTGTCATTTTTCAGATTCGCGATCGCAATGATTTCCTCTCCTGTATTATAAGCCCCGTCCTCTGGATTATTATCAACAAAAGCCTTATAGCTGTCGTTTGTTTCATCAAAAACAATACTGGCGACGGCATTTTCCTTAATGGCTCGGAGTTTCATTTCCTGCAACGTGGATACCAGTTGCCGTGTCACCGTTTTCAGCCTGGTATTCCTGATCAACGCACTCATTTCCGGAATCGCAATGATTGCCAAGATTCCAAAAATGGCCACGGCGACCATGAGTTCCACCAAAGTGAACCCATTGTTGTGGTTCTCCCGTGGATGTGAGGTCTTCATTCCGGACATAAGCGTCTTCTCCTCCATGGGTTGACAAGGAACAGGGTGCGATTTGCTTCAGCATACGAAAAAACGGTTCAAAAATCAAGAATCCTGATCCCATTATTTGCAGGGCCTGACAAACAACGCTTGACTTTTACGGACAGACATCTATAATCGCTCCATCAGCCTTGAAACGGCTGACGGATTGTTTCTGCCTCAAGGAGTTTTTCCTGATTCACAGGAAATTTCGCCCCAAAGCAGACAGATTATTTTATTTTTATTACAGGAGAGCGCCGACATGGCAAATGGTATTGTGAAATGGTTTAATGACTCAAAGGGGTTTGGATTCATCGAAGTGGATGGTGGTGGTAAGGACGTGTTTGTCCATCACTCAGGAATCAATGCAACCGGTTTTAAATCCCTCAATGAAGGGGACCGGGTGTCGTTTGATATCGAAGAGGGCCAAAAAGGGCCTTCTGCCAAAAATGTGACGGTGCTCTAAAACACTTTTTAAGTGTAACTCAAGACATACTTGATAGACCGATCAGAAAGTTCCTGAATAGCCGGCGATTATTCAGGAACTTTTTTTTGTGTCGTGGTGTCAGCCGTGCCAGACATCGCCTTTCGCCGTCATCCGACAGCCGGTATTCATCCCACGCAATGGCAAACCGGTTTTCCAGGTTCCGAGTGATCTCTTCCCGGGCGCCTGGGCTTTTCAATGCAAAAAGAATGGCTCCTGGTGTCAGAAACTGGTCCGCCAAATCGGCCAACCGTTCCAGGTTCGCCAGTCCCCGGGCCAGAACCCCATCAAATCGCCCGGCAAAATCCGGATCTTTGCCAAACGCCTCCACCCGGCCATGGACAGCCTCGATCCCGTTAATGCCCAACATCCGGATCACATGTTTGAGAAAATGAATTTTTACGGGACCCATCCACCAGAATCATCCGGATTTCCGGATTAAGCAGTTTCAGCGGCAGCCCGGGAAATCCGCCGCCGGTGCCCATGTCCATCCATTGTCCGTTTCGGGTATGAATGAACGGCTGAATGGCGACCGCATCCAGAAAATGCTTCCGGGCCAGATCGACCGGTCCCTTGATGGCCGTCAGGTTGATATGCCGGTTCCATTTTCCAGCTGGGCCGCATGACAGGCCATCTGGCTCACTTGTGCTTCTGTCAGGGCGATGCCCATTTTACGGCTTCCCTGCCACAGGGTGTTGCAGAACTGGGTCATCCAGTTATCGGACACGGGGCTCAAAATTGGTTCCAGGCTCTGACATAGGCTTTCATGCCGGTTTTTTTGACGAATTGTGCCATGGCCTGTTCCGCTGTTTTCCTGTCAAAGAAGGTCCCGGTTCTCACCAGATACCAGGTTACCTCCTCGGGATGGGTCAATGTCAGGATCCGGGCGTCATATCCGAGTGCCTGCAATTTGTTCAACCGATCCCTAGCATTTTCCTGAACCTTGAACGCTCCGGTCTGGATTTCATATTCCGGATCAGGTCCAGACGATCTGGCATCAGAATTTTCCATTTCAGGGCCCCCGGGGATTGAGCCATTCAAGGCCTGTTCCCCGGTTTGTTTTGGTTGGGGTTTTTCTGTTTGCTCAGTTGCGGACACCTCCGGTTGTCCAGCAGATGGTTCCCAGGATGACGTGTCCGGAACGGTGGCTTTCCCGGGTTTCTGGAGCTCCGGCGTTCTCTGACCGCAGGTGCCGGCCCAGTGTTTCCAGCTGGCTTCTGGCATAATCCGCTTCAGAATCCACTTTCACAGCTTTTTCATAGGCAGCCCGGGCTGTTTCCGCATCCCCGAGCTCCAGGGACAAATCCCCTTTCAGGCAATAGGCCAGGTAAAAATCCGGTTCCAGTGCCAGGGTTTGAGAAATATCCGCCAGGCTTTTGTCGTAGTTCTTGAGTTCCGCCCAGCAGATGGCCCGGTTGAAATAGGCATAATGACTGTCCGGAGACAGAGCAATTTCCTTATCGTAATTAGAGATAGCCTCCTCATATTCTCCCTTGTAATACCAGGCCACCCCCAGATTGCTGTGCAGCCCTTTCAGATCCGGCACCATCTGCCTGGTTTTTTCAAAATCCTGAATAGCCGGATCATATTGAGAAAGCTTCATGTATGCCACACCCCGGTTTTTATACGCATCCGGATTATTCGGGTCCAGTTCGATCAATTGAGTGAACAATTCAATGGCTGCTTCATACCGATGCTGCTTCAGATGGTCGACCCCGGTTTCAAACAATTGTTTTTCCGTAGATGCAAACACGGATGAAACCCAGCAGACAGAAAAACAAAAAGCAGATATGGTAATGTTTCGGTTCATGACTCTCCAGACATTTTCAGGATTAGTGAACAGGTCTCATCCTAAAAAAATCCTTTCAAATACAACAAAAATCAAGAAAACGTCACCCTGACCATTTGCATGAATCAATCCTGATGGATTTCAACGATTTTTCTAATTTCCGGTTCCAGGGACAGAAACACTTTCACCAGTTCGGGATCAAAAACTCCCCGCTGCCTTTTTGATCTCCGCCAAGGCCTGGTCCACCGGCCACGGATTTTTGTAAGGCCGCCTGGAAATCAAAGCATCAAACACATCGCAGATACAGGTGATTCTACCGACAAGAGGAATATCTTTTCCCTTGAGATGCTGATGATACCCGGTGCCGTCCCATTTTTCATGATGGGTCATGGCGATGATTCTTGCCACTTCCAGCAGCTGGGACGTGCCACCGGATAGCAATTCCTCCCCGATGCGGGTATGCGACTGCATGGATTCCCATTCCTTGTCGTCCAGTTTTCCGGGTTTAAGCAGGATATTGTCTGAAATGCCGATCTTGCCCACATCATGCATGGTGGATGCCAGGTCCAGCCGGTCATACTCGTCCCTGGAAAGCCCCAGGGCCTTGCCCATGAGCCGGCAGTATTTGCTCATCCGGTTGATATGGGTGCCAGTATCCTGATCCCGGTATTCAGCGGCTTTTCCCAGCCGGTTGATCACTTCGATCTGGGCTTTTCGCAATTCCCTGGTCCGTTCCAGGACCATCTCTTCCAAAATGGCATTCTGGTTTCTCAGGGCTTCTCCGGTCAGCTTCAGAGTCAGATGGGTTTTGACCCGGGCCTTGACCTCGGTGATATCAAAGGGTTTGGTGATATAATCCACCGCCCCGACATCAAATCCCTTGGTTTATGGGTCAGGTCATCCATGGCTGTGATAAAATAATGGGAATCTCCCGGGTCAGGGGATCCGCCTTGAGGCTGTGGCAGACTGCAAATCCGTCCGTGCCAGGCATAATGATATCCAGCAGGATCAGATCCGGCAGGTTCAGTCGCGCAAACCGAAGTGCATCTTCCCCGTTCAAACTGACCCCCAGTTTATAGGTATCTTTGAGGGCGTTCACGAGCACGTCCACGTTGGATTTGGTATCATCCACCAGCAGTATCGTGCAGTCATTGATCGTTTTCATGAATCTCACATCCTTGTTCACTTCCCAATCCCCGCTTGATCCATGAGAATGGTGACATATTTCCGGGCATCCTCGAAACGATAATTTTCACGGCATCGGTCAGTTGATCCATCTCGGTTTTCCATGTTTCCTGGACATGATGGGCCATTTTCCGGATCAGGGTGCCGGAAAGGACCGGATCACACTGATCGATGCTGTCCATCAGAGACCGGGCCAGGTCTTCCATATTTTTTCGTCAGTATCCGGGGCTGAGGATAAAAAATCCGATTTCTCACTGGGTTTCATCGATTCTATCTGCCAGCAGAATTGTTTTGCCGATTCACACACGGTTTCATAGGCCGACTGAACCGATTCCAGCAGTGACCAGGCCGTCTGCCTCTTTTTTGCCGACAGGCCTGCTCCAGCGCTTTGGCGGAATCAAACAAAGCCATGGCAGACACATTGCCGGATGCCCCCTTTAGGGAATGACTCAAATCCCCTGCACGGGTGAATGCCGAACTGTCAATCAACTGTTTCATCTCCTGCTGAAATCCGGCATATGTCTGACAAAATCGGATAGAATTTCTGCATAAACAGCCACCTCCCCCCCAGCCGCTCGACGCCGTCGCTGACGTCCAGGCCCGGAAGGGCCTGCATATCCGCATCCGAACCGTTTGATGTCTGCCGGGACCGCAAGACCGATTCCGGAACTGCTATTTTGTGACCCGGACCAATCTGATTTTT
>LQAG01000235.1_pt1 | contig 20949 bp, 28 predicted proteins | sample 1535801 | NCBI WGS metagenome assembly LQAG01 (sample SAMN04331584, study PRJNA305678) | bioreactor metagenome | isolation source: bioreactor_3 inoculated with Wadden Sea sediment 1st replicate of a... | place: Germany:Bremen | reverse complement strand
CCACGCCCGCAGTTGGCTGAAACAGATCGTTCAAGATCATTGAATCGCTGGCCTGTGACGGGCTTCCCATTTATGCTGAATGCGGCGGATTGATTTTTCTGGGACAGAGTATCTGTCTGAAGGGTCAGGAATACGAGATGTCCGGAACCTGCCCATCTGGTTCGGTCTGTCGCTTAAACCCCAGGGACACGGATATACGAAGGTGAAAGTGGTGAACAAAAATCCTTTTTTCCCAACAGGTGAAGTCCTGAAAGGCCATGAATTCCGGTATTCAAAAATATTGAAAATTGAATATCAGGAAACGGACATGGCCTTTGCCATGGAACGGGGAAAAGGCATTGTGGACAGGAAGGATGGATTACATAAATATAATACCTTTGGTACCTATACCCATATCCATGCCCTTGGTTCGGTGTCCTGGGCTCCTTCCCTGGTGACACTGGCCAGGACTTTTCAAGCGAGGTGACAATGTCATGAAGGTGATAGACTCCATACCGGAGATGACTCAGTTCTCAGAAGCGATACGAAAAAAAGATCAATCCATTGCCTTTGTTCCCACCATGGGGTTCCTGCATGCCGGGCATCTTGCCCTGATGAGAAAAGCACTGAAATGTGCCGACCATCTGCTGGTGTCTGTTTTTGTAAACCCGGCTCAGTTCGGTCCGAATGAGGATTTTTCGACCTATCCCAGGGCCCTGGATCAGGACCTTGAAAAATGTCGAAAAATTGGAGCGTCCGCCGTGTATACGCCGACCGTCGACCAGATGTATCCGTCTGGATTTGAAACCTATGTGTCACTGGATAAACTGCCGATGCATCTGTGTGGCCTTTCCCGCCCCGATTTTTTTAAAGGTGTGGCAACGGTGGTGATCAAGCTGTTTAACATTGTCCAGCCCCATGTGGCCGTGTTCGGGGAAAAGATTTTCAGCAGCTGACAGTGATCCGGCGACTGGTAACCGACCTGAATCTGGATATCGATATTGTGGGTGTGCCGATAGTTCGGGAATCGGACGGATTGGCCATGAGTTCCCGAAACAAGTATCTGAGCCCAGTCCAGCGTCCCCATGCCCTGCTGCTTTCCCAAAGCTTGGAAGCTGCGGAAAAATGGTGAAACAGGGTGAGACAGATGCTGCCAGAATCCGGGCTCAGGCCACTGATATTCTGGCTGCCGGTCCCGAGGACATGCGCGTGGATTACCTGTCGCTCTGTGACCCGGATACCCTGGAAGAGGTGGCTGAAATCCGGGATAAAACCCTGATGGCCCTGGCGGTATGGCTGGGAAACACCCGGTTGATCGATAACCGGGTGCTGGTACCCTGATCGGAAAACATACGAAAAATTGAAAAGGCGGCTTTTCAAAAGAAAGCCGCCTTTTAATTGGCTGGGTTGGATCTGACTAACTTAAACCGTCATTCAAACCTTTCCAGTCCGGATGATCAGGCTTTTTCATGGCAGTCATTACAAGAAGTCGGCGCTGGTCCTTTCCTGCCCTTGGGATCTCCGGCATCGATATTGACTTGTTTGTGACATTCTCTGCAATTGCCGTGCATGGCATTTTCATTGGACCATGATATCTTTACGGTTTTCTTTAGTTTTTTCAATAATATTGTGGCATTCATAACAGGGATGAACCTCATCACCCATTTTGAGATCTGTCAGCGCTTCGCCGTTTTCATCATGATGACATTCACCGCATGAAATGTTGTAATCTTCAATGTGTTTTTTATGGGTAAAAGTCACCTGTTTGAATTGGGGCGGTCCTTTTTTCCGGGTAGCGTCATCATATCCGGGCGTGCTGATTTCAAAGGTGTCCTCCACTTCAGTACCTGCCTGAATACCGGTGACGGCAAACAGCGCGGCAATACCGGCAACCAGTAGAAACAAAATCAATTTGCTTTTCACCATACCTGCTTCTCCTCCTTGTTTTCATTATTGTTTCCGATGCCATCCCAGGCAACGGTCGAATTTTAATCGTGCAACGATTTTTGACATAAGCATTCTACAAAGTCAATAAAAATCCGGCATCATTTATGGCTGCCGGTCCCCTGACCGGGTGGCCTTTTTTTTCTTCGGTGCCATCCGCCACATTTTCCACGTCTTCCCTATCCTGGATAGATTCTTTGCCGAAAATCCGGGCACCGACAATACTGATTTCATAGAGAACCATCAGCGGCAGCGCCATCATGATCTGAGTGATAACATCCGGGGGCGTGATCAAAGCGGCGCCCACAAAGAACAGCAGCAAGGCATATTTTCGGTTCTTTTTCAGAAACGGCACGGTCACGAGCCCCATGCGCGCCATGAATGTCAAAACCAGCGGCAGTTCAAACACAAAGCCAAAGGCCAGCAGCATTTTGGATGCAAAAGACAGGTATTCTTTCATGGAAGGCATGGCCTGAATGGTGTCGGTGGCAAATCCCAGAAAAAATTGAAAGCCATAGGGAAATACGATAAAGTATCCAAAAGAGGACCCGATGATGAAAAAAAACAAGGAGAGCATTACCACCGGAAACAGGTATTTTTTTTCATTCCGGTAAAGTCCGGGGGAGATAAACATCCAGAACTGATAAAACAGTACCGGTGTCGATAGAATGATGCCGGACAGAAGCGATACTTTCAGATAGGTGAAAAATGCTTCCGGTAAACCGGTGAAAATCATTTTTGCATTGCCGCTGGCTTCCATGGCCGTCACCAGGGGGGCGGTCAGAATCTGGAACAGTCTTTCCTTGAACGCATAAGAGATTGCAAAACCAACGCCGACTGCAATAAAAGAGCGGACCAGCCGGTCGCGCAATTCACTCAAGTGTTCGGTAAACGGGCTTTTGGCATCGTCTTCCATGAAGGTCATCCGTTTTTGGCTTCTTTGTCAGGGACTGATTCTGCTGGGGTGTTTTCAGACACAGAGGGCTCATTTGCATCTGAGGGCGTGTCTGTTTTGTCAGATTTGTTGGCATCGTCCGGGTCGTTTTTAAGGGATTTTTCCCGCCTGGCCCCTTTGATCACACCTTTCAGGTCCGTGGTGGATGATTTGACGTCCTGAAGGGTGGTGTCCACATCAATACTGCGTTTGAGTTCCTGGGCCGAGCGCTTGAATTCTCCCATGGCCCGTCCCAGGGTTTTTGCCAGTTCAGGCAGTTTCTGCGGCCCGATAACGATCAGGCGATGGCCAGAATCAACAGGATTTCAGGCATTCCAAGGCCAAACATTGTGTTCCCTCTCCTTCCCTTAAGGTATCATTTCAACAGGTAACCGGTTTTACACCGAATCCCGGGACCGTGTCAACTTGAACCCGGATTGTGTGGTTTGTTAGGTCTGCCGGGCGGCCGGGTGCGCCGTCTACGCCGCCTGGATTTGGTTTTGGGATTGACGGGTTTATCCTCTTTTGCCGGAGTCGGTTTGGCAGCGGTTTTTCCAGTATGTCTGAGGGGTATTCGCAGGTAAGTGGGTGGCCCAGCACCGCTTCGATCTGTGGAATCTGAAACGAACTCATCTCATCGGCAAAAGAGATAGAGGTGCCGGTGGCACCGGCGCGCCCGGTTCTGCCGATCCGGTGGATATAATGCTCGGGCTCAAACGGCATGTCATAGTTGATCACGTGGGTGATGTTTTCTACATGAAGGCCCCGGGCCGCCACATCCGTGGCCACCAGAATCCGCACAGTGCCTTTTTTGAACTGGTTCAACACCTTGAACCGGTTGTTCTGGGATACATCTCCGGACAGCACCTTGCACCGCTGGCCGTACCGGCTAAGTTTGTTGCTCAGAAATGTGGCTGTATCCTTTCGATTGACGAAGACCAATACCCGCTCAACATTTTCCGACACGATCATATTATAGACATGCTGGAATTTTTTGTCTTCCGTGGTCAGATAGACAATCTGCCGGATGCTGTCCGCAGCGGTCTGTTCCGGATCGATTTCAATCTGGACCCGGTTTTCCGTGGTCCATGAATCAGCCAGACGCAACACATCGTCGGTCAGAGTGGCGGAAAAGAAAAGCGTCTGTCGGTTGTTTTATGCGGGGTCATATAGACCAGTCGCCTGACATCCGGAATGAATCCCATGTCCAGCATCCGGTCCGCTTCATCAATGACCATAATTTCTACTTGAGAAAGATTGATGGTTTTCTGCCGGATAAAATCCAGCAGCCGCCCCGGGGTGGCTGCAATCACATCCACCGGGCGATCCTGGAGTATTTGCTGCTGTCTGGCATAGCCGGTTCCCCGAATACCGACACAATCGTGAACTCTGAATATCTGGCCAGCCCCTGGAAATCTTTTCGATCTGATGGACCAGCTCCCGGGTGGGGCCAGAATCAGGGCTCTTGGAAACCCCGGCGCGTTCTTTGCCGGTTTGTTTGTAAACGCCTTGATAAGGGAGATAATAAACGCAGCCGTTTTGCCGGTACCAGTCTGGGCCTTGGCCGTGGCATCTTTACCTTCCAGGGTATGGGGCAAAAGAGCGGCCTGGATATCCGTACAGTATTCGAATCCCAGGTCAGCAATGGCGTGCATCAGCGATTCCGGGAGGCTTAAATCATGGAACCGGGTCTTGCCTCCCGGGGAGGGACGGGAAATTGATCCACCGACCAAGATGGTTTGGTTTTTTGTTTTTTCGGACCTGGATTTGTTTTGGGGGCGTTTGTTTTTCAGGGGAAGGTGCCTGGATTTCACCAGAAACTGCCTGTGGTTCCGCTGTTTTCGGTCGCCGGGATGAAGAATCAGGTTTCAGCGCTTTCCGGTTTTTAGGGGCCGCGAACACAGCCGGTTCTGAAGGTTTCTTGAACAGTCTTTTGAGAAAATCGATGAATGATTTCAATAGTGGGCTCTGTGTTGAGGGTTTGGTTTCATTGAACGGTGTCCGGGCCGATGAACATTAAAGGTTAAAAATCCATAGTTTATTTTGTTGCGGGTTTGTATAAGTCGGATCATCCACCTGCCACCAGGGGCAGCAGGTGAATGATTGCGTTGTCTGGAATCCGGGTGTCATCAAACCGGGGGCTGGATATCAGCTTGCCGTTGAGACGGACCACCGAACAGAAACGGACATCCGGCATCTGTTTGAGCAGATCCGTGATGGTCATGTCCGGTTTCCATTCAAACGGCTGGTCGTTCACCCGGATCATGGTTTCTCGTTTCCTATTGAACCCCGTTGGCTGCCAGGACCTCCAGCACTTCGGGAAATCAATGCCAAGGCGCTGCACGGTTTCCCGGGTGGGAATGCCGTTCTTGGTCCATCCCCGCCGGTCATACACCGCATCCTTGAGCTGTTCGTATTGGGCCTCGCGTTCCTTTCTCAGGGCCGCCACCTTTGCGGCGGTGTCCATGCTTGAGATGTCCATGCCGTAGACGTCGGTGAGCTGTTTGTCATACCGTTCCCGTCGGCTTTCATATTCCTCCACGGTTACCGGCCCCATGGCCCGGTAGGGAAGGGTGTCGTGTTCCCGGGTCCCATAGCCCACCTTCAAGTTGAAGACGCGCTGAAAATTATACACTGCCTCACTCATGGCGATCAGGTCATCAGGCGTGGTGTTTCTGCCGGTGATGGCGGAAAAGAAATCCGCATACCACTGCACATGTTTCATTACTTTTGCCGGTTCTTCGGTGTCTTTGTTGTCTTCGGGTACGATATCGTTCCAGGGCAGCTTGCACAGGCCGCACAGAGAAAACCAGGTCCTGAACATGGGGAACCAGTGCAGGGCCTCGGCTTTGTTTTCAAAAGTGGGCATGAAATTGTGGACCATGTCCAGGAAAATCAGCCAGGCTTCATCATGCTGGGGGCCTTTGAGGGCCAGACCGTATCCTCCCTGCTGGGCCAGGCTTTCCTTGGTGATGTATTCGGAGAATTCCAGACCCTTGGATTCCATGCCGATATCCTGCATGAACTTGGGATCGGCATTGAACTTACCGGCAAAAATCTGTTTCATCTGACGGATGCCTTTGCCCACGATGGCACCAAATCCGTTGCCTTTCGCCATTTGATGAATCAGTTCCAGGGTGCCGTACCGGTTGCCGAAGTTCAATTCCAGGCCTCCGGTATGTTCCGTGGTAATCAGGCCGTTTTCAAAACATTCCATGACAAAACCGATGGAAGTCCCTACTGAAATGGTGTCCAGGCCGTAAGCGTCGCAGTAGAAATTGATCTCCAGAATGGTGTGGGCATCGAAAATCCCCAGGTTGGAGCCGCACCCGGCCACGGTTTCATATTCCGGTCCGTCCACGAACACCCGGGTCCCCTTAAAAGGACCGGTGAACGGGGAAAAATCCTTGACCCCATGGGCGCAGGCCACGGCACATCCCCGCCAGCACCCGTCAAATCCTTTGTCAAAGATATGTTCATACACATCTTCGCCGATGACGGCCGCCTCGGGATGGGAACCGAATTTGAAGTTGTGCGTGGGCAGGCAGTCGTGGTCGTTCATGATGGGAACCAGGTGAGTGGTGCCCACCAGTGCCATGCGGTTCTGCCGGCCATCTAGTTCATGGATCTCTTTGGCATGGGTTTTGGTCACGGTTTTCAGCGCTTCCAGATCTGCCGGCTGATTGGTTTTCATGGAAACAGCCCCATACCGGGCCACCACGGCCTTGATTCTTTTGTCCGCCAGAACGGTGCCGGTTCCGCCCCGGCCGGCCTGTTTGTAACGGACCCGTTTCCGGCCGGAATCATACCAGGAGAAGTTCAGACATCCGAAATAGGTGTTTTCAGCGCCCGGACCGGCGGTCACCACCGAAACATTCACCGGTTTTTCTTCGTCAAAATATCGGGTCAACGCATCGGAAAGGTCATAGGCATTGTCGGGCAGATCCGAAGCATTGAAAATTTTGATCTGTCCTTCGATCCCGTCGATAAGGATAACGATGTCCTGATCCGCCTTACCGGTCAACGTGATCACGTCAAATCCGGAAAATTTCTTGTAAGGACCGAAATACCCGCCCACATTCGAATCAATGGGCGCACCCGTCAGCGGGGAAATGGTGGTGACAATACTTTTCCCGCCGCCGGGATACCCCGGGGTTCCTCCCAGAGGACCGGCCGATATGCACAGGGCATTTTCCGGATCATTCCATTTGGTGGTGCCTTTGACGGCCTGCCACATGAACCACAGATCATATCCTTTGCCGCCGATGAATTTTCTTTCACTGCTGTATCGATTGGATCGATGCGGATATCATTGCCGGTGAGGTCGATGTGAAGGGACCGGTCAGTATATCCCTTTTTCACCTCAGCCCGTTCATAGGGAACGGTCTTGATTTCTTTCAATTGTACGGGACCCATTTTTCAAACTCCTTGGACTAAAATAATTTTACATATCTCAAAGATCCGGAGGGCAGATCCCGGTCGTTAGCATCAGATCCGCCCCCCTTGGTGTTGCTTATAAACCATGCGTATGCGTAATCTATATAGGTAACATACCGTAAAGGGACATTCAAGTATATAACGCAGGTCAAACTGTAAATGATGCTGTCAATCAGGATCATAACCTGGTAAAAATCTTGATTTTTATCTGATTGCCTGATAACAGAATTGGGGATAAACAATGAATGAAAGGGTGCTTGAATGATTATATTGGCCAATTTGTTTGAAGCGGTGGCCGTTGTGCTGAATTTTGCATTGACGGTGTACATGTGGATCATCATTGCCGGCGCGGTATTGTCCTGGGTGAATCCGGATCCGTACAATCCGATTGTTCGGTTCATCAATACCGCGACCGAGCCTGTGCTGTATCAGATCAGAAAACGGCTGCCGGTAAATTTCGGCGGCATCGACATCTCGCCGATTGTTGTACTGATGGCAATCATGTTTCTTCAGACCTTTGTGGTGAAGACGCTTCATGGACTGGCGCGATCCATGATGCTGTAACAATCTGATTTCAGATGGAAAGGATGGTGGGATATGGGTATCACATCACTGGTGATCAGGCAGAAAGAGTTTAAAACCCGTTTCAGGGGATTTGACGTTCAGGAAGTGGACGTCTTTTTGGAAGAGGTGGCCGCCCATCTGGACATCACGGATCGTGCCGTTGAAAACTGACAGAGGAAAAAAGGCGGCTGGATTTGGAAAACCAGGGCTACCGGAAACGGGAAGATGCCATGAAAAACGCCATGATCCAGTCCCAGAACGTTCTGGACCAGATGAAGGAAAATGCCAAAAAAATCAGCCCAGGTCACCATCGCCAATGCGCAGGTGGAAGCGGAGAAGATTTTGAACCGGGCCCACAAGCGGCTTTCCCAGCTTCACAGCGATATCATGGAGCTGAAACGGCAGCGGATCCAGCTGGAAATGCAGGTCAGCGCGGTCATCGAATCCCATGCCAAATTACTGGAAATGAGCAAAAAGGAAAACAAGGCAGCCGATGAGACGGATGCCATGCTTAAATTCATCAACCGAGCGTAATTCCAAGATACAAGAACTAAGCCGGGCATTGCCGGGTTTGTTCTGCCCAGCTGGGATAGGCCGGTACCGGCGGAACGCAGGACCATTGAAAAGGGAGGACACGTGGCGCAGATCGATGCGTTTTCAAACTGATGCATGACCAGGGGCATCCGATCTGCACCTGTCTGCCGGTCAACAGCCGGCCCTCCGCCTTAATGGAGACATTGAGCGGATCAAGTATGAACGCCTGACAACGGACAAGCTTCGGGCCATGCTTTATGAAATCACTTCCCAGGAGAAGGTCAAGGAATTTGAAGAGACCGGGGATGTGGATTTCGGGTATGAGATCCCTGGACTGGCCCGTTACCGGGCCAATTATTTCATGCAGAAAAACGGCATTTCCGCGGTATTCCGTGAGATCCCCTCCGATATTCTCACGGCGGAGCAGCTGGGACTTCCTTCCGTGATTTCAAAACTGGCGGATCTGCCCAGAGGACTGATCCTGGTCACCGGCCCCACCGGATCCGGTAAATCCACTACCCTGGCCGCCATTATCGACCAGGCCAACCGAACCCGGAAGGATCATATCATTACTGTGGAAGATCCCATTGAATTTGTTCACAAAAGCCTGAACTGTATCGTGAACCAACGGGAGGTGGGAACCCATACAAAAACATTTTCCGCAGCCCTGCGAGGCGCCTTGCGTGAGGACCCGGACATCATTCTGGTGGGAGAACTCAGGGACCTGGAAACCATCTCTCTGGCCATTGAAGCGGCCTCCACCGGGCATCTGGTTTTCGGCACCCTGCATACGTCCAGTGCCGCCAAAACAGTGGACCGGGTGATTGAAGTATTTCCTTCGTCGGAACAGGCCCAGATCCGTTCCACCCTGTCCGACGGGCTCAGGGCCGTGGTGGCACAGGTACTGTTCAAACGCATCGATAAAAAAGGGCGGTGTGCGGCAATGGAGGTTCTGGTGGCAACTCCTGCAGTGAGAAATCTGATCCGGGAATCCAAGACCCATCAGATTGCATCTATGATCCAGACGGGAAAGCAATACGGCATGCAGTTGCTGGATGATGCCATCATGGGACTCTATAAAAAAGGGTGGATCAGCCCGGATGAAGCCTACAGCAAAGCCAACAACAAAAGTATGTTCCGGCCATTCCTCAAAAAACCGCCCACGGATTTTACGGAAGCCTGATCGGGAAATCACAAGGAAACACCATGAAAAGCAGCAGGTTGACCAGATTTGTTCAGGATGCTCAGATCCCATCCCAACGTGTCCGACCTGAACCTGACTCCTGGTAAACCCCTTCAGGTGGAGAGTCAGGCCATCTGATACCAGTACAGATGGAACCGGTCTTCAAGAGGCTGACCCCGTTTCAGACGGAAATTATTGCGCTGAACCTGATTAACAATGACCGGAAACTCACAGAAACCCTGCTTAGGGAAGGCTCGTGTGATTTGTCCTATCAGCTGGGAACTCAGGCCAGGTTCAGGGTGAACATCTTTTCCCGGTCCGGTAAATACGCCATTGTGCTGCGGAAGCTGGAGACGAAGATTCCCACGATTGACGATTTGGGTCTGCCCAAACCATTTTACAAGATGGCGGAGGAGAAAAACGGCATCATTTTTGTGACCGGTGCCACAGGATCAGGAAAATCCACCTCCCTGGCAGCGCTTCTGGACCGGATCAACGAGACCCAGGCCGTCCATGTGATCACTCTGGAAGACCCCATTGAATACCAGCATCCCCAGAAACATTCCACTTTTAATCAGCGGGAACTGGGCATGGATTTGATACCTTTGCATCAGGCCTTCGGGCGGCCCTACGTCAGGCGCCTAAGGTGATCCTGGTGGGGGAGATGCGAGACCGGGAAACGGTGGAGATCGGCCTGTCAGCAGCGGAAACCGGCCATCTGGTGTTGTCCACGCTGCACACTGTGGATGCCGGGCAGACCATCAACAGGATTTTGGGCATGTTTTCCAGCCAGGAGGAAAAGCAGATCCGTATCCGTCTGGCGGACACGGTTCGCTGGGTGGTGGCCCAGCGGCTGCTCCCCAAAACCGGCGGCGGCCGGGTGGCAGCCTTTGAGGTCATGGCCAGCAACCTTCGGGTGAAGGATTCCATTCTCAATGGGGAAGCCGAAGGGAAAACCTTTAACGAGATCATCATGGCCGGCAAACCCCAGGGCATGGTGACTTTTGATGAATATATCGTGTCCCTTTACCGCGACGGCAAAATCGATGAATCCGTTGCCCTGGCCTATGCCACCCGGAAAGACATGGTTGGACGGGGGTTGGACAGCATCAAAAGTGCCCGGGGCGAATCCACCACCCAGATCGATTCCCTGGAAATCGACCGGGGCTACAAAGGGGGGCGAAAACCATGAATATCCGCTGTAACAATTGTCAATCCCAGTTCAATATTCCGGATCACAAACTGCCCAAAGACAAAGATGCGGTGTTGAGTTGTCCGAAATGCCAGGAAAAGATTCACATTCCGGCAGACAGAGGCGGTATCATGAACAAAACACCGGATAATCCTGGTTCCGGCGGCTGGCTTAAGGCCCCTCTTCAAGACCAGCCCCGGGCTTTGGTTCTTGCCTTGGAAGGAGCGTTCCAGAAATCGGCGGTCACAGCGGCCGGACAACTGGGATATGCCGTGGAAACGGCTGCAGAACCGGCGGAAGCGGTCAAGAGGATGGCCTATCATGTCTATCCCCTGGTGGTGATGGAAGACCGGTTCGATCCGGACGGCACCGTTGTTATTGACCATATGAACACACAGGATATGTCGGTACGGCGGTCGATCTGCCTGGTGCTGATGGGCCAATCCCTGAAAACCCGAGATCCCATGACGGCCCTGCATGCCAGTGTCAATTGCGTGGTGGGTCTGGACAACCTGTCTCAGATGACGGCGATTCTGTCTGCTGCCGTCAGGGATCATACCGATTTTATCGGGTCTACATGGCCTCCATGAAAGCCGCAGGCAAGGCCTGATATCCTATATGAATCCCGGATGGTACGAACCTGTCGGATGCCGGGAACGGCTGAGGCGGACCCTTTCTTTTTTGAACATTGCACTGATGCTCCTGTCAGCGGCGGTGATATTTTCCGAGTTTCGGTTTGACTGGGGGAACAGGTTCTGGGAAGGTTTATGGCCGCCATGAATCATGCCCGGCCTGAAAAAGGCGTGGTCTGGGAACTGGGCCAGGACACCCTGACTGCCCATGAAACCGTGAGCCGGCTCATCGACCGGAAACCGATACAAAAGCGTTTGCAGACCGCACCGATTCTTTTCGGGCATTGCCAGGCATCTGTTGCCCGGCGAATGGGTGACCCTGGACAAGGCCCATTTCAAAGACCTGTATCGATCGCTTTCATTGACCCATGCCCGGCAGATTCTGGACCCGGCCCGCCTCATCTGGCTGCTTAATGGAGAAGTCACAGACCGGATTTTCTGTGAAGGCCTGAAAAACGGCATGAAGATTTACTTTATCGATACCGGAAACCGGGTGATTCATCAGATAGAGATAACCCGGGACATGCTGAACGCCATTGCTGAAAAACAATATCTGGAGCCCGGTACCCTGGAAGACTTTCAAGCATTTTCCGGGAGGATCTATACGGCGGACCGGTTTTTCAATGCAGTGTTCAAACTGCCCGGTGAGATGATTCCGGATCTGTTGCCGGACACCGATCTGCTGCTGGATCAGGAAGGCACTATTTTGCGGGTGGGAATCTGGAACGAGGCGGAGAACGGATTCATTCGGCTGGGTTTTGAAATCCGTCATCAGGAACAGGTCCGGGTGCTGTTCCTCAATGCCAGAGAATGGGCGGTATGGCAATTGGGACTGGTCCTAAAGGGTGCCCATTCATGAAGGGACCATACGTGCTATGGGCGGTGGATGCGATGGGGGATTTTGCCGGACTCATCCTGGTGACCCTGAGTGGGTTTGGGGTCTGTCTGCTGGTGCTACAGACGGTATCCGATCTTCCGAAGCTGCCCGAGGATTTGAGCCGGATCATCGAAACCCCCCAGAGCCTTGTCTACAATGCTTCCGGCAAGGTGGTGCTACACCTGGGGGAGCGGGAAAATGTTCCTTTGAACCGGGTGTCTCCGGATTTTATCAATGCTATTGTGGCCACCGAAGACATCTGTTTTCCAGCATCGAGGTATCAACAAGCTTCGGACATTGAAAGCGTTGTATGTCACGCTGTTTGAGCCCGGGCGGGTGGAAGGCGCATCCACCATCACCCAGCAGCTGGCTAAAAATCTGTTTTTTTCTTTTGAACAGTCATTTTCCAGGAAATTCAAGGAATTACTGATATCGTTTCAGATCGAAGCCACCCATTCCAAGGCGGAAATCCTGGAAGTCTACATCAACCAGATCCATTTCGGGGCCGGTGCCCAGGGGGTGGAAAAAGCGGCGGACACGTTTTTCGGAAAATCGGCCCGGGAATTGACCCTGTCGGAGGCAGCGCTTCTGGCGGGCCTGCCCAAATCCCCATCCGCCTACAACCCGTTCTATCATATGGATCGGGCGTTGAAACGCCGGGCGATGGTGCTTCAGCGTATGAAGGACACCGGATATATCACTTCGGAGCAGGTGGCCCTATCTGTGTCGGATACGCCGGTCCTGAACCGGGAGAAACGGGATGCCCGGAGTGGAAGCTATTTTCTGGATGCCCTGACCAAAGAACTGATCGATGCTTATGGCGAGAATGTGGTATACAGAGGCGGTATCCGTGTGTATGCCACCCTGGATTCCCGGCTCCAAGAACTGGCAAAAATATCGATGAGGCAGGGACTTGAACGGCTGGATCGGGAGATGGGTGGGGCTGAAGGGAAGTCGTCCCGCCCCCAGGGTGCCCTGGTGGCTGTCGAGCCAATCACCGGCGCGGTGCGAGCCATGGTGGGGGGACGCGATTATTTTGAGAGTGAATTCAACCGGGCCACCCGGGCCAAACGTCAGGCAGGCAGCGGTTTCAAACCGTTTGTCTATTACACGGCATTTGAGACCCATGACCTGCATCCCGGAACCGTGATGACCGATCAGCCGGTGACCATTCCGGTGTCCGGAGCATCGGACTGGGAGCCGAAGAATTTCGAACGTGTATTTCAGGGAAATATGGTGCTGAAAACCGCCATGACCCGATCGGTCAATACTATTGCCGCCCAGCTGGTTCAACTCACCGGGCCGGAGGCCGTGATCGATACCGCAAGAAAATGCGGCATCAAAAGCCCGTTGCAGAATGTGTTCTCCATTGCCCTGGGTACGGCCGGGGTCACGCCCCTGGAGATGGCGGCCGCTTTTCCGTGTTTGCCAATTCAGGCATCCGCCATGATCCGTTCCTGTTCTGGCGGGTGGAGGACGCGTTTGGCCGGGTTTTGTTCGAACATATTGTTCAGTCACATCCGGTCCTGGACCCGGGGACGGCCTATCAGGTGGTGGACATGATGAAGGCGGTGGTGGACAATGGTTCAGGCCACCGAATCCGGGATTTTGGATTTACCCGGCCCTGTGCCGGAAAGACCGGGACATCGGACAATTACATGGATGCCTGGTTCACCGGATTCACACCCACATTGTGTACCTCAGTATGGGTTGGGTTTGATCGGCAGGCCCGCCTGGCCGATAAAAACGGGGTCGGAATCACAGGTGGGAGGGGAGCGGCCCCGGTTTGGGCACAGTTCATGCGGCAGGCCCTGGCGGATGAACCGGAAAGAAATTTTGCAGTGCCTGAAGAGATCCGGTTTGAAACCATTGATCCCGTTACCGGATGCCGGGTCAATGCCCGAAACTCCCCACCCGGCATCTCTGTGGCGGCTAAAAAAGGTCAGGCGTTTTGTGGGGAATCAGTCCAGTGATCCGGGGATGAGAAATATCAGTGTCCGGCTCTGGCTGTCCTTAATGGTTGCGGTACCTGCCGGATTTTACATCATGCCCTGGTTCAGTCGGTTCTGGAGCGGCCCGGGAATCATGGGGGCCTTTTTTTGTTTTTCAGCCATGTGTTACACAGGAATCAGTGTTCTGCTTCACCTGGCCGGTATCTGGTTGATTCAAAAGCGGATTCAGGAGGCGGAGATCTGGGAACAGGCCGGCATCCCTGCACGGGCTGAAAAAAAATTTCTTCAGGCGGTCCGGATCTATGATTCCTTTTTGCTGTCTCCGGTTCGATTCAGGGAGGCGGCCCCAATGATTACCCGGGCCCTGGCCCGGTTTGCCTTGACCTTCAACCGGAATAACGGCCATTTCAGCCAGGCGGTCCGGGTACATCTGGCCTCCAATCCCCATGATGAGGTATTGGCGGTACTGTGGTTGAAACAGGTGGGCAGAGAGGAAAAAAGGGGATTGAAAAAGACCAGGCCCTGCTGACCGGCCTGGCGCAAATTATTATGACCATCCCAGCTGCTGCAGCTGCTGGTCCGGGCTTTTCTGGGTTCCCGGCGCGTGGATTTCACGGCCAGGCAGATTTATGCACGGGTGATGCAAGATCCGGTGCTGAAACCTTGCTATCAGAAGGACATCGAGGCCCTTTTGGACATTGATGCCCTGATGACTGATACATCCGGAATCAGGGCCATGCTTCCCGGAGAACCGGTTCAGAGCCTCCCCAAAAACCGCGCGACATCAGAAAAAAGCCTGGCGTATCGGAATCTGGCGCCCGGATATGGAAGCGCCTCCAGCGTTATGGTCGCGGCTTTTTCAACAAAAGTTCGGCAGCATGGCAGGCAGCCGGTTCTTTTTAGGTCGGTTTAAAACCAGTGCCATCGGACCGGCTTCATGGAGGTTTTTTCTGAAATTGGCATTTATGGTGGCATTGTGCCTTGTCATGGCCGTGTTTGTCTATCAAACGATTGCTTACCTCAATGCGCCTGAACCGGTCATCAGAACGGAAACCGTCATCGAAGAGAGGGTGCCCAGGCCGTTTACCATTCAGGTGGCAGCCTATTTGACCGATACCCATGCCAAAGAATATGTGGCCCGTTTGACAAATCAGGCGTGGACGCCCGAATCAAGCAAACCACCGCCGGCGGCAAAACCTGGTATCTGATCCATGTGTCAGAGTTTGAAGACCGGGAGTCAGCGGCTGCCTACGGCAACCAGCTGATATCTGAAAAGATCATTGAAGAATTTTTTGTCAGTAACAAGCAATGAAAGGAGTATTTCCATGATTGTTGTTTCCAACGTCACTTATCCCCCTGAAAGTACAAAGGAAATCGCCAAGCGGTATCTGACCGCACCGCCCCTGCCTGATTTTATCACCAAAAAGGGCCGTACATCTCTGCCAGCAGACGGACCGGCATGCATTCCCTGACCTATTATGAGCTGGATAATAGCCGCCTAGCCGAAGGATTGCAGGCCATCGGCGAAAGCCTGGCCATCTATTTCGGTGTACCGGGATACCAGTATGAGATCAAGCCCTATTTTGAACTGGAAGAAGGACTGACCATTCTGGGGCTGTAATCATCACTTAACAGAATGGCGCACCTGATAAATCACCCCGGATTTCAAGGATGGACCCGGTCGGCCTGGGCCGTAAAAACCCCCGGTTCAGACAAACAGGTTCAGATTGGGAACCGACAGGGTTTCCGGGCAGGGGATGAACAGATCATCAACTGCCTGCTTCATTTCATCCATGGTTTCGCCTGGTTTAACTGCTTGAGCAGAAACAGTGAAAACTTGAAGTTGGCACAGAAGTAGGGGCGAATTTCTTGAACAGTTTCAGGTTGAAGGGGGTGGATAATGCTGGCCGAGCAGTTCGAGCAGGCGCCTGGCTGTGCGGTGATACACCGTGTCGTCGAAACCTGCTTCACGGGTCCATCGGGCAAAGATCCACGGTCTGGCCACTGCCATCCGGCCCAGTGAAAGGCCCTGACATTTGGTTTGGGTTAGCATGCGGATGCCGTCTTCCCGGGTGAAGAGATTGCCGTTGCCGAACACCGGGATGGCCACGGCGTTTTGTACCTGTGTGATGATATCCCATTTCGGTGGCCGGTTTCGGCGGTCCGGGGCCACCCGGGGATGAAAGGTCAGGGCATCGGCCCCGGCATCTTCAAACCGCTTTGCCGTGTCTGCCGCAAACAACGGGTCATCCGACCATCCGGTACGGAATTTGACAAATACCGGGATCTGTATTGCCTTTCTGACGGACGTAACAATGTGGGCCGCCTTGACTGGGGTCTTAAGCAGTGCGGCACCGCAGCCTTTTTACATATGGCTGCTACGGAACAACCGAAATTCAGATCCACCCCGAAAACCCTTCCTGTTCGATACGTCTCGCCGCCCGGGCCATGACATCCGGGTCCGCGCCAAAGATCTGGCACACGGTGTGGGGCAGTTCCCGGTTGCGCCAGCGAAACACCATGGAGACGGCCGGATTTTCACGGGGAACCGCTTTTGCCGAGCACATGCCGGTGAACAGTAGTCCGAACCCGCCCAGCTCCGCTACAAGTTCCCGAAACGCAACATGTCCGAGTCCGGCCATGGGAGCCAGGACCATCCGGCCATTGATAGTCTTTTTGCCGATGGCCAGCGGCGTGGACAGGTATCCGGCCAGATCTGCGGCGTTCATATCGGTTGAAAATGCCTTTCAGTTTCAGTGCCAGGTTTAAAGATCGAAAATTAGTTGATATATACCAAAATGTCAATGAATGACTATTCTTGAGACGCTCCGGCATTTTTGACATATTGTTACTTCCAACCAAAGATATGGACCGGGAGGATAGCGATTCAGACGGTGCAGATATATGTGGCTAAGGAAGGATCGGAAAAAGCCTGATAACAGCCAATCTTGGCTTTCTACTGGCCCCAAAAGACAAAATTATCCGGTCCGTCCGGGGGGCTGGAGTTTGACTATGTGTTTTTGGATCTGGGGGCCGGTATCAGCTTTAATGCGCTGGATTTTTTTGTCTTCGCATCAGGGCCTTTTTGTGACACAGTTTATCCATTCCCACACTGCGGAAGAGTTCCACCGTATTGCTGGTTCGTTCGAATCCCTTTTGAGTGCCAACAGGCCAAGGAGATCAGTGAAATGAAACCCTCTAATTGATCAAACCTGTTATGACCTGCCGGGCGTTCCTTTCACTGCCGATTCAAAACAAATTCAGGCGGCCTGCCATGAGATGTTGTTCATTTATGATAACAGCTCTTTGAGTACTTATTCACTGTTAACCGAATCCGAGCGCCAAACCATACGTACCCGGGACCAGGAGGCCCACCAGGTGCTCAAGGCCATAGAATGAAGATAGGATACAGCAGCTGCCGCCGGCTGTTTACCTCAAGGGATATGTCAAACAATATGCCAAGTGTCTTTGTCTGGATACATCCATTATCCTGCCGGCCTATCTGAATTTTTTGAAAACCGTATCCTGAGCTGGTTGAAAAACATAGTGTTTGTTGTTTTTTGCAGACCCCGTTTATATATTAGCATCCTATTATAATCAATTAAGGTTGACTTTCATCGGGTGATCCCACTATAGATAGGGGTTATGAACATTGGAAAAACAAGGGATGTAAAAGGGGGAAACCAGATGAAAATCCTGAAAATCGATCACCTGGGCGTTGCGGTGAACAGCATTGACGGCCGCAAAAATTTTTGGACGGACGGGCTGGGGCTTTCTTTTGAAGGTACGGAAACCGTTGAAGAGCAGAAAGTGACCACCGCTTTCCTGCCGGTGGGGGAAAGCGAGGTGGAACTGCTGGAATCCACGGCTCCGGACGGACCTATTGCCAAATATATTGAAAAAAAAGGCGAAGGCATTCAGCATGTGGCGTTTCAGGTGGAAAACATTGAAGAGGCCCTGGCGGAACTCAAGGAAAAGGGCATTCAGCTGATCGATCAAACCCCCAGAAAAGGAGCGGGCGGCGCAAAGATCGCTTTTCTGCACCCCAAAGCCACTGCCGGGGTGCTGGTGGAGTTGTGTGAACGCTAACAGGGAAAAGACCAACCCCTGACATAACCTGTGACAGACAAAACTGGAGGATAACCATGTCTCATCCGTCTGATATCAAAAAATGGGAAGCGCTGGCTGAAAAGGAACTGCGGGGAAAACCGCTGTCATCTCTGACGAAAAAAACGCCGGAAGGGATTGACATCAAGCCGTTGTATACGGATCTGGACACAAAAGATCTGGCATGTGCCGGTACTCTGCCCGGGTTCGATCCCTTTGTCCGGGGACCCAAGGCCACCATGTATGCGGGAAGGCCCTGGACCATCCGTCAGTATGCCGGGTTTTCCACAGCAAAGGAATCCAACGAGTTTTACCGCAAGAACCTGGCAGCCGGCCAGAAAGGGCTGTCTGTGGCCTTTGACCTGGCCACTCATCGGGGATATGATTCGGATCATCCCAGAGTAGCCGGGGATGTGGGCAAAGCCGGGGTGGCTATCGATTCGGTGGAGGATATGAAAATTCTGTTCGACCAGATCCCCCTGGATCAGATGTCGGTGTCCATGACCATGAACGGGGCCGTGCTGCCCATCCTGGCCGGGTACATCGTGGCGGCCGAAGAGCAGGGAGTCAAACACGAGCAGCTCACCGGCACCATTCAGAACGATATTCTCAAGGAATACCTGACCCGGAACACCTACATCTATCCGCCGGAACCTTCCATGCGGATCATTTCCGACATCATCGGGTTTTGTTCGGATCATATGCCCAAATTCAACACCATCAGTATCTCCGGGTACCACATCATGGAAGCCGGGGCCGATTCCGTACTTCAGACCGCCTTCACACTGGCTGACGGGCTGGAATATGTGAAAGCGGCCCTGGCCACAGGTTTGGACATTGACAAGTTCGCGCCGCGGTTGTCCTTTTTCTTCGGCATCGGCATGAATTTTTTATGGATATTGCCATGCTCAGAGCGGCCAGGTTTCTGTGGGCCGAGCTGATGAGTCAGTTCAATCCCAAAAGCCTCAAATCCAAGATGCTCAGGACCCACTGCCAGACATCGGGCTGGAGCCTGACCCAGCAGGATCCATATAACAACGTCGTTCGCACCACCCTGGAGTGCCTGTCCGCAGTTCTGGGCGGCACCCAGAGCCTGCACACCAACTCCTTTGACGAGGCGGTGGGGTTGCCCACCGAGCTGTCCGCAAGAATTTCGCGCAACACCCAGATCATTGTGCAGGAGGAATCCCATATCTGTGACGTGGTGGATCCGTTAGGCGGGTCCTACTACGTGGAAACCCTGACCCAGAACATCATTGATGAGGTCAGAAAGATTTTAAAAGAGATCGAGGACTTAGGGGGCATGGCAAAAGCCATTGAGTCCGGCATGCCCAAGATGCGCATCGAAGAGGTGGCGGCAAAGCGCCAGGCCCGTATCGACCAGGGCAAGGACGTGATCGTGGGTGTCAACAAGTACCGGGTGGACGACGAGACCCCGATTCCGGTCAGAGAAGTGTCTGAAGAGGTGCGCAACGAACAGGTGGCCCGCCTGGAACAGATTCGAAAAACCGGGACAGCGAAGCCGTGAAAAAAGCCCTGGATGACATCACAAAAGCCTGTGACACCGGAGGCAACCTCCTGGCGGTCTGTCTGCCCGCTGTCCGAGCCCGGGCCACGGTAGGGGAGATTTCCGATGCCATGGAAAAGGTTTTCACCCGGTTTGTGGCCACCACCCAGTGCATTTCCGGGGTGTATGCCCAGAATACGGATCCGGAGCTTCTGGCATCGCTGCGTAAGCGCACCGCGGATTTCGAGAAACAGACCGGCCGACGGCCCAGAATCCTTCTGTCCAAGATGGGCCAGGACGGCCATGACCGTGGAGTCAAAGTCATTGCCACAGCGTATGCGGATTTCGGGTTTGATGTGGACTTGGGCCCCATGTTCCAGACCCCGGAGGAAGCCGCCAAAATGGCCGTGGAAAACGATGTCCATGTGGTGGGGGTGTCCAGCCTGGCCGCCGGGCACAAGACCCTGGTGCCCAAGGTGATCGAGGCGCTGGAAAACAGGGGCATCCGATATCCATGTGGTGGTGGGCGGTATCATTCCGCCCGGGGATTATGAGTTCCTGAAAACCGCCGGGGCCACCGGCATTTTCGGACCCGGTACCGTGGTAACCGATTCCGCCAACCAGATTTTGAACATCCTGGGGGTGTAAAAAATGCCGGAAGTGGCTCTGGAGGCACTGGTCCAGGGAGTCAAAGAACGGAACCGGCGTATGATCGCCAAGACCATGACCCTGATCGAAAGCCGGGTGTCGGCCCACCAGGAGATGGCGGCAAAGATCATGGAACAGATCCTGCCAATGACCGGCAACAGCGTCCGGCTGGGGGTGACCGGCGTGCCCGGGGTGGGCAAGAGCACGTTCATTGAAAATTTAGGCGTTTATCTGGCCGATGCCGGCCATCAGGTGGCTGTGCTGGCGGTGGACCCGTCCAGCCGACGCAGCGGCGGGTCCATTCTGGGTGACAAGACCCGGATGGAAAACTGGCCTCCCATGCCAACGCCTTTATCCGGCCGTCACCTGCCGGCGAGACCTTAGGCGGCGTGGCCGCCAAAACCCGGGAGACCATGCTGGTGTGTGAAGCCGCCGGTTTTGACATCCTCCTGGTGGAAA
>LQAG01000234.1_pt1 | contig 20991 bp, 23 predicted proteins | sample 1535801 | NCBI WGS metagenome assembly LQAG01 (sample SAMN04331584, study PRJNA305678) | bioreactor metagenome | isolation source: bioreactor_3 inoculated with Wadden Sea sediment 1st replicate of a... | place: Germany:Bremen | reverse complement strand
CGTGTCCGAAAAATCGGGATTCTTTTGGATACCAAAGGGCCGGAGATCCGCACCTGTGATGCAAAAGACCCCTTGACGGTCCGGCACGGAGAATCTATCCGGATCAAAGGGGATCCCAGCGGGATTTCCAGGGAGGATATCATTTATGTGTCCCATAAAGGGTTTGTCAAGGATGTGCCCATCGGCAGTTCGGTTCTGATTGATGACGGCACCGTGGCTCTGGCGGTCATGGATCAGCAGGATGATTTTCTGGTGTGTCATGTGGAAAACGACGGGGTGATCCATCCCCGCAAAGCGTGAACATCCCGTCAGTCCATGTGAAGCTGCCGGCCTTGAGTGAAAAGGACAAAGGGTTCATTGAATTTGCTGCAGACCAGCACCTGGATTTCATTGCCCATTCGTTTGTTCGCAACAAGGAAGATGTGCTGGCTGTGCAGGCGATTCTGGACAAGAAAAAATCTACTATAAAAATCATTGCTAAAATTGAAAACAGTGAAGGGGTGGAACATATTGATGAGATCCTGGGTTACGCCTATGGTGTGATGATCGCCAGGGGGATCTGGCCGTGGAAATCCCCACGGAAAAGATTCCGCTGATTCAGAAAAGATTGTCACCAAATGTATCGAGCGCCGGAGTCCCGTGATCGTGGCCACCCAGATGCTTCATTCCATGATCGATTCCCCCAGGCCCACCCGGGCGGAAGTGTCGGATGTGGCCAACGCTTGTCTGGACAGGACCGACGCCCTGATGCTGTCCGGAGAGACCGCCAGCGGCAAATACCCGGAACTGGCCGTGAGAATCATGGCCAAAATCGCCAGAGAAGTGGAAACCAGTTTAAGCAGCTTTATCAATACGCCGTATACGTCAAAGAAAAAGTGACGGCTTATCTGGCCAAGGCAGCGGTCAAGGCGGCGTTACGGTTGAACACCAAAGCCATTGTGGCCGACTCCCTGACCGGGAGCACTATTCTGGAACTGGCTGCCTACCGGGGGGACAATCCCATTTTTGCCCAGGTGTATGACAAACGGGTGATGCGGCAGTTGTCGCTGTCGTTCGGGGTGTCGGCCGATTACATTCCTATGAGTGCGGGATCCATGGAATCCTTGAAGCTGTCCATCTGCCGGCTGCTGGAAGAAAAAAAACTGGCAGATGATTCTTTGATCATCGTTCTGGCCGGGAGTTTCGGACCGGCTCATGGCGCATCGTTCATTGAAATCGCCTCGGCCGGCATGTTTAAGCTGAAATGCGTTACGATGTAAGCGGTTGAGTTGTAGGCGGTTGGAAAAGTTCCTCGGCTTTGTAGGAACTTCTCACAAACGGTCCGGACGCCACTTTTTTGAACCCCATGTCCCGGGCCAGGGCTGCCAATTCCTCAAACTCCTGCGGCGGATAAAATTTTTGTACTGGCAAGTGGTTTCGGGTAGGCTGGAGATACTGGCCGATTGTGAGCATATCGCACCCGTGATCCGCCAGGTCCCGAAGGGTCTGCTTAACCTGTGCCCGGGTTTCTCCAAGTCCCACCATGATGCCGGATTTGGCGGGCATGTCCGGGTTCAGGAGTTTGACGTTTCTTAACAGGTCCAAAGACCTCTGATAGACGGCTTCCGGTCTTGCTTGTACGTACAAATCATCCACGGTTTCAATGTTGTGGTTGATCACATCCGGGCCGGCAGCCATCACGGTTTTCAGGGCATGGACATCTCCTTGAAAATCCGGTATCAGTACTTCCACCCGGACGGTCTGACCGGCATCCTCACCAGTCAGCCTGATCGCCTGGATTACGGCGGCAAAATGACCGGCGCCTCCGTCCGGCAGGTCGTCCCGGGTCACAGAGGTCACCACCACATATTGGAGGCCTAAGTCCCGTGCCGTTTTTGCCACCCGAACGGGTTCGTTCGGATCCACAGGCAGGGGAGGGCGGGCCGTGATATTGCAGAACCGGCAGTGCCGGGTGCACTGGTCCCCCAAAATCATGAACGTGGCCGTATTCTTTGAAAAGCATTCAAACATGTTGGGGCAGTTGGCTTCCTGGCAGACTGTGTGCAGTTTGGCGCCGGACAGCAACCGGGTCACCCGGGTATAATCCCCGCCTCTGGGAAGATGTTTTTTCAGCCAGGCCGGCTTTCCTTTTCGGATCGCTGTGTCATGCATGAACAGACTCCTTGTGTTTGACCGGATGATAATGAAACCATTGACAGAAATAGGAGATCAGCGTTTCCTTGATCGTCTCCATGGGAAGCAGGGGATCAGACAATCCCCGGTCTTCCAGTTCCTGTTTCAGGGATGTCATGGAGATCCCGGACATGCCGCAGGGGTTGATCCAGGAAAACGGGGTCAGGTCCATAGACACGTTCAGGGCCAGCCCGTGGATGCTGATGCCGTGTTTGATGGACAATCCCACGGACCCGATTTTTTTCGATCCTTTCCACATGCCGTGATTTCGAGGGTCCCGGTGAATGGACACCCCGAAATCCTTTGCTGTTTGTCCCATGATTTCTTCCAGGCCGTACACAAAATCCCTAACCCCGATTTTGGCTTGTTCCAGGTCCACCACCGGATACAGCACTGCCTGGCCTGGCCCGTGACAGGTGATATTGCCGCCCCTGTCCGTCTGAACCAGGGCCACGCCCCGTTCCTTGAGAAATGCTTCGGACACGGTCAGGTTTTCTTTTCCCCCGTTTCTGCCGAACGTGAACACAAAAGGGTGCTGGACAAAAAAGATTTTGTCTGGCCGGGTCCGGTCTTCAATTTTTTCCCGGCGGGCGGTTTCCTGAAAATTCAAAGCCTGGTGTATTCCAGGAGACCTAAATCCTGGAATACACCGGCACGGGATCTGGAGTTTATCCTCTGAGGCATGGTTTTCTGGCGGCGGCCACTTCATCCAGCCGGGTCACCTTGGGCAGCCCGGGGCCCGGGTCAGCTTTTCCGGATCGGTTTCCGCTTCCCTGGCAATGGCTTTGACTGCTTCGATGAACTGGTCGATATCCTCTTTGGATTCGGTTTCCGTGGGTTCCACCATAAAGGCGCCTTCCACCACCAGCGGGAAATAGACGGTGGGCGGATGGAATCCATAATCCAGCAGCCGTTTTGCCATATCCATGGTGGTGATATGATATTCCTGCTGTCTGGCATCGTTGAACACGCATTCATGCATACAGGGCCGGTCATACGGCAGATTCAGGGTGCCTTTGAGGGATTCCTTGATATAGTTGGCATTGAGCACGGCTAGACGGGATGCGTCCAGCAGCCCCTGGGCCCCCATGGTCAGAATATAGGCATAGGCTTTCACCATAACCCCGAAATGTCCGTAAAAGCTGTGAAGCCGTCCGATGGTATCCGGGCAGTCAGTCACGAATTTGAATGTATCCAGTTCTTTTTCCACCCGGGGGACGGGCAGAAACGGCATTAGTTCTTTGGTCACGGCCACCGGGCCGGAACCCGGGCCGCCGCCGCCGTGGGGGGTGGAAAAGGTTTTGTGCAGATTCAGGTGAAGCACGTCGATGCCCACCTTGCCGGGCTTGACCACGCCCATGATGGCGTTCATGTTGGCGCCGTCGCCATAGACCAGACCGCCCTTGGCATGAACAATTTCGCAGATTTCCTTGATGTTTTCTTCAAACAGCCCCAAGGTATTGGGGTTGGTGATCATGATACCGGCGGTTTCTTCATCCATGATGGCTGCCACGGCTTCTGGTTCCAGGATTCCTTTGGGGCCGGATTTGAGATTGATGCTCTTGTATCCGCACAGGGTGGCGGATGCCGGATTCGTGCCGTGAGCCGTATCCGGAACGATGATTTTGGAGCGTTGTCTGCCCTGTTTGGCATGATAGGCATGGATAATCAGCATGCCGGTGAGTTCGCCGTGTGCTCCGGCGGCCGGCTGAAGGGTGACGGCATCAAATCCCGTGATTTCCGCCAGATACCGCTCCAGCTCATACATGAGCCGCAGGGCACCCTGGGAACAGTCGTCACCGGCCAGGGGGTGGGCTCCGGCAAATCCCTGGCGGGCCGCCTGGACTTCATTGGTTTTGGGGTTGTATTTCATGGTGCAGGATCCCAGGGGGTACATGCCGGAGTCCACACCGAAGTTCCATTGGGACAGCCGGGTGTAATGCCTCACTACATCCAGTTCGGACAACTGGGGCAGGTCCGGGGCATCCCCGGTCAGGGTCGGATCCAGAGAAACCCGTTCCACATCCGCTTTGGGCAGGGAAATGGCGCATCTGCCTTCCCGGCTTTTGTCCCATACATTGGGTTCATTGAATATCAGTCCTTTGGTGCCTGGCCGTTGGCTCATCATGCCACCTCCTTTGCCAGCTGATCCATCTGCTGTTTCGACACTTTTTCCGTGGCGCAGAACAGGTAATGGTCGGTAAATTCTGGATAATACGTTGCCAGATCCAGGCCGGCAAACAGGCAGTGCCGGTTGATCAGGTCAGTCCGTTTCTGTTTGAAATTTTTAGGCGCTTTCATCACAAACTCGTTGAAAAAGGCTGATCAAACACCGGTTCGAACCCCGCACCCGTGAGAGCGGACCTCAGGTATACTGCTTTGTCATGGTTGAGCTGAGCGATCTCCCGGATCCCGATCTTGCCGATGGTGGACAGGTACATGGCTGCGGTCATGGCATTGAGTCCGTTGTTGGAGCAGATGTTGGACGAGGCTTTCTCCCGGCGGATGTGCTGTTCTCTGGTGGACAGGGTAAGCACGTATCCGTCCTGGCCGTTGGTGTCTTTGGTCCGGCCCACGAGACGTCCGGGCAGGTCCCGCATGAGTTTGGATGTGCCGGCCAAAAGTCCTAAGCCCGGGCCGCCAAAGGATTTGGATATTCCCAGACTCTGGCCTTCGCCGGCCACCAGGTCGGCACCGAACGACCCGGGGTTTTTCAAAAGTCCCCAGGCCAGGGCTTCGGTAAACGAGGTGATGAACAGGATTTTTTGTCATCCGCGATTTTTCTGAACGCGGCCAGATCTTCGATGTGTCCGAAAAGTTAGGGGACTGAACGGCAAGTCCGGCGATGCCGTCCATGGCTTCCAAAGCAGCGATATCGGTTACACCGTCTTTGGTGTGGGGGATCAGCACCATTTCATACCCGGTGGGTTTGAGATAGGTGTCGATGATCTGCCGGTGACTGGGGTGTACCAGGTCGGATACGGCGATCTTATCGGCATTCCGGTTCTTGCGCAACGCGATCAAAGCGCATTCCGCCAGAGCCGTGCCGCAGTCGTAATGGGAGGCCGTGGCAATATCCATGCCCAAAAGATCCGTGATCATGGTTTGGAATTCGTAAATACCCTGAAGGGTTCCCTGGCTGACTTCCGGCTGGTAGGGGGTGTAGGCTGTGGCAAATTCCGAACGGGACACCAGGTAGGGAATGATGGCCGGAATATGATGATCGTAATTACCGGCCCCGATAAGACAGGTGTAGCCTTTGCAGGCGATGTTTTCCGAAGCAAGCTTTTCCATGTGGTCGTTGAGTTCCCACTCGCTCATGGGCTCCGGCAGGTTCAGGCCGTCTTTGACTTTGACGGCATCCGGAATGGTTTTGAACAGGTCATCCAGAGAGCTGCATCCGGCAACGGTCAGCATCTTCTGAATATCTTCCTGTGTGTGAGGCAGATAACGCATGACATCTATCCTTTCAGCATTTCAAAGTATGCGGCTTTGTCCATCAACGCATCCATTTCAGACAGATCAGATGGTTTGACCTTGATGATCCATCCGCTCTGATAGCAATCCTCGTTGACTTTTTCAGGCGCGTCTTCCAGGTCTTGGTTAACCGCTACGATTTCACCGGAAATTGGCATGTACATTTCCGATACCGCCTTGACCGATTCCACGGATCCGAACTCCTCTTCAGCGGAAAAAGAATCCCCTTCCTGGGGCATTTCCACAAACACGATTTCTCCAAGCTGGTCCTGGGCATAGTCGTTGATCCCGATGGTGACGGTATCCCCTTCTGCTTTGGCCCATTCGTGGTCTTTGGTGTATTTGACGTCTTCAGGTAAATTCAGTTCACTGATGTCTTTCATAGCAGCCTCCTTTTTGATTTAAATAAAATTGCTGATTTTTTTCTGGCGGTTCTGTCCGGCCGGATGTCACTGACAATGGTCACCCCGATTGGAACGCTTGCCTTCTTTGAGGGTCAGTTTTGTGCCCGGTTTCAGTGGTTTTGAGACCATGATAAACCCGCAGGCGATGCCTTTGATTTTGATGTTGTCCGGCAGGTCCGGGGTGTTGATGCTTACAATTTTGCCATCATGCCAGGTGATGCCCATATCCGTGGCGCAGGTGAGCACATGCCCGATCTGAGTGCCGGTTTCGTCAACCACGCCGGTGGCTTCCCCGGCGGCCACTTTTCTCAGACTGTCTCCCGCAAAAGGGAACACATACACGTCATCTTTTCAGGGGCCAGGGCACTGGCTCCCAGGAACTCTTTGGTGAATCCGGATCTGTCCGCATTATAGGGCAGGGCGAAATCCCAGGGATGGTTCATGAATTTGAAATGGCCGATATCCTGGTGGGACAGGGGCAGGCAGGCCCCGGCCCGCAGGGAGTCCCGGGCACCCAGGCCGCAGGCGGTGATCCCGAACGATTCACCGGCCGCCAGAATTTCTTTCCACAGGTCCACAATGGCATCCGGGACAATGAAAATTTCAAACCCGAACTCTCCGGTGTATCCGGACCGGGACAGGAGCAGGGGAGTGCCGTTTTGCAGTTTTACCCTGTCTGCATCCGGGTGGTTCGGATCAAAATGACCCTTAAAGGAAAAATAGGGCATTTCGGCAAACACCTGATCCGGAGACTGGATCAGCTTTGACAGAATGCGGGCCGCATTGACACCCTGGATGTCCATTTTGGCCACTTTGTCTGTCAGGTCCGCGACCGCAACATCCGGTCCTTTTCCAGTCTAACAGATGCCGGGCGATAGCCCCGCCCATGCCGGCATTGACGCAGACCATGAAATCGGTATCCGAGCACTTGTACACGATGGCATCATCCAGGCAGTGGCCTTTTTCATTTAAGAATGCACCGTACACACACCGGCCCGTCGTCAGAGACGTCAGGTTTCTTGTAAAACAGCAATTGAGGAGTGTGAACGCTTCCGGGCCCTGAACACTGACACAGGCCATGTGGCTGGTATCGAATATACCGGCGGACTTGAGCACACCCAAGTGTTCGTTTTTGACTCCGGTGTCATACCACAGCGGCATGTCATATCCGCCGAAATCCGCCATGTTTGCACCGACATCCAGGTGCCACGGGTGCAATGGTGTGGTTTTTAAACTATTCATAACAATGCCCTTTGAAAGTAAAGATTAAAAAATATAGGAACCTTTAAATTATATGATTTATATACAACAAAAGTTTCCACGGACCGGACACCTTGGATTTTGGCAATTTCCTCGGTGTAAAATTCCAACAGTCCGAACCCTTTTTAAACAGAACCATGATCAGCAGATCAAACCGCCCGGTGACTACATTGGTGTGGATAACTCCTTTCAGCCGGCTGATCTCACGGCCTTTTTCCACCAGATCCATCTCCGACAGTTTGATGCCGATGATGACCACTCGGTGGCCGGGAAGCATGGCCGGATCCACCAGGCCGCAGATTTCCAGCACGCCTTCCTCCTGCAGTTTGTTCACTCTGGACCGGACCGTATTCTCCGTAATGGCAAGTTTGTCTGCAATTCTCTTAAAGGATTTCTTTCCCTGTTTCAGCTCTTTGATGATATCGATGTTAGTTTGATCTATTTTCATTCCGCCTCTATATGATTCTGGAAAATTGAGGAAAAACACTAATTTTTTTAATATCTTGATATTTAGACCAGGTTAATGATAATGTCAATAATTTTTAAAAAAATTGTGAAAAATGAAATTGGAAATCGAATAAATTAACAGATTTTCTATGAAAGGAGGATTCATGGTAAAAAATCGTGGTGATCGGTGGAGGGCGGGAGGATATGTGGCTGCATTGCGGGCAGCAACCCTGGGCGCGGATGTCACGCTGATCGAAAAGGAAAACTTAGGCGGTACCTGTCTCAACTGGGGATGCATTCCTTCCAAAATCATGAAATATACCGCAGAAATGCTGCACAAAACCCGGCATGCTTCAGATTTCGGCATCAAACTGGATGGCCCGGTGCTGCCGGACATGGCCGGACTTATGGCAAGGAAAGACAAAATACTGGCATCCCAGCGGGCCGGAATCGACGGGTTACTCAAAGCAAGGAAAATTACCATTATTAAAGGATGCGCCACCATCACCGGCCAGGGGACGCTTTGGTGACAAGTGAGGATGACGTTGTACAGTCGTTGAACTGGGACAAACTCATCATTGCCGCCGGAACCCGGCCCATGAATGTGCCAGATTTTCCATTTGACGGTAAAAAAATTCTGTCTTCCAATGACATTCTGGTTCTGGATCACATTCCTGAATCTCTGACCATCGTGGGCGGCGGGGTAATCGGATGCGAATTCGCAGGGATTTTCGAGGCGCTCGGCACCCAGGTGACGATTGTGGAGGCCATGTCCCGGCTTTTGCCCCTGCCTGCTGTGGATGCAGCCATGTCCAAGCTTTTGCTCAGAGAGATGAAAAAACGGAAAATCACGGTATACTGTGACACCGTGGTCACGGATTGTGAGACCGCCGGCACCGGATGCCGGATTTCTCTGGCAAAAAGTCCGTTCACGGACAACCCCAAAGCAAAAAATCCCAGAACCGGCACCCTGATATCAGACCTCATGGCCGTGTGCATCGGGCGGACTCCGCTGTCCTCAGGCCTGGGCCTCGATACCATCGGTCTGGACAGGTCAGGTCCCGGCTGGATCGAAGTGAATGACAAAATGGAAACCGCTGTGGAAAATGTGTATGCTATCGGCGATATCCTGGGGCCTGCCCGGATCATGCTGGCCCACGTGGCGTCCCATGAGGGCCTGGTGGCGGCCTGCAATGCCATGGGAGGCAATGACACCATGCTGTATGACGCTGTACCAGGCGCTATCTTCACCATGCCGGAAATCGGGACAGTGGGATTGAGCGAGGAGGAAGCCCGGAAAAAAGGTCTTGAGATCGACACGGCATCCGTGAATTTCCGGGTCCTGGGCAAAGCCCATGCCATTGACGAAATTGCCGGTGAAGCCAAGATGATTGTGGAGAAAGCCTCGGGCCGGGTTCTGGGGGTGCATATCGTTGGTCCCCATGCCACCGACCTGATCGCCGAAGCCACCCTGGCTGTTGAAAAGGCCTGACCGCTAGAGACATCGCCCATACCATCCATGCCCATCCGACTTTGGCGGAAATCATGGGGGAGACAGCCTCCAAGGTGGCTGGCATGCCCTTGCACGGGTAAAGAATCCGTTGTAAACAATTTTGCTGAATATCTACCGGGACGGAAGTCTGATTTGGCTTTCAGCCCGGCAGTGTTTTGGATCTCTAACATAGTGTATTAGCTCTGAAGAGCTGATTGTCGGAATTTTGTGGAATTTAGCAAAAATTTGTGCTTTATTTGACCTTTATTAGATGACACTTGAGGTGGTCTCCTGAGTTCGGTCATTTTGTTTGTGGTGAACTCATTATAACCTTTATTCATGGGACTTTTCAAGTATTTTTATGCTTATTTTCTATCTTTTTTGTAATATCAGGGCTTTGTTTGCAAGGGGGAAATACACCATTAATGATCGAATTTTTTTGACATCCGTATGCTTTTGGTGGTTCTTGGAGGAACGCTCCTGGTTTCAACCATTTCCATGGTCTGTTATGCCCTGAACCGGAAAATTTATGGCAACTTCCGTTTGTGGACCTTGGGAATGGGGTCTCTGTCCCTTGGTTTTTATTGATCAGTTTTCGGGATCTAATACCGGACTTGTTCAGCATCGTGCTGGCCAATGCATTGATCTTTTTATCTGTTTTTTGATTTTCCTGGGATTCACATACCTTGGCGATAGATCGATCAGAACCGGAAATCATTTGGCACTTGTCGCAATGCTGTCTTTGGTTGTCGTTCCTTTTTTAACCTATTGGGTTCCCAGCGTTGATAGCCGTATCGTCATCTGTTCCCTTTACGTACTGGTCTATCTTGGCTTGATAATCCGGGTATTTGCGTTTCAAATCCCGGTTCTGCGGTTTCGGGACAATATATTGCTTGGCACATCCCTGATCCTGTTGTGCGTGCTGTTTCTGGCCCGGGTGTTCTTTCATCTGTTTTCCGGGGATTCCATTGATAATTTCATGCAAAAAGCCCCGTTTCATGAAATGATTCTATTCAGCCTAATACTCGTGCAAATCACCTTTGTTATGGGTCTGATGCAGCTCAATTCCCAACTTCTGGAACATGATCTGTTTGAAAAAGAAAAACGCCTGACGAAAAATCAAAAGCAGTACCGTCAATTGGTGGAAGAATCCCCGCAGGGTCTGGTCATCACCAGAGATCAACCTTTACGATTGGTCTTTGTCAGTTCGCCAATGACAAAAATTACCGGGTACACACCGTCTGAACTCAAAAATTTCACTCCGGAACAGCTCAAAAATATTCTACACCCGGATGACTGGGATCTGTTTTCCAATAATTTCAAAAAACGGCTGACCGGCATGGATATCACACCTGTTCAGCAATACCGGATTCGTCATAGAAAAAAGGGTACCGGTGGGTTGAGACCTATACTACCCTGGTGGATTATGAGGGGCACCCGGCGGTTCATTCTCTTTTTCTGGATATCACTGAAAAAAACAAGCTGAAGATATCAATGCCGCCATGTTTAAGATTCTGGGTGCGGTGGCCACTGCCCGGGATCTGAACGATCTGTTTCAGACTATCCATGAATCGCTTTCCCCAATTATCGATGTGACCAATTTTTTCATCGCACTCAAAGATGCCCGGAACCATCAACTGCTTTTCCCCTATCACGTGGATACCACAGATGATGATTTTTCGCCCATTCCGTTTGATGACGCGGAAAACAGTTCATTGACCGGCCTGGTTTTCACAAGAAAAGAACCGATTCTGCTGAATCGGAACGAACTGACGGAACGGGCAGCCCAAAAGGGATGTGGGGACCTTTGGGGCTCATCTGGATGGGGGCTCCTTTGATAGTCAGGGACAAAGTCATCGGGGTAGTGGCCGTCCAGAGCTATACAGATCCGGATTTGTATACTACCAGAGATCTGGAAGTGCTGGCGGCCGTTTCCCATCAGATGGCCCTGGCCATTGAACGAAAGCAGTCCCAGGATGCCCTTATGGAAAGCGAACAGAGGTACCGGCATCTGTTTTCCCATGCCCCGGCCGGTATCTGTGAGGTGGATTTTGAAAACCAGCGGTTTATCCGGGTCAATGAGATCATTTGCAAAATTTCCGGATATACCCGGGCGGAACTCATGGAGATGAGCCCGCTGGACTGTTTGACACAAAAGAGCCGGGAACGCTTCAAAGAGCGGATTGACAGGCTGGCTGCCGGTGAAAAGGATACCCGGGATATTGAATATGAGTTGATTACCAAGCAGGGTACTCAGCTGTCGATCGCAGTGACCCTTGATTCTGTCCATGTTGACAAAAAACTGAATTATACCCTGGTGGTGATTCATGATATTTCCTGGCGCAAAAGGATTGAAAGGGAAAAAATCGAGGCCCAGAAGCTGCTGGGTGAACAGCAGAAGCTGGCCCTGATCGGTCAGGTGGCCGGAAAAATGGCCCATGATTTCAACAACATTCTCGGGGTGATCATGGGCAATGTCGAGTTGATGCTCTTGGATTATGATGACCCGGAGTTGCAAGAAATATTGAGAAGAATATTGGATCATACTGAAAAAGGGCAGTATCTGACCCGGAACCTGATCGCGTTTGCCAAGAATCAGGAGCCCAGGCAGAAATATTTTTCGTTTAATGAAAAATCGACCTGGCACTAGCTCTGATGAAAAAAGATTTGAATGGCATCCAGATCCATCGGTCATATGCAACTGATCTGCCGGATGTCCTGGCAGATCCCGGCATGATCGAGCACGCTCTGATCAATCTGCTTCAGAATTCCATCCATGCCCTGTCAAAAACCAAAGCACCTGTAATTTGCCTTCACACATTTATTCATGAAGGCAACATCGGTCTGGAAATTAAAGACAACGGCTGTGGTATTCCGGAAGCGTATATCAATGATATTTTTACCCCGTCCTTCACCCTGAAAGGCGGAAAAGATTTCATCCGTGCCTATGCTTCCGGTATCAAAGGCACGGGTTATGGCATGTCCAATATCCAGAAATATGTTCATCAGCATAAAGGAACCATCGAGGTGACGTCTATCCCAAATCAGGAGACCTGCGTGCGGATTTGTTTTCCCGTGATTGAAAAACAATTGACAGAGGCGGAAAAGCTGTCTCTGTCATCAATCATGGCTCGGCCGGGCATGCGAATCCTAGTGGTGGAAGATGAGCCCGATATTTCACGCATGCTGCACCGGGTGCTGTCCCAGGAACCCTGCAGCCACCACGTTGATGTGGCGGTCAATGGCCAGTCCGCAATGGAGCTGTTCGAGCGGCATACCTATGATCTGGTGAGTCTGGACTACATCCTGCCGGGTTCATTGACCGGAATGGATGTGTACCGCCATATCCGCCGGATCAATAGCGTCATTCCAATTCTTTTTGTTTCTGGCAATATCGAATTCATTGAAGAGATTAAATCCCTGGCGGAAAGAGACGGGCGGGTAGGGCACCTGTCCAAGCCCTGCAGGGGGGTGAATATGTCGAGATGATCCATTCCCTGCTGAGAGGAATACCCGTGCCAAGAGGTGAACTATTATGAGCGCACCCGGGATTCTGACCGGTTAATCGCAGGTATCACCTTGGTGGGAACGCGCTCTAAGCCCCCAGATAGGCTTTTTCACATCCGGATTGTCCAGCAGTTCATCAGAGGGGCCTTCTAATACCAGTGCCCCGTTTTCAATCACATACCCCCGCTGGGCGAATTTTAGAGCCAGCCGGGCATTTTGCTCCACTAAAAGGATGGTGGTGCCCAGCTTGTTGATCTCTTTCAACGCCTCGAACATATCCAGCATGAGCAGCGGGGCCAGGCCCATGGACGGCTCGTCCAGAAGCATCATTTTCCTACCCGACATATAAGCCCGTCCCACGGCCAGCATCTGCTGTTCTCCGCCGGACAAGGTTCCGGCCAGCTGGTATCGCCGCTCTTCCAGCCGTGGAAACAGGTCAAACACCCATTTCCGGTCCGTTTCGATCTCATGTTTGTTTTTTCTGGCAAAACAGGCCAGGTTCAGATTTTCGGTCACCGTAAGGTTGCCGAAGATCCGCCGGCCTTCAGGGACATGGGAGATCCCCAGTTTGGACACCACTTTGTCCGCGGAATAATTGATGATATCCTGGCCGTCGAATTCCATGACAGAACCGGCCTCACAGGGAATCATCCTGGAAATGGCCGCAAGGTGGTACTTTTCCGGCCCCGTTGGCCCCGATATCGTGAGATTTCTCCGGCGCTCACGGAAAATTGATGCCGTGAAGGGCCTTGATATTGCCGTAGGATACATTCAGGTTTTGGATGTTGAGCTGCATCAGGTCATATCCTCCTTGCCCAGGTAGGCCTCGATCACCTGGGGGTTGTTCTGGATTTCTTCAGGCGGGCCTTCGGCGATCACCTCTCCGAACACCAGGGTCTGGATCTGTTCGCACAGTTCCATGACAAATTTCATCCGGTGTTCGATCAGAAAAATGGCCACATTGAAATCCTCGTGAACTTTCCGGATGATCCGGATCATCTGGATCAGTTCATCCGGTGTCATGCCGGCGGTGGGTTCGTCTAAAAACAGCACCTTGGGCCGAGTAGCCATGGCCCGCGCCATTTCCACCCGGCGCTGGGCACCGTAAGGCAGGTTGGTGACCAGATGATCGGCATATTTCTTGATGTCGAACAATTCCATCAGACGGTGGGCATTTTCGATGACCTGGCTTTCCTGATTCCGGCAGGCTTTGGTATTGAAAAAAGCACCAAGCAGCCCATAATTCATCTGAGAATAATGGGCCATGCGGATATGGTCAAGCACATTCATGTGTCGCCACAGGGCCAGGTTCTGGAAAGTCCGGCCCAGTCCCATGGCAGCGATTTCATTGGTTTCCAGGCCCTTGATGTTTTCGTTTTCCAGCAGAATCTCTCCTTTGCTCGGCGTATAAACCCCGGTGATCAGATTGAAAATCGTGGTTTTACCGGCTCCGTTAGGGCCGATAAGTCCGAAGATCTGACGGGGGGCAATGGTCAGATTGTAATTGTGAACCGCCCGCAGCCCGCCGAAATAATGGGTCATGTCTTTAACGTTCAGCAGCGGGGTCATGAAGTCGCTCCTTGTTTGCTTTTATGTTTGGCTTCCAGCAGTTTTTTGTGTTGATTTCCGTAAATGAGATCAGGCCGTAGGGTCGGAATATCATGACAAAAATCAAAATCAAGGGAATGATAATCCATTTGAACAGCTCCAGGGGGCGAAGGGCCTCTCCCAGAACATTGATGCTTACGGCCCCCACAATGGAACCCAGAATGGAGTTGAGTCCGCCGAAATAGACCATGGCCAGAATTTCTGCCAGCCGGTTGATGCTGAACATGCCGGGGTTGATATAGGTGAGCACATGGGCGAACAGTCCGCCGGCGATGCCCGCCCAGAATGCCCCGAACATAAATGCGGTCATTTTTGTTTTTACGGGTTTTGATGGTCATTGATTCTGCGGCAGCTTCATCGTCTCTTACCGTGTTCAATGCCTTGCCGTAAATAGAGGTCACAAAATTGTGGACGATCCAGATACACAGCAGGGTCCAGACGAAAATGACAGGTAAAGGCGCCAGATCCGGCTGGCCTCCCATGCCCCTTGCCCCGCCGATGATATGCAGGTTTTCAATGGCGGATTTGACAATGAACATAAAGGCCAGTGAAATGATGGCCAGATAATCCCCCCCGGGTCCGGAAAGAGGGGATGGCCACGGCCAAAGAGCCGATGGCTGCGGCAGCGCCTCCGATGGCCAGTACCAAGGGAAAGAGATAAGGGGCCAGGGCCGGCGATAAGAGAGGTGCTCCGAAAATTTTATCATCCGCAAACAGCATCAGGGTCAAAATGGAGGACACATAAGCCCCCAAAGCCATGAATCCCGGGTGGGAGCAGGAAAATTCTCCCTGGTATCCATTAATGACATTGATGCTCACCGTCAGGATAATGGAGATCAGGGAGAGTTTGACCACCAGGACCCGGTAGTCATTGATCCCGGCCCAAAGATGAAGGACCGCATATAAAAATACCAGATGCAGCATTGCGGACAGCCATAACGGCAGCTTTTCAAGCAGGGCTGCCCCTGATTGGTGAGAGGGCTGGTCAGCTTGCCCACCGCCAGCACCGGAATCACATAAACGATCAGGTCATAGGCCAGGGCTCCGGGGATCATCAACGGTTCCTTGAGCATGATCAGGGTTCCGAACAATACCGGAATCTTTGGCAGGCCCAGGTAATAGGAGATATAATCATATCCCCAGAAATATTCGATCAGTACTGCTGTGAGGATGCCCAGAAACCAACCCAGCATGGGGACAGTCGAAAACATTTGTCGAAATTTTTTACAATTTCCATTAGACGTTCCTGTGTGTGTTGGGTCAACAGAAATTAAAGCCGCAGTTTGGTACTGTGTTCCATACCAAAAAATCCCCTGGGCCTGAAGGTCAGGATGATCAGGATAATGGAATAGGCAATGAGATCCCGAAGGGTGGATGGAAAAATTGTGGCCACGAAAATCTCGATAAAGCCCAGCAGATATCCGGCCATAGCTGCCCCCTTGATGGAGCCGCGGCCTCCCAGAATGGCAGCTACAAAGGCTTTCCATCCCAGCAGTACTCCCATGTAAGGGTCCAGAATCGGATATGCCTGGCCGTACAGAATGCCGGCCACGGATGCCAGGCCGGCACCCACGGCAAAGGTCAGGGGCGCTATGATATTGATGGAAATGCCCATGAGAGGCACTGCCAGAAAATCATATGACATGGCCCGCATGGCCATTCCCCATTTGGTTTTCTGGATAAACGCGTGCAAAGCCAGCATCAGCAACAAGGAGAGGATGATGATCATGGCCTTGACATTGGTGATGTAGATACCGCCGATATGGTAATTGACCGTTTCCATCAACGGGGGAAAACTTAAGCGTTTGGCTCCCAGCATGATCAGAATGCCGGTTTCAAAAATGATCCCGATCATCAGGCCGGTGATGGCGGCGGACGCCCGGGGTGCCTGGCGAAGGGGTCGGTACCCGGCCACTTCCACAAACACCCCGATCCAGGAAGCCAGGAACATGGTCACCAACACAGTGGCCAGAAAATTAGCGGGGCGGGGACCAGTCCGGTCAATGTGGCCAGAAACACAGTGGCAATGCCGAAACCGATATAGGTGCCCACCATAAAAATATCGCCATGGGCAAAGTTGAACAGCATCAATACCCCGTACACCATGGAGTATCCAATCGAGATCACGGCATAGAAACTGCCCCGCTGCAGGGCGTTGATAATGTTTTGAAGGATATAATTTAAGGATTCTATCAAAGGTTCCATTCACCGACTCCTGTTGAATTGGATCATTGTTGCAGGCCCGAACGGGCCTGCAACAATGCTGACACGGTTTTAACAGACATGGCCTTTAAAATCAGGGGCAGCTGGAGCCGTAGAATTCATATTCCCCCTGATTGTTGATTCTGACGATGACCGCGCATTTGATGGGATCACCTTCTTCGGTAAAGGTCATTTTGCCGGTAATGCCGTCAAAGTCCTTGATCTGGGCCAGGGCGTTTCTCACCGCTTCCCGGTCTTTTTCGATTTTTCCGGTAAGTTCTCCGGCATTTTGGATGGCTTGCTGGGCCAGACGCAGGGCATCCCAAGTGAGGGCAGCCACGTCATCAGGGATGTATCCATAGGTTTTTTCATACCGGTCAATAAAGGCCTTGGTGGCGCCTTTGGCTCCGGCAGCGGCATAATGGGAGGAGAAGAACAGTCCGTAGCAGTCTTCACCGCATAATTCAATGGTTTCCGCCGATCCCCAGGAATCAGATCCCACAATGGGGCCGGTCCATCCCAGATCTTTGGCCTGGCTGACGATCAGGGGAACTTCATTATAATACTGGGGTGTAAACAAGACCTGGGCACCGGATTTTACAATTTGGTGAGCTGGGAGGAAAAGTCGGTGTCCTTGGTGGTAAAACTTTCATAGGCCACCACACTGCCGGGGCCGTGTTTTTCTTCCCAGGCCTGTTTAAATACTTCGGCCAGGCCCTTGGGATAGTCGGAAGCCACATCATATAATACCGCAGCTTTGGTAAATCCGAATTCATCGGTGATGAAATTGGCCACAACCGGTCCCTGGAACGGGTCCAGAAAGCAGCCCCGGAACACATAGGGACGGTCCTGGGTGGTGTTCGGGTTTGTGGACCAGGGGCTGATCATCACGGTTTTGTACTTGTTGGCCACTTCCCCGGCCGGCACCGCCTGTTTGGAGGATTGCGGCCCCACAATGGCCAGTACATCATCCTGGGTGATCATTTTGGTGTTGGCCTTAACAGCGGATTCCGCTTTGGATTCATTGTCCTCGATGACCAGTTCCACTTCGTACTTTTTACCGCCAACTTCCAGGCCTCCGGCTTTTTCGATGTCTTCAAGCCACATCTGAGCCGCATACTTGGTACCTTCACCCACCTTGGGAATATCCCCTGTCAGCGGGGCGTTGATACCGATCTTAATAACGGTTTTTCTGGCACCCATGGCCAGAGACGAAATCATCATGGCCATGCAAAAGGCCACCATCGCTAGAACAGCAATTTTTTTCATAATACCTCCTGAATCTGAAATAGGTTAACGATCCATCGATCCCGGCTTTAAAAGAGAGGAGCCACCAATCACCGAGTTGGGCATGAATAATTCTATATGTAAATTCCCGGGTGAAGTAAAGAATTAATATGAACTTCTGTCAAAAATTTTTCATATATCTCCCCTGGTTTAATCGGGTTGCATTAAGAATCAATTAATATTATAACGCCTGAATTGTGAATTCTGTAATCCTGTCGAAAAAAAGTGAAAAAATAATAGTTTGAATAATGACGGCAGGCGAACCGTAAATGTAAGGAAAACCAATGAAAAATACTTCAATACGCGGTACCGGTATGTATGTCCCCCCCATGTGGTGAACCAATCATGATCTTGAAAAATTCATGGATACCTCGGATGAATGGATCCGTCAGCGAACCGGAATCAAGCAGCGGTACTGGATAAATGAAGATTGTGGCGCATCTGATCTGGGTGCCGAAGCCGCCCGTATGGCCCTGGATGATGCCGGATGGCAGGCAGAGGATCTGGATTTTATCATTTTTGCCACCTTGAGTCCGGACATCATGTTTCCGGGATCCGGATGCCTGATGGCCGCCAAACTGGGCCTGAACAAGACCCCGGTGCTGGATATCCGTCAGCAGTGCACCGGATTTCTGTATGGTCTGGCCACGGCGGATGCCTATATCAAATCCGGGCTGGCCCGTCGGGTGCTGCTGGTGGGCGGGGAAGTACATTCATCCGGACTGGACAAATCCACCAGGGGACGGGATGTGACCGTGATTTTCGGGGACGGGGCAGCCGCGGTCTGCCTGGAAGGCATTGACAGCGATGAAAAAACGGGCCTGCTGGCGTCGGCCTTGCATGCGGACGGCAATCACGCGGATTCACTGATGACGGAACTGCCTGCATCCCGGCTGCTCCAGCGGCTACCCCCGGATGTTCCCCTGGATGATCCCCGGTATTATCCGGTGATGGACGGCCCGGCCATTTTCAAGAAAGCCGTGAGAATGCTTCCCCAGGTCACGAAAGAAGCCCTGGAAAAAGCGCAGATTTCTCTGGATGAGATCGACTTGGTGGTGCCGCACCAGGCCAACAAACGGATCAACGAGGCCTATGGTCAGTTCATGAAACTGGAACCATCCAAAATATTCCACAACATCGAAAAATACGGCAATACCACGGCGGCCAGTATTCCTTTGGCCCTGCACGAAGCCATGGTCCAGGAACGGGTGGGCAGGCCCGGGAGACACGGTGCTGTTCGTGGGATTGGGTGCAGGACTGACCTGGGGGCATCCATTTACCGGTTCTGCTGATGTGATCGTCTTTACTTAATCGATGCGGCCCTTGAAAAGAGCATTGAGGTAATATGCCGTTACAGAGTCCGGCGGTGTTTCGCCGGATGCCTTTCCCGCATTCCGGTCCGCCATATGGCAACGGATACCGGAAGCCAGCGTTTTGCCCAGTTCCACTCCGAACTGGTCAAAGGGATTGACGTTCAGGACAAACCCTTCAAATACGGTCCGGGCTTCATAAAAGGACAGCAGCATGCCGACGTTTTCCGGAGACAGGTCCGGAATCACCACCACCGAAGACGGCCGGTTTCCGGAAAAATTCCTGGCCGGCCGCTCATGGTCCCGGCCTTGAGCCAAAGCCTGAGTCTGGGCAATGAGATTGGCCCATAGTTCCTGGTGGTTGTATACTCCTTTGGAGGTGACCTGCTCCCCGGTATACCCGGGTTTGAGCACCCCGATAAACTCAACGGGAAAAGCCGGGCCTTGGTGGGCCAGCTGAAAGAAAGAGTGCTGGGCATTGGTGCCGGGTTCACCGAAGATGATGCTGCCGGCCGGGCAGGGGAGAGGGACGTCTTTTTTGTCCACGTTTTTGCCAAGGCTTTCCATGTACACCTGTTGAACATGGGGGGCAGTTTTGACAGGGCGCTGGAATAAGGGATAACCGCCTGGGCCGCATATCCCAGGAACTGGACGTTCCAGATACTGATCAACGCCGCCGTCAAAGGGATGTTTCGCTCCACCGGCGCTTCCAGGGCATGGCGGTCCATTCGGGCACAACCGGACAAAAACCGTTCAAACGTTTCATATCCGAATGCAAGGCTCAACGGGACGCCTCCCACAGCTGAGGTGACCGAGTACCGTCCTCCGATGAAATCGAACATGTGAAAACTGTCCAGCACCGGGTTGGACGGGTCATCCCCGGGACTGCCTTTGGCAGTGATGGTTATCAAATGATCTTCTGGATTCAGGTGGTGCAGTTTGAGAAATGCCTGGACCTGGGTCAGGTTGGCCATGGTTTCCGTGGTGGTGAAGGATTTCGAGACAATGATCCACAAGCAGGTGTCTGGATCGATCCGGGAGATGATCCGGCAGAAATCGTCGATGTCCACGTTGGATAGAAAATGGAGGTTTAAATACGGAGGACCGGATGACAGGTGTTGGGTGTTGGCTGGTGGGGCCGTGCGTGTCCGGTCTTGCGTGTCAGATTTTGAGTGTCGCGTGGCTTTGAGGGCAGTATACACAAATTCACATCCCAGGTAGGAACCGCCGATGCCCACGACTACGGCATCAGTGAATGCTTTTCCCCGGGTTCCGGTGATGCGGCGGTTGTGGATGTTTTCTGAAAAATGCGGATGTTTTGGGCAACAGTCTGGATATCGTCAAGGATCTTCGGATCGTCCGGTTTCAGGCCTGAATCCAGAAATCCACGGGCCGCAGTATGCAGGGCGGCCCGGTTTTCCGAGGGATTGACCGTTTTTCCGGCTGCCATTTTTGCAAACATCTTTGTTGCGCCGGAGTCGACGGCCAGATCCATTAACGTGTTTCGAATGGCATGGTCCAGTCGCTGGCGGGAAAAATCATAAAAAAAATCAGGTATGTTCAGGGAAAATCAGTCAGCCGGTGGGGATCTGTGATGAGACGTTTTAAATGAAATTCGGGGCTGTTCATTCGGACAGCGTGTGTTTTCAGGGCGTTGAAAGGGGTTGAATCATACATGCGAAGTCCTTTGCAGTATTCAAAAGAGGTTTCAACTTTTTTTATCATATGGTATCCGGCCGGCAGTGAATTGTAAATCAGTATTTTAAAACACGTCAAAACAAATGACAGACAAAAACATTTTCAAAACGAGTGTCAATATTATTAA
>LQAG01000233.1_pt1 | contig 21026 bp, 24 predicted proteins | sample 1535801 | NCBI WGS metagenome assembly LQAG01 (sample SAMN04331584, study PRJNA305678) | bioreactor metagenome | isolation source: bioreactor_3 inoculated with Wadden Sea sediment 1st replicate of a... | place: Germany:Bremen | reverse complement strand
CCGGGGCCTTGATCTCCGTGTAAAGGGCTCCTATCCCCACCAGCATCAAAATTGGCAGCAGCGGCTGGAGAAACCGGACAAATTTTTCCGACCAGGTCTCGGTCATTTAAATTCAGAGTATAGTTTCATGCCCCAAAAGGGCCAGTGCCTGTTCCAGATCCGTGACACTGGCCCGGGAAAAGTCCAGGTCATGGGCCTCCACATCATCCATGGTCAGCAGTTCACCTTCCGCCACCACAGTTTTTCTGTGTGATCCGGGATTTTTCCTCTTCCGTGAGATCATTGAATTGCACCTGGTCCATGTACACGGTTTCACCGTCCATCGTCAATTGATACACCTCCATGCTTTTGGTGACCATGGATTCCGCCAGCACTTCAGGATAATTATTTTTGGCCAGGGCCCTGAACTGGGCTCTCAAAACCGTCTGGGTTTTCTCCCACCTCCTTTTGTCCCTCACTAGTCTGGATAATGGGGCACAATCTCCGATCAGGGTGTTGTGCTTCATGACCAGCACATTGCCGGCCAGAGCGATCAAGGCCCCGGCAGAGATCGCCCGTTTTCCACAAAAGAGACGGACTGCCCCTGGGGAATATCCAATATGGTCTCCACAATATCCAGTGCCGCATCCACCCGGCCGCCAAATGAATCCAGCTGGAACACAATCAAAGCTTCCGGCTCGGCAGCCAGAATCTCATCAACGCTTCTTTTGATGAAAGCCGCCATGCCCGGTTCCACCGTACCGGTAACAGGGATGACATGAATGGTTTTATCCGCTTCAGGCAGTGCCCCTGTCCTGAAAAAAACAAACAGGATTACTGCAGCCAGAAACAGGATCAGCCGGATTCGGCCGTTTGTGAAACAAAGGTTCCCATCTTTTTCATAGATTTTGTCCTCTACGGTGAGATGTCTGCGCTGATCTTTCAGTATACATAAAACAACTGGTTTTAACAAAAAAAACGGACAGGGTTTCATAACATCAAGACCGCTGCCAGGTTGTGCCAAAATTACAGAGGTGTCTCTCCAAATCAGTGATTGCCAAATCCATAATTTTTTTCTATAAATCAAGCTTGCCTGACGGGCCAGTCCTTTGGTTAATTGTAACTGCAAAATTTTTATCACATTCTTGCTCATAAAAATACAAGGAAACCCACACATGGCTTCAACGGATAATAAAAAACTTGATTCCATTCTTTCTGAAGTTCACAAAACCCGGAAGGCGAGGGAAAATACCTACCGGGAGAAAGCACTTAAACTGTTTCCCTGGATCTGTGGCCACTGCGGTCGTGAATTTGAAGGCAAACGCCTGCGGGAATTAACGGTCCACCACAAGGACCATAACCATGACAACAATCCGCCGGACGGCAGCAATTGGGAGTTGCTGTGCATTTACTGCCATGATAATGTACATTCCCGGGATCAGGTGGCAGACGCCTATTCAGAAGGGCCGGATGACCGTTCTTCGGAAAAAGGGGGCGCCACCAATCCTTTTGCCGGTCTGGGGGATTTATTGAAAGGCAAACTGGATTGAAACATCTAAATTTACAATAGTGTCGAAAAATCGAATACAAACTTGCATTGAATCAGGAGGAAACATGAATCTACAACGGCCCAATGCCAATGACGCCCTACAGACCAAAAACCGGTCCCGGAACATTGCCCCGCAATCAGGGATTTGCAGCCGGTGCATCGATGGATGCAAAGGCAACTGCGATCTGTTCCATGCCACGTTCCGGGGCAGAGAGCTGCTGTATCCCGAACCCTTCGGCAGCATTACCGCCGGTGCGGACAAGGACTATCCCGTGGATTATTCCCACCTGAACATCATGGGATATGCCTTGGGTGCCAAAGGCATGGATCCGGACCCGGACAAGGCGACCTTTCCGGCCGTGAACACGGAAACCGAATACGGGGTGACCGACAAGGTAAAAATGAAGGTGCCCATTTTCACCGGAGCTCTGGGCAGCACGGAAATTGCCCAGAAAAACTGGGAACATTTCGCCATTGGCGCGGCCATCAGTGGCATCACCCTGGTGTGCGGCGAAAATGTCTGCGGCATCGACCCCCAGCTGGAACTGAACAAACACGGCAAAGTCACCCGATCGCCTGAGATGGACCGACGGATCACCGAATACCGGCGGTTTCATAACGGCTACGGCGATATCCTGGTTCAGATGAATGTAGAGGACACCCGCAACGGGGTGGCCGAATACGTTATTGACAAACTGGGCGTGGAAACCATCGAACTCAAATGGGGCAGGGGCCAAATGCATTGGTGGTGAAATCAAGGTCAACTCCCTGAAACGGGCCATCGAGCTGAAAAAAAGGGGATACATCGTCACCCCGGATCCGGAAATACCGGCCTATCAGGCAGCGTTCAAGGCCGGGCCCCTTAAACAGTTTGAACGTCACTCCCGGCTGGGATTCATTGACCAGGACAGCTTCATGAAAGAGGTGGCGCGGTTGAGAAGCTGGGTGCCAGACGGATCACCCTTAAGACCGGGGCTTACCCCATGCGGGAACTGGCCATGGCCATAAGGTGGTCATCGGATGCCAAAATCGATCTGCTCACCATTGACGGAGCTCCGGGGGGCACCGGCATGAGCCCTTGGCGCATGGATGACCGAATGGGGATTCCTTCCATTTACCTGCATGCCATGGCATATGAACTGTGTCAGCGCCTGGAAAACGGGGCCTGCCCGTGCCGGACATCGCCTTTGCCGGCGGATTTCGTCCGAAGACCATGTATTCAAGGCCCTGGCCCTGGGCGCCCCTTACTGCAAAGCGGTCTGCATGGGCCGGGCATTGATGATCCCCGGCATGGTGGGCAAAACACGGAACGCTGGCTCAGAAACGAAGATGGAGGCCTGCCTTCCACCGTGTCCAGATACGGCACCACCAAGGATGAAATCTTCATGAACTATGAAGTGCTCAGGGATACTTACGGCAATGAGATCGACACCATGCCTTTAGGGGCCATCGGTATCTACAGTGCCGTGGACAAGATCAAAGTGGGGCTCCAGCAGATCATGGCCGGCTCCCGGAACTGGGCCGTGCCCCATATCAGCCGGAAAGATCTTTTCGCTCTAACCGAAGAATGTGCCAGAATTACCAAAATCCCTTACGTCATGAATGCCTACCGGGAAGAAGCCCTGGAGATCATTGACGCGTAACCATACAGGAGAGAGATATGTCTGATATTCTGTCTTTCATCAAGACAAAAAATCCGGGGGAACATGAGTTCCTCCAGGCGGTGGACAAGGTGGTGGCCTCGGTGAAGCCGCTGATCGACCGGCATCCGGAGTACCGTCAGGAAGCGGTGCTCAAACGGATCACCGAACCGGAAAAGTCTTCATGTTCAGCGTTCCCTGGGTGGATGACCAGGGACAGGTGCAGATCAACCGGGGCTTCCGGGTGGGCATGAACAGTGCCATCGGCCCCTATGTGGGGGACTTCGATTCCACCCGTCCGTCACGCTGAGTATCATGAAATTTTTGGCCTTTGAACAGGTGTTCAAGAACGCGCTTACCACCATGAACATGGGCGGGGCCTGCGGCGGATCGGATTTCGACCCCAAGGGCAAGTCGGACCGGGAAGTGATGCGGTTCTGCCAGAGCTTCATGACGGAACTGCATCAACACATCGGTCCCAACAAAGACATTCTTACCGCCGACATCGGGGTGGGAACCCGAGAAATCGGGTTTTTGTTCGGGATGTACAAAAAAAATTCACAGTGAATTTTCCGGGATTCTCACCGGGAAGAGCCTGACATTGGGGGGCAGCCTGATCCGGCCCGAATCCACCGGATACGGTATGGTGTATTTTGCAGCCCAGATGCTCGATACCCGAAACCAGACCCTGGAAGGCAAGACCTGTCTGATCTCCGGATCCGGAACGTGGCCCAGCATGCGGCGGAAAAACTCATTGAATCAGGGGCAAAAATCCTGACCATGTCGGATTCATCCGGCTATATTTTTGATGAAGAGGGGATTGATGCCGGCCGGCTGGATTATATCATGCGGCTGAAAAATTTCAGGCGGGGACGGATCAAGGAGTATGTCAATAAATATTCAGAAGCAGTGTATGTGGAACACAATGCCACCCTGGATCATCAGCCCATGTGGGACATTCCGGCTGACTGCGCGTTTCCCTGTGCCACCCAGAACGAAATCAATGCCAGGGACGCCCGGCATCTTGTGAAAAACAAGGTGACCTTGGTGTGTGAAGGCGCGGACATGCCCTGTGAACCGGAGGCTGTGGATCTGTTCCTGGATGAAAAATCCTGTTTGCCCCTGGCAAGGCAGCCAATGCCGGCGGCGTGGCAGTGTCCGCCCTTGAAATGGCCCAGAACAGCATGCGGCTGAGCTGGCCCCGGCAGGAGGTGGATGACCGCCTGAAAACCATCATGAAAAACATTCACCAGACCTGTCTGGAAGCGGCCGAAGAATACGGGTTTCCCGGGAACTACGTGGCCGGAGCCAACATCGCCGGGTTTGTCAAAGTGGTGGACGCCATGCTGGATCAAGGGGTCATTTAATGAACAGGCCCGCAGCCCTTGTCAAGCCACGCAAGACCGTGAAAAGAAAGGCTGGGCTGCGGGCGGCTTTCCTGCGTTAACCAGAAACCCTGTCCAACCCTGTTTAAACGGGCCCGATCCGGAGGAATGCTTCCGGTTCAGGCCCCAAAATCAATCCCAGGGGATTTTCTGGATTCAGCCGGTTGATTTTATGTGTCTCCTTTTCATTCAACCGGCTTTTCAATCCCTGTATCAACCCGGAATCCCGGTGCGGCCCAATGGCCGTATAAAAAAACCGGACCAGGGCGGCCGTGATGTCAAAAACGATCCAAAATGTCTGCTCCAAACGGGTGCTCGTTTGCATCAAAAAATTTTTCCGCGTATAGTCACATGAAAAAAAAATACCACAGCAATGAGTTGAATTCCCGTCATAGCGGGTTTTATGGAACAAATGTCATGGACATTCTGAAAACAGTGTTCGGATATGATAATTTCCGGCCCCTGCAAAGAGAGATCATCGAACACATTCTGGCAAAAAGGACACCCTGGTGGTGCTGCCCACCGGCGGCGGCAAATCGTTGTGTTTCCAGCTGCCGGCCCTGGTGTTTGACGGGCTCACCATTGTGGTGTCTCCCCTGATCTCCCTGATGAAGGACCAGGTAGACCAACTGCAGGAGATGGGAATTTCAGCGGTGTGCCTAAACTCCAGCCTGACCGCCGACCAGTACCGGCACCATGTGTCCCTGATCCGTCAGAACCGGGTCAAACTGCTGTATATCGCGCCGGAATCCCTGGTCCGGCCCCAGATTCTGAACATGCTCGAAACCGTGTCCGTGGAATGTCTGGCCATTGACGAAGCCCACTGCATTTCCGCCTGGGGCCATGATTTCCGCCCCGAATACCGGCACCTGGCCCAGATCCGGCCCCGGTTTCCCGATGCGGTCTGCGCCGCATTCACGGCCACGGCAACGCCTGCGGTGCAAAAGGATATCCAGGCCAGTCTGGTTTTTTCAACCGATGCCGGGTTCAAGGCATTCATCGGCAGCTTTGACCGGAAGAACCTGCTGATCCGGGTGATGTTCAAAGAGGCGGCTTTGCGGCAGACCCTGGATTTTTTAAACACCCATCAACAGGATTCCGGCATCATCTACTGTCTGTCCAGAAAACAGGTGGAAACCCTGTCCGCCCAACTGGCGGATCGAGGCTTTTCCGTGCGGCCATATCATGCGGGCCTCGAGGATGCTGACCGGCACCGGTTCCAGACCGAATTCATCCGAGACGATGTCCGGATCATGGTGGCCACCATCGCCTTTGGCATGGGTATTGACAAGCCCAATGTCCGGTTCGTGCTCCATTATGACCTGCCCAAAAGTGTGGAAAACTATTACCAGGAGATCGGCCGGGCCGGACGGGACGGACTGGAAGCGGAATGCCTGTTCCTGTTTTCCCATGCCGACATTCCCCGGTTGAAATCTCTTGTCACAGGCATGGATGCGCAGCAGAACCGGGCCGCCTGGTCTCATCTGGAGGATATGGTGCGGTTGCGGAAGCCGAAGACTGCCGCAAAATCTGCTGCTGGCCTATTTCGGTGAGACCGTCAGACACGATGACTGCGGCATGTGCGACAACTGCCTGGCTCCTGCTGACCTGGCCCGGGATCTCACCATCGAAGCCCAAAAATTTCTATCCTGTGTGAAACGCACGGGTGAACGGTTCGGGGCCAGCCATATCGTCGATGTGCTCCGGGGGTCCGAAACCAAAAAGGTCTTCCAGTTCCGGCACCACCTGGTGTCCACTTACGGCATCGGCACCGATCTGTCCAGAAAACAGTGGTTCTACCTGTCCCGGCAGCTCCAGAGCAAGGGGTTTGTCCAGCGGGAAGAGACCTATGGCGGCCTAACCCTTACCCCGGCAGCCTGGGGGTGCTGAAGGGGGAAACGGCCGTGGCCGGATGGCTGGATCCCCGGCACCGGCTTCCCCAGGTCGAAAATGCGGCAGCCGGTGTCGACACTGCTGAATCAGCCCCCATCCCCATCACCCGGACCTGTTTGACTTGCTGCGGCAAAAACGCAAAGAACTGGCGGACCAGGCCGGTGTGCCGCCCTATGCTGTGTTCCCCGATAAAACCCTAACAGAGCTGGCCACGTTTTTTCCACAAACGGAGGAGGATTTTCTGAACACCTTTGGGGTAGGTAAAACCAAGCTGGAAAAATACGGCCCGGCTTTCCTGTCGCTCATCACAGCTTTCTGCACCGCCCATGCCATTTCCGATGCGCCGGCAAAAAAGCCCCCGGGTCCGGTTGTCCGGAAACCGTTACAGGGGAAAAACGGCATGTTCAGGTGGCCAGGCTGTATCATAACGGCATGTCTGTCATGGATATCGCCGAACAGTTTCATGTGAAACAACTCACGGTCACCAACCATCTGTACCGGTATTTCCAGGACGGAAACCGGATCGAATCCGGACATGTCACCGATGGGTGCGCGGCGCCACCCGATGTCCAGGAAAAGTGCGCCAGCCTTTGACACCCATGGACATCAGTTCCTGAAACCGGTGTTCGAGGCCTTGGACCGGGAAATCCCCTATGAGGACCTGCATCTGCTGCGGATTCATTACCTGTATATGAACCATGTCGGGCCGACTCCGAAAACGGACGAAAACACGAATCCTGATCCCGGCCAGCACACAAAAAAAGCGGCAGAATGAAATCCATCTATACCATCAGCCATACCACGCCGGATATGACCATCGTTCACCTGCAATGACCCGTGCCGGATTGGAAAGTGCCCGCAGCGCCACATATCCATTGACAATCCCCGCAGATATGGTTGAGAAGGGCAATGTCATAATTGGGGGGAATATCCGGATCACCCATATTTTGATCTTTACAGATCTGTTCAGCCGGTCCGGACCCAAATCCGGTGATGAGCCCCGGATTTTCAAAAAATGAGAAAACAGGTGATATCATGGATGTACAGTACAACCGGACGATCCAGACCCTGGAACGGTTAAGAGCCGAATCCACCGCTGCCGGGGACCTGACAAAATCAGCCGCCAGCACGCCCAGGGCAAGCTCACGGCCAGAGAACGGATCCTGCTGCTTCTGGACAAGGGCAGTTTCGAGGAATTCGATGTCCTCAAAACAGGCCGGGGCAGCGCCCTGGGGGAGGACCGCACCTATCTGGGAGACGGGGTGATCACTGGCCACGGTAACATCGACGGCCGGGAAGTGTTCGTGTTCAGCCAGGATTTCACCGTGATCGGCGGGTCTCTGGGAGAAGCCCATTCCCAGAAAATCTGCAAGGTCATGGACATGGCCGTGAAGGTAGGCGCCCCATCATCGGGCTCAACGATTCCGGCGGGGCCCGGATTCAGGAAGGGTGATTCCCTGGCTGCCTACGGCGAATTTCCTACCGCAATGTCCGGGCCAGCGGCGTGGTGCCCCAGATTTCCTGCATCATGGGGCCCTGTGCCGGCGGGGCTGTCTACAGCCCGTCCATCACCGATTTCGTGTTCATGGTCCAGGATTCTTCCTACATGTTTGTCACCGGCCCCAACGTGGTGAAAACCGTGACCCACCAGGACATCTCCTCCGAAGACCTGGCGGTGCCGGAATCCATGCGAAAAAGAGCGGGGTGGCCCATTTCACGGCCCCAACGATATCCTTTGCTTACGGGAGATCCCGCCGCCTGATCAGCTATCTGCCCTCCAACAGCCGGCACACCCCCCCATTCTGAACCTGCGGGATCCGACCGACCGCACCGACCCGGCCCTGGATTTCTGGTGCCGGAAATCCCAGCCAGGCCTATGACATGAACGTGCTGATCCACAGCATCCTGGACGGGGCCGAGTTCATGGAGGTTCAGCCGGATTTCGCCCGGAACATCATTTGCGGATTCGGCCGGATGGGGGCCAAACCGTGGGCCTGGTGGCCAACCAGCCCGCCGTTCTGGCCGGGGTTCTGGACACGGATGCCTCGTTCAAGGCCGGCGGTTCGTCGTTTCTGCGATGCCTTCAACATCCCGTTGATCGCCCTGGTGGATGTGCCGGGGTTCATGCCCGGCCCGCACCAGGAGCATGGGGGCATCATCCGCCACGGCGCCAAACTGCTCTACGCATTCACAGAAGCCACGGTGCCGCGCATTTCGGTGATTGTGCGCAAGGCTTACGGCGGTGCCTATCTGGTGATGAACTCCAAGCATATCCACTGTGATGTGAACTATGCCTGGCCCACAGCCGAAATTGCGGTGATGGGCCCCAAAGGGGCGGTGGAACTGATTCACCGTAAAGAGATCCAGACATCCGCTGATCCGGAAGCCGTGCTCCACGACAAAATGGACCAGTACCGCCGCACATTTGCCAATCCGTTTCTGGCGGCCCAGAGAGGCTATATCGATGACGTAATTTTTCCCAGAGACACCCGCCCACCGGCTGATAAGAACCCTTCAGGTCCTTGAGGGAAAAACCGCCAAAGGACCTGACCGGAAACACGGAAATATCCCTTTGTGAGGTGCGCCATGTTCGATACCATTTTAATCGCCAACCGGGGAGAGATTGCCGTGCGGATCATCCGCACCTGCAAACGCTTGGGCATCCGGACCGTTGCCGTCTATTCCGATGCAGACACCCGAAGCCTACACCGGCACCTGGCAGATGAGGCTGTGCATATCGGCAGGGCCCCGGCTTCGGAATCTTACCTGAACCAGGAAAAAATCCTGTCCGCGGCCCGGGATACCGGTTGCCGGGCGGTTCATCCCGGATACGGCTTTTTGTCTGAAAACACCGGGTTCGCCGAATCAGTCCGGGCGACAGGGCTGACATTCATCGGCCCGTCCTCCGAAGCCATCGCTTTGATGGGTGACAAGATCGCCTCCAAGGACCTGGCCGCCAGGGCCGGGGTCCCGGTCATCCCGGGGTACGGCCGGGACCTCAAAGACACAGACGAAGCACTGGCCAAAGCCCAACACATCGGATACCCGGTCCTGCTGAAACCGGCGGCCGGCGGCGGCGGAAAGGGCATGCGCATCGTGGCCTCCCCGGACCAGATGGCAGACGCCCTGGCTGCCAGCCGCCAGGAAACCCGCAAGGCATTCGGCGACACCCGGATCTTCATGGAGCGGTATATCGAACAGCCCCGGCACGTAGAGATCCAGGTGCTGGCGGATGCCTTCGGCAATGTCGTGTTTCTGGGGGAACGGGAGTGCTCCATCCAGCGGCGGTACCAGAAAATCATTGAGGAATCACCGTCTCCCGGAGTGGACCCGGACCTGCGGCAGCGAATGGGACAGGCGGCCTGCGGCCTGGCCCGCCAGGCCGGGTATGTCAATGCCGGCACGGTGGAGTTTGTGCTGGGGCCTGACGGTGATTTCTTTTTTCTGGAGATGAACACCCGGCTCCAGGTGGAGCATCCGGTCACGGAACTGGTCACCGGCCTGGACCTGGTGGAACTTCAGCTGCGTATCGCCGCCGGAGAGCCGCTGCCGTTCGGCCAAACCGGGATAACGTTTACCGGCTGGGCCATGGAAGCCAGGATCTGTGCCGAAGATCCGGCCCGGCGATTCACCCCGGCCGCCGGCATGATCACCCGGTATGCCGAACCCCGGGGCGACTGCGTGCGGGTGGACAGCGGAGTGGATACCGGCAGCAAGATCGGGGTCCACTACGATTCCATGCTGGCCAAGGTGATCTGCCACGGAAAAGACCGGGAAACTGCCCGCATCGCCCTGATCGAGGCGCTTAACGGATATCACATCGAAGGAGTGGTCACCAACATCGATTTTGCCAACAGCGTACTGTGCCAGCCGGCTTTTGCCGAAGGCCGGCTGGACACCGGGTTCATCGACCGGTATTTTGACGGTCATCTTCCATTGTCCTCCCCGGACGACCGGCATCTGAAGCTGTCCGCTTTAACCGCGGCCCTGGTGTACCATGTCCGCGATATCCTGGTCCGGGAATCGGTCAAACCCATGGTGACCCTCATCGGTGGGGAACAGGGCATTACCGGTGTCCATCACTATGTGGTCAGATCTGAATCTGAAATCTTTGAGGTACAGATGGAAAAAGGGGAGGATGGAAAGCAGTGGACGGTTTGGGTCAACCAGGAACAGATGACCGTGGTGCCCCCGGACTTTGAATTCTACCGCCGCCGCCTCAAGCTGACCATCGACGACCGGGTTCACCGGTTCCGGCTGCGCTACGACCGTTCCTTTTTCTGGATCGCCTTCTGCGGCCTCAACCGGCTTTACGAGGTCTACCGCCCCGAAGAATGGGACCTGATCGTGCACATGCCCGCCGCAAAAGAAGTGCTGCCGTCTGATGAACTGCCGTGCCCCATGCCCGGCCTGGTGGTGGATGTGCCGGTGAAAACAGGAGACTGCGTCACCCGGGGCCAAAACCTGGTCACTCTGGAATCCATGAAAATGGAAAGCGGTGTGGCCTCTCCTGTGGACGGCATGATCGCCGAGGTTCGGGTGAAAACAGGAGATACCGTGGATGCCGGAGACGTGCTGGTTCGGTTCATGAAAGAGGATGCCTGCCGCATCAGTCCAAAGCGCCGGGAAAGCCCAGTCGACGGCCATAAATCCCCCTGACCGCTTCGGTCAGTTCCTTGAACCGGCCGTCCGGCACCAGGGGTTCTTTTCCTGAAGCGTCAGCCGGTGGACCACCTGCGCAGGGAGATGTATGCTTTCTGAATGGTGCCGCTTTCCTCACCGGAGATCAGCCCTTCACAGCTCAACCCTTCCAAGAGCCGGACATTGTCGGTCCAAACGGTGACATCCGGATGGTCGGCCCCATGCTTCAAGATCAGATACTGTACCAGAAATTCGATATCCACGATGCCGCCATACCCCTGCTTGAGATCGAACATCCCGGTTTCGGATTTGAGTTTCTGGCTGCGCATGCGCTCCCGCATCTCTCTGACCGCCAGTTTCAGTTCTTCGGCCGGCCGGGGCCGGCACAAGACTTTCAGCCGGATATCTTCGAACCGGTCCATTAGGGTTCTGTCTCCGATGATGGGCCGGGCCCGGATCAGGGCCTGATGTTCCCAGGTCCAGGCCTGATTGTCCATATAATCTTCAAACGCTTCGATATGGGAAACGATCATGCCGGCATCCCCCCCCGGCCGTAGGCGCATGTCTGCCCCGTAAAGGGTACCGGCCGGCGTGTGCATGGTCAGGGCGTGGATGATCCGCTGTCCCAGATTGCCATAAAACCGGACCGTTTCAATGGACCGTTCCCCGCCTGTGGTTTCGCCATTTTCCCCTTGGTATAAAAACACCAGGTCCAGATCGGACTTGTACCCCATCTCCAGCCCCCCCACCTTGCCGTAGGCACGATAGCAAACCCGCAATGATCGATATCGTCGCCCGTCAGATCAGGCGGGACCCCGTATCTGGTGGAGACAATGTACCAGGCGATACGCATAACCCGGGCCAGAACGGTTTCCGCGATATAGGTAAGATGATCGCTGACCTTCATCAGGGGATAGTTTCCGCTCACATCCGCAGCTGCCACCCGCAGGGTATTAACCTGGCGGAAAATATTGAGCTCCTCCAGCAGGTATTCCAGGTCATGGGGATCGATCTTGGTCATCCGGACCGCCATCTCCTTTTCCAGGGCCGGTTTTTGGGCAGGGCATACAGAGTGGCCGGATGCAGCAGTTCATCCAGCAGCACAGGATGACTGGCCAGAAAAGAGATGATCCAGGGACTTTTTTCCGCCAGGGTGATCAGGGTGTCCAGGGCCCGGGTATTCTCGATAAGCAGAGACAGATAGGTGGTTCGGCGCTCAATGGTGATGATCAGATCCACCAGCCGGACCAGCAAGTCGTCACTATCTTTGGCCCGGCCCGCTTTTCTGAGCAGGACCGGTACCAGCCGGGCCAGTTTCTTACGGCCGGCCGGGGTCAGGCGCTGCGTGTTGGGGTGGCCGGCCAGGGAACGGAGCACCGACAGGACCCGGCCGGGATCTTCAAACCCGGCCACCTGGATGGCTTCCTGGGAAAATTGGGGATCATTGATGTTGAGCCACATCTCCTTGAGTTCCCTGGCCGCCGGATCCCTAGCATCATCGGCATCTGTCACCAGAAGCTGGGAAAATGGCCGTGCACACAGGTCATGACCTGGTCCAGTTTTCCTTGAACCCGCCAAAGAAGCCAAACCCCGTGGAAAGGGCCAGGATTGCCCGCTGATCCGGATTTCCGGAATATCATGGGTTTGCAGATCCTGATATTCCTGAAGCCGATTCTCCACCATCCGCAGGAACCGGTAGGACAGGATCAGGTCATCCCGGGTGTTCATATCGATACAGTCGTGATCGGCCAGCAGGTGCAGAACCTGTAAAATCCCCGGGGCCTGCAGGGCGGGTTCCACCCCGCCCCGTATGAGCTGGAACAGCTGGCCGAAAACTCGATCTCCCGGATACCCCCGGCCCCCAGCTTGATATTGTCTTTCAAACGGGCATTTTTCACCTGCAACGCAATGCGCTGCTTCATGTCCCTAAACGAATCAAACGAGCCGTAATCAAAATACCGGCGGAAAATGAATCCGTTGAGATGGTGAAGCAATAGACGTCCTGCAGCCAGATCCCCGGCCACGGGCGCGGCCTTGATCATGGCATACCGCTCCCATTCCCGGCCCTGGGTCTGGAAATACTCCACAAACGCATCCGCACTCATCACCAGAGGCCCGCTGGCCCCGAAGGGCCGCAGCCGGGTGTCCACCCGATAAAATGCTGTCCGCAGTCCGATGCAAAAATTTGAGAAACTGCTTGCACAACCGGGTGAAAAAATCCAGGTTCGACGTCTTGGTTTGGCCGTCCAGATAGGTGTTGCCTTCTTTGGGGTACACAAAGATCAGATCAATGTCCGAGGAAAAGTTCAGCTCTTTGGCCCCAAGCTTTCCCATGCCCAAAATCACCATCTTCTGTGGGTGACCATACGGGTCCATGGGCGTGCCATGGGTTGCGCATACTTTTTCATGAAGCACATCCAATGCCTGACTGACACAGGCAACGGCCAGTTCCGACAGATCGGACAGAGTTTCGGTCAGACCGGCTTTCCCGGTTAGATCGCGCCAGGCAATGCGGACAGTTTCCCGGCATTTGAACGCCTTAAGCACGGCCTTGGCCTGGTCTGCACCCGCTTCTGCCGTCTTTTGTATGGCCTGATTCTGATACCATCCCGGGTTCCGCAATTGTTCCAGGTCCCCGGACTCCGCCAAGTCCTGCAGCAAGTCTGGTTGTTTTGCCAGGTTGTCCGCCACAAAGTCGCTGAACAGAAATATCCGGAAGAGTTCTTCTTGATTGACAAGGCTCAGGACCTGTTTCTGACCGGATTTTTCAAGGTGGTCATAAAGCCGGTCCAGCCGGGTCATCAAAAGGGATTTCAAGGAAGGGGAAATGCCGGGAAATACGGTGTCGATCGTCAGGGCATCAGGTTTGTCATCCATGGCACCGCCAAAAGTTATGGGTTGTCCTGTCTTGAATTCGTGATTTGTCTCCGCCATACATAATATCCGGCAAAAAATTTATCAAGCCTTAGGAAAGATTAGGTCAGGCGCAACTGAAAATGCATTGTCTATTGAATTATCATTTTTTTCTTGTGTGATCACGATATGATACCGTACATTTGTTTACCAACATCAAGGAACAGAACAAACCGATGAAACCCTGGCTGACTCCGTCACTGCCGCTTTGGAGAATCCATTTCCAGGGCATATTTGCCATCAGACCATCTGACAGTATCTTCCGGATGACCGGTATCTTTATTTTTCTGATAATATTTTTGCCGATGACCGGTCAGGCCGATATTGAAACCATTGATGTGCCCCTGACTCTGGACTATGAGCTGATGAATGCACTGGCAGCCGACGCCGTGTTTACAGGACCGGAAAAACAGGTCATCCTGCTGGGAAAAAAAGACGGATGCCAGGTCGTCATGGTGTCGGACCCTTGTTTCCGTGAAGCAGACGGAGCCCTTTTCATCGATCTGCTCGTTCATGTCCGGTACGGATTTTCCCCAGGCCACCGCTGCCTGTTTCCCGTTTCCTTTGACGGCTATCTCACGGCCCGGCAGCAGCCGCTTCTGGACCCGGAAACTTGGCAGTTACAGTTTATCACAGTATCTTCCCATCTGGAAACCCGGTCCCGCCGGCCGGCCAGACTAGCGGATTTCATATGGCAGCAGGTCCAGAAACTTCTGCCGGAACTTTTAGCGCCCATTGTCATTGATCTGAGCGTTCCTCAAAAAGATCTTGGCATGTTCCTGAATGCTATCTTGCCAAAAGACAAACCCGAAGAAGTACTCGAAGTGATACAAAGCCTGCGCCCGGGCCCCATTGAAATCCGAAAAACCCACCTTTCGTTTTTACAGCAGATGGATATTCCTGAAACCATTTATAAAAAAGCGGCCCAACCCTCCGCCGGTTTTTCCCAGAAACAAAACAGGCCTTTGTTGACCACTGGGAAACCTGGGACGCATTTATGGTCCAAATGATCTCCTCCCTGGCACTCCGCCCCCTCGACGATGATGATCGGAAAATTCTGCTGGATTTACTCCTGCGTCTTCGGCATGCTTTTTCCCGAGAACTGGACAACCCGAATCCCGATAGAGAAGATTTTGTCAGAACCCAGTTCATTCTGAGCTGGGAGAGATTGTCCCCTGTGTTTCGTAAACACCTCAAAGAAGCAAAAACTGCCTCCATTCTCGGGTATCTGGCTTTTTTTCAGCCGCTGACACCCTGGTGGCCCTGGACAGGCTCGGCCCGCTTCTGGGCCTGGATATCAGCCGGCAGGGTCTGCAACAGCTGGCAACTCTCCTGTCAGAAGGCTCCATTCCCCCTTTGACTTATGATCCGGACATTTCGCCGGCACTGATAAAAACTCTGGGAATTGGAAAAACATCCGGCCGGGAAACAGGTGTAAGGCTTCATCTGAAACAGGGCTGGTCTCAGTTGCGACGGATGGGCACGGTTTCAAAGGCCTGGGCTGACACCCAGGATGACCCGCCGGGCAGCCCCTGGGAATGGATCCTGCAAGGCGGGCCTGCGGCCCGGTTTCTTGAAAAAACCACATCCCTTTTGACATTGCAGGCAGAAAAACGGCTGCGGGAAACCCGGATTCCCAAAGCCCGCCATACTATGTATCGTCGGATGGTCCTGACAACGGCCTGGCAGGAAAGCTGCTTTCGTCAGTTTGTTTTAGGAAATGATGATATCACATACCTGCGGTCCTACAACCAGACCTCAGTAGGTATCATGCAGATCAATGAACGGGTTTGGCGCGGCATTTACGACCTGCAAAAACTCCGATGGGATATAGCCTATAACGCCATGACCGGATGCGAGATTCTTGAGCTGTATTTCAACCGGTATGCCATGCCGTGGATGAACCGGCAGCCGGACCGGGATTGGGATGATGGCTTTCTGGCCGGAATGCTCTATGCCATGTACAGTGGCGGCCCGGGTCATCTTGAAAATATGTTCACCGCCGCACCCAGACCGGCAGCAGTTACCTGAGCGACCGGCTGTTTCAAGAAAATGGGAATGGGTCAGGAAAGGCGCGCTGGGACAGGCGGGCCGATGTTTGACAGGCCGCCCCATATCACTTCAACGCGAGTGAGGCATCTTTTACAAAGAATGCCACTGTCACATGGATTTAACTTCAACGACCAAAGGTCTTGGGATTGCATTATGAAACAAAAGACCAAAGGCCGGATGGAATCAGAAATAAGCGAAGCCGTGAATCAAATTTGAAAAAGAATATATGGGCCGGGAATCCTCTTGAGATCAAGACCTATATTGTTGAGACATGGTGCTGACGCAAAAATGTACTCACCCAGGCGGAATTAAAGCTGGCGGAGATGCATGAACACAAGGATGCTATAGAACGGGTAAAACGGATCCGGATTACGCTGCCGGAACAGGGCCGGCGTGCTGACAAAAGCGGATGTGTATTCGCTCAAACCGGTCAATTCGGAACTGTCCCAGTTTGCCGAAAAGGTTCGAAAAACCAACGTGTTTCTGGCCGAAGTGGTTTAATAATCAATGACACAGGTATGGCATTCAGATATGTCGTGCCTTTCCAGACATCAATGCAATAAAAAAAGGTCATAACATCGCATGAAAAACTGGGGTTACCCGGGCATATTACGATTCATGACACCACTGTCAGGGAAAGGTTTCAAAGAGAGGAACGGCTGATTCCCTCCGATGCCAAACTGGATGTCGAATTTCCAGCCGTTACCATCAACCAAAAACTGTAGACCGGACTCTGGCTGTGCACAGGCAAGAGGCCGGTGCCTCCGATCTGAATCCCTTCATTCCTGCAGAGTTGCAAAATAAGAAAAGACATCCTCTAAAAGCCCGCCTTTGAAAACCCGGGATCTTTTTCCGCCCCCCCGGTGTCAGATTCGTCAATACTGCCTTGCTAAATCGCTGTGTTTTATGATATTTATGGGAGCTTCAACAGGGGGCAATTGACCAATAACAACGATCCGAACCGGCTTTCGGATCTTTTAGATGATAACACCAGGCAATCAACAGGTATACAAAAAAATGAAAGCTATATTAGCCCTGGAAGACGGCAGAACCTTTGCCTGCAAAAGTTTCACAGGACCCGGAGAGGCAGGCGGTGAAGCAGTGTTCAACACCAGCATGACCGGGTACCAAGAAATCCTCACTGATCCGTCCTATTACGGCCAGATGGTGACCATGACCTACCCCCTCATCGGCAATTACGGGATCAGCCCGGAAGATGTGGAATCCGCCCGGATTCAGGTGGCGGCGCTCATCGTCAAGGAATACCAGGATTTTCCATCCAATTTCAGATCCCGGGGGACGCTTGCGGATTACCTGATCAAAAATCATGTCCTGGGCGTGGAAGACCTGGACACCCGGCTCTGACCCGGCATATCCGAAATCTGGCGCCATGCGGGCCGTGATCTCCACCTCAGACCTGATCCGGAATCTCTGGTGGCAAAGCACGGCTGATCCGTCCATGGCAGGCAGCGACCTGGTGCAGTATGTGACCACGAAAAGCCCTATTTCTGGAAATACAACCAACCCGATTACGTGCCCACGGAGACGCTTTCCAATTCGTTTATCTGGCGGCACCGGGGGAAAAAACACTCGGTGGTAGCCTGGATTTCGGCATCAAGTACAATATCATCCGGTGTCTGGAAAATGCTGGCTGCGAGGTGCTCACCGTGCCGGCAAAAACATCTGCCGATGTCATAAAGGCCCTCCAGCCTAACGGGATCTTTCTGTCCAACGGTCCGGGAGATCCGGAGCCTTTGACCTATGCCGTGAACACCATCCGGCAGTTCCTGGGATTGGTGCCGGTTTTCGGGATCTGCTTGGGCATGCAGCTCTTAGGGCTGGCCATGGGTGGAAAGACCCATAAAATCAAATTCGGACACCGGGGAGCCAACCAGCCGGTGAAAAACATGGCCACGGGCAAGGTGGAAATCACCTCCCAGAACCATGGATTCGCCGTGGATCTGGACAGCCTGAAAGACAACTCCTCAGCCCTGTCCCACATCAACCTGAACGAAGCTTCCCTGGAAGGAATTCAGGATGACACGCTCAAGGCTTTTGCCGTGCAGTACCATCCGGAAGCCTCTCCAGGTCCCCATGACGCTGCCTATCTTTTCAACCAGTTTGCCAAAGTGATGACCCATGCCAAAGCGTAATGATATCAAAAAAATCCTGATCATCGGTGCCGGTCCTATTATCATCAGCCAGGCCTGCGAATTTGACTATTCCGGAACCCAGGCCTGCAAGGCCTTGAAAGAGGAGGGGTTCGAGGTAGTGCTCATCAACTCGAATCCCGCCACCATCATGACCGATCCGGAAACCGCTGACCGTGTGTATATCGAACCCGTGACTTCGGACACCCTGTGCAAGGTGATCCGGGCGGAACGGCCCGATGCGGTGCTGCCCACCCTGGGTGGTCAGACCGCGCTGAACACCGCCATCGAAGCCGCCAAAACCGGCATATTCGAGGAATGCAACGTGGAACTGATCGGTGCTTCCATCGAGGCGATCCACAAGGCGGAAGACAGGGAACTGTTCAGAAACGCCATGAACAAAATCGGGCTGCGCATTCCCAAAAGCGGGTTTGCCCACAATTTCGCGGAAGTCGAGGATATCGCCCAGCGCATCGGGTTTCCATTGATTGTCCGCCCCAGCTTCACCCTGGGCGGCACCGGCGGCGGTGTGGCTTACAACATGGAAGAGCTGAACCGGGTGGCCATGGCAGGCCTGGACGCCTCCCTTATCAACCAGATCCAGCTGGAAGAATCCGTGTTGGGCTGGAAAGAGTATGAACTGGAGGTGATGCGGGACCATGCCGACAACGTGGTGATTATCTGCTCCATCGAAAACGTGGATGCCATGGGGGTCCATACTGGGGATTCCATTACCGTGGCCCCGGCCCAGACCCTGTCGGACAAGGAGTACCAGGTCCTGAGGGATGCATCCATCGCCATCATCCGGGAGATCGGGGTGGACACGGGTGGGTCTAACGTCCAGTTTGCGGTCAACCCGGAAAACGGGGATGTGATTGTGGTGGAGATGAACCCAAGAGTTTCCAGAAGCTCGGCCCTGGCCTCCAAAGCCACAGGATTCCCCATTGCCAAGATCGCAGCCAAGCTGGCCGTTGGATACACCCTGGATGAAATTCCCAATGACATCACCGGTGAGACCATGGCCTGTTTTGAGCCGTCCATCGACTACTGCGTGGTCAAAATTCCCCGATGGACCTTTGAAAAATTTCCCGAGGCCCAGGATATACTCACCACTGCCATGAAATCCGTGGGGGAGACCATGGCCATCGGCCGGACATTTAAAGAAGCGTTTCAAAAAGGCCTCAGATCTCTGGAAATCGGCCGGGCCGGGTTCGGAGCCGACGGCAAGGATATGCTGCCCGATTCCGTGGCCGGTACGGACCTGGAATATCACCTGTCCACCCCCAATTCCCAGCGCCTGTTCCACATCAAGTACGCTTTGAAACACAACATGCCCATCACCATGCTCCATGAACTGACCCATATCGATCCCTGGTTTCTGCACCAGATGAAACAGATCGTGGAACTGGAAAACCAGATCAAACTGGCCGGCAAGAACCTGCCAAAAGACCTGCTGGAAAAAGCCAAAAAATACGGATTTTCCGATCGGCAGCTGGCCCATCTCACCCGCTTCACCGAAAAACAGATGGAACAGGAAAGAAAAATGCTGGGATTGGTGCCGGTGTACAAGCTGGTGGACACCTGTGCTGCGGAATTCCGGGCCGCTACACCCTATTATTACTCTACCTATGAAACCGAGTGCGAGGCCCGGGTGAGTGACAAGAAAAAGTGATCATTCTGGGAGGCGGCCCCAACCGTATCGGCCAAGGCATCGAGTTTGACTACTGCTGTGTGCATGCCTCGTTCGCCCTCAGAAAGGAAGGGGTGGAATCCATCATGGTCAACTCCAACCCGGAAACCGTTTCCACGGATTATGACACCTCAGACAAGCTGTATTTTGAACCGCTGACCCACGAGGATGTGCTGCACATCGTGGAAAAGGAAAAACCGTTCGGCGTGATCGTCCAGTTCGGCGGACAGACTCCGCTGAACCTGGCCACCGGCCTTCAGAAAGCCGGGGTCCCCATTATCGGCACCTCACCCGAAAGCATTGACCGGGCTGAAGACCGGGACCTGTTCCAGGCCATGATGAATAAGCTGGGTCTGCGCCAGCCGGAAAACGGCATTGCCCACTCCTATGAAGAGGCCCTGGCCGTGGCCAGGGACATCGGGTATCCCGTCATGGTGAGGCCCTCTTTTGTGTTGGGCGGCCGGGCCATGAAAATCGTCTATGATGAAGCCGACTTGGAAGCGTTTTTCGAGCTGGCCATCCAGGCGTCACCGGACAAACCCGTGCTCATCGACAAATTTCTGGAAGAAGCGTTCGAGCTGGATGTGGATGCCATCTCCGACGGCGAAACCACGGTCATCGGAGGCATGATGGAACATATCGAGGAAGCCGGAATCCACTCGGGGGATTCTGCCTGTGTGCTGCCCCCATACTCGATTGCGCCACACCACATCAAAGAGATGGCGGAAGCGGCCAGGGCCATTGCCAGGGAACTCCAGGTCAAAGGGCTGATGAACATCCAGTTCGGCATCATGAATGACACGGTCTATGTCATTGAGGTCAATCCCCGGGCCTCCCGGACCATCCCGTTTGTGTCCAAGGCCATCGGCGTGCCCCTGGCCAAACTGGCCACCCAGGTGATGCTGGGCAAAACCCTCAAAGAACTGGGATTCACCGACCAGGTCATCCCGCCCTACTATTGTGTCAAGGAAGCGGTGATGCCCTTTGACCGGTTTGAAAATGTGGACCCGGTCCTGGGACCAGAAATGAAATCCACCGGCGAGGCATGGGCATTGACAAAGACCTGGGCGCAGCGGTGGCAAAGGCCCAGTTTGCCGCAGGCCAGAACTGCCGGAATCGGGCACCGTATTTATC
>LQAG01000232.1_pt1 | contig 21277 bp, 31 predicted proteins | sample 1535801 | NCBI WGS metagenome assembly LQAG01 (sample SAMN04331584, study PRJNA305678) | bioreactor metagenome | isolation source: bioreactor_3 inoculated with Wadden Sea sediment 1st replicate of a... | place: Germany:Bremen | reverse complement strand
ACCACCAGATCGTTGATGCCCAGCAAAATTTGTGTTGTCACATCGGTTCTCCTGTCACCTGGAACCGGGTATCCAGAATGGTGACCGGCGGCAGGGAGAGTCCCTGTTTCATGGCGGGAACTGTGTCCTCATACAGGTCCGGATCCATCCAGAAAAGCCCGCCCACAGTGGATGAAAACGGATCAAACAGGCTGTCAGACATGCGGGTGCCGTGAAATTCGGGCAGTTTCAGCCATCGCCAGAAAGCGGACCGCACGTACGGCACCATGAATGTAGGTACATAGGCACACACCTCATGGATTTTGTTCTGTATGGCTTTGGACAGCCGGGTGCGTTCGTCTTCCTCCAGGCTTTCCCGGTACCGCTCGATCAGGCATCCAGCTCCGGATCATCGGTATTGGTGATATTGTTGGTCTGGGGCTTGTGGGCGTTGTCCGAATGCCATCCCTCCCAGTAGGACGGCCGCATACTGGTGCTCCATCCCATCCAGGCCACGTCATGCTGTTTTTCCAGAAACTTCTTGAACATGGCAGACGGGTCCAGTTTTTCCAGTTTCAACTCGATGCCGGCTTTGCGAGCCTCTTCCTTGAGCACCACCAGCTGAGGCATGTGATCCTCATACCCGTAGGTGACGGTGACGGAAAACCGCTGCCCCTCCCGGGACCAATCCCGTCCTCTCCCCGATGCCATCCCTGTCCTGTCATCAAGGACTGCACTTTGTCCACATTATAGGCCAGGGGAATAATGGTGATGTCGGTATATTCCCCATATCCGAAAACGGCTGGGCCAGCCGGAAATAATCGCCCGCAGCACTTTTCGATCACCTTGTTGATGTTCATGGCATGAGCAAACGCCATGCGGCGGTAGCGGTCGGAAAACACCGGTCTGTCAAGATTGAGCCACATGCCATGGCTGGGCCGGGGCAGGTCATTGAAAAACCAGATCCGGTGGACATATCCGTTGTCGATCACCCGGGTCCGGGATTTGTCGTACCAGTATTTGGGCTGGACCAGGCCAAAGGTTTCCAGCTCCCCTTTCTTGAAATATTCCCACTGCAGATTGAAATCCCGGATTACGGTAAACTGAACCGTGTCCACATTGAACCGGTGTCTGAAATAGCGCCGGTCTTTTGCCCACCAGCCTTTTTGCGGGCAAACCGGATATAGCGCCCTTTTTTGAATTCAGAAATCTGGTAAGGCCCGGTATTGGGCACCACGGCCCAGTTGTACTCGGAGGTAAAATCTTTTTTCAGAGGATGGAAAAAATGCTCGGGTATGGGGCTGATGCCCAGCTTCAGATGCAGGTCCGGCACCGCCTTGGTGCTTTCACACCGATGGTGTAATCGTCAAACACCATGACTTTTCAATCTCCCGTGAATAGTAATCATTGTACCAGGGTGCGATAATATGTTCAGACCGCATAAAGGTCAGGGTATAGGCATAATCCCATCCGGTGACCGGTTTGCCGTCCGACCATCTGGCATCTCTGTCCAGCTTGAAATACATGGTTTTTTTTGTCCGGATCGAACGCCCAGTGGGTGGCCAGCTCAGCAATGATGTTGCCGGTGTTGGGATGAATATTGATCAAAGACAGCTGATTGTCCAGAATTGCGGAACGGAAACTGCCGTTGGAATCGGGTCCCACCACCCGGAAAGTCATGGGAAAACTGAGCAGGGCTGCACGGAACAATCCGCCTTTGCGCGCATCCGGCGAAGCAAACACCGGATCCGTGTCATTGGTCAGCCAGTCAATCTTTTCCGGCAGGGCCGCATACACCCGTGCCGACGGTTTTTTTCGTCTTCAGTCAGACCGGATGCTGCGGTTTTTCGATTTCCGGTGTTTCCCGGTTATCCGAACATCCGGCCAGGATCCCGCAAAAAGCAACAGCCCGCACAATAGTTTTAAAAACGGCATATCCCTCCATCTGAACCCGTCGATACCAGTGATTTCCCCGTCCCTGCCATTCACGCAGAAACCATACCAGAAGTCAGTACGGTATGACAACTCCTGTTTTTCCCCTTGGCATCCGGCTTTCATATCTTGACACGTTGCCGTGACAGGGCCTATGGTATGAACGTACGAACGAAAATTGTGAAACCCGGATTCAGACAGGATACCCATCCATGATCCTGCACATTGACATGGACGCGTTTTTTGCAGCGGTGGAACAGCGGGACAACCCCGAACTGAGACACCGGCCCATCGTGGTGTGCGGCGACTCACCCCGGGCCGTGGTGTCCACGGCCAGCTACGAAGCCAGGCGGTTCGGGATCCACTCGGCCATGCCCCTTTTCCAGGCCAGGCAGCGCTGCCCTCATCTGGTGGTGGTACCGGGAAGCCGGGCAAAATATACGGCCGCTTCCCGAAAAATCATGGAGATCGTTTCCCGGTTCACGCCGATGATGGAACCGGTGTCTATTGATGAAGCCTATGCCGATGTGACCGGCTGTACCACCCTGTTCGGCCCGCCCCAGGTCATCGCCCGAAAATAAAGCACCTTATCTTTAACGACCTGTCCCTGACCTGCTCCATCGGTATCGCGCCAGTGAAATTCCTGGCCAAAATCGCTTCCGACATGAACAAGCCGGACGGGCTCACCTTTATTACCAGAGAACAGATGCCTCAAATGATCCTGACCCTGCCCATCCGCAAGGTCCCGGGCGTGGGAAACAGGCCATGGCCCGGATGACCGAACTCAATATTCAGACGCTCGGAGATATCCAGCGGTTCGGTCTTTCTTTACTGACCCGGAAATTCGGCAAGTTCGGTCACCGGCTGTTCGAGCTTAGCCGAGGCATCGATAATGACCCGGTCCGGACCGAAACGACCCGAAAATCCATTTCAAACGAGATTACCCTGGAAAAGGACATTTCAGATGCCGGTGCGGCCCAAAGGATTCTGTTGTCTCTGGCCGGCCGGGTGGGACGGGAATTGAGACAGAAACAGCTGACAAGTGAAAGCGTGTTCATCAAAATCAAGTTTTCCGACTTTACCCAGATCACCCGGACGCGCAAGCTTCAGAACCGGACCGGTTCGACCGAAGCGATTTTTTCCCAGGCCCGGGACCTGTTCGGGAAGGTGAACAATTCCAAGCCCATTCGCCTTCTGGGCGTGGGAGTCTCCCATCTGCATGCGCAAAATGAGCCGGTTCAACTGGACCTGGTGTCATTGCCGGATCATGAATCAAAAAAACAGTGGGAGTCTGTGGACCGGGCCATGGACTGCATCTATGAAAAATTCGGCCGGGATATGGTGACACCAGCCGTGTTGCGTCCGTTGACAACCAGATCACCTAAAGCAGGAGGCAACATGTCAGACACGGTTACCAAAAAAAGTGACGATTTCCGGAAAGGTCCAGGGGGTTTACTATCGCCTGGAAACCCAGAAAGCGGCTCAGACAGCAAAAGTGACCGGATATGTGAAAAACCTGGCCAACGGATCGGTGGAAGCGGTCTTCCAGGGAACTGCCGAAGCCGTGGCCCGGATGGTGGATTGGTGCCGCCATGGTCCCCCGCTGCCCGGGTAATCCAGGTCATTGAGGGCCCCCCGCCGGCACAGATCGATTTCATCGGGTTTGAAATCAGGTATTAGGGAATACGCGATTTTTTCTCAGGCTGGTCTTTAACGCGGCCGTGTGAACATCTGCTGCCAGATGAACCGGGCTTTTGCCCCAGAGCGGATCCCATCCGGCCGGATTGGCGGAGCAGAAGAACTGGACCTCCAGTCCGAACCGGGTCATGGCCTTTTCCAGGGTCAGCCCCCTGACCTTTTGAGCGGCTAACCAGGTGGCACCGCAGGCGCGCCCCGATGCACAAGGATACGCTCGATCCGGTCATCATCCAGTTCCACCGTGATCCGGGGCATACCGAACAGCCTGCCATAGTCTCCCAGAGAACCGCTTTCCCGCAATGCACAGCAGATAGGAGGGCAGAATGCATGGCCGCACTGAAGTTTTTTGCCGGATGAAACCATGGGAACCCCTGTTTCTCACACAACCGGCTCAAATCTTCGGACAAATCATAATGTTTGAGATAGTCCAGAACCAGATCCGCATCGATCCGTTCCGGCAGGTATGGAGAGGTATCATCCAGCACCGGGGGCAGATCCGGTTCCACATCAAACACTTTGATATCAAACCGGTTGCCCCCGAACTCCCGGATGCCCTTGATCTTGGTTTCTGCAGAACCATTTTGTTGAAACACCGCGATGGTCTGCATGATTAAAACCCTAAGTCTTCGTTGACCAAAATGATTTTAATCCGGTGCTTCACAAAGGATTTCTCGATAATGGTCCAGTAGTTACAGATCCGGTCGGGACTGGCGCAGTCCTGGCACACACCCGTGGCGGCACAAGGCGTCTTTTTATCCAAATTCATGGTGTTCACCGGAGCCGCATAATTTTTGATCCGGAACATGGCATCTTCCAGATCGGCACACAGTTTGTTTCGTCCGATGATCAACAGCACATATTTCGGGCCCCACATCATGGCTCCCACCCTGTTGCCGATCATGTCCAAATTCACCAGTTGCCCCGCTTCGGTCAGGGCATTGGTGCCAGTGATGAACAGATCTGTCAACAGAGACTTTCGCCGCGTTTCCATCATTTCTTCAAAAGACAGGGTTTTGTCAAAGGTGTTGATGATCTCCAGATCCTTGCGATCCATTAATGCATGAAACAAGCCTGTGGCCACAAACGACATGGACCCCCCCCATGAAACGGTTTTGATGTCCAGAGACGGAATGATTTGATTCAGGGCCAGATCTTTAGCATCAACTGCAGATCCTGCAACAAACACCTCAAACCGGTTCTTTTCAAGGGCTTCCTTGACTTCATCAAGTTTCAACTGCCAAAAATTATCAATCGGTCGCTTCATGGTTGAATCCTTATTTTTATCTGTTACCGTGTTACTCCATGCTTAATAACTATACCTGCACGAGCTTTTCAAGGCAATGATTTTTTTCCGGGCAGCGGAGTCACCCAAATTTTTTTAAAAAATTTTTTTTCATTGACTTCATCGGTCAATATGAATATGTGGTAAGTAAACAGAAAAATATAATTCAGTAAATAATTTTCATTTTCAACCTCACTGCTGAACTTTGCCGCGAACTGCACTTGATTTCTGAAGCAGGCGGAATACCATCCGGCATATCCGGATGAACAAATAAAACCATAATGTAATTTAACAGGTTGCTGCGTGTTTTCTTTCGCAATTTTTCCGTGAAAAAGACATCAGGGAAAAGGAGGTGATAGCTATCCGGAATTTTTCAATAATTATAATTATTTCAGATAATTAACATTATAACTAAAGGAGATCCGCATGAGCAGAAAAGATGTTGTCGAGACCACGGAAGCCCAAATCGCTGTCCACTGGAAGGAAGAAGATTATTATTATCCGTCTTCCAAATTCATCGGCCAGGCCAATCTGACCGACCCCGCCATCTATGACCGCTTCAACCTGGACAATTTTCCGGATTATTACACGGATTTCGCTGAAATGCTCACCTGGTACAAATACTGGGACGAGGTCCTGGACACCAGTGATGCGCCCTGCTACAAATGGTTCAAAGGCGGCCTGATCAATGCCAGCTACAACTGCATCGACCGCCATCTGAAAGACAACAAAAACAAGACCGCCATCCATTTTGTCCCGGAACTGGAAGAGGAACGGATCGACCATATCACTTATCAGGAACTGTATGTCCGCGTCAACGAGTTTGCCTCATTACTCCGGGATTTTGCAGGGCTCAAACGCGGCGACCGGGTCACCATTCACATGCCAATGTCCGCCGAACTGCCCATTACCATGCTGGCCTGCGCCAGGCTGGGCGTGATCCATTCCGTCGTCTTCGGCGGGTTCTCAGCCTCCGCCTGTGCCGACCGGGTTGTGGATTCCAATTCCCGGGTCCTTATCACCATGGACGCTTATTATCGGGCCGGCAAACTGCTCAACCACAAGCAGCATGCGGATGAGGCCGTCAAAATTTCCGAAAAACAGGGTCAGGTGGTGGACAAAGTCCTGGTATGGCAGAGGTATCCGGGCAAATACTCTTCCTCCACCCCCATGCTGGACGGCCGGGATGTGTTTGTGAACGAAGAACTGAAAACCACTACGGCAAGCGTATCGACCCGGAAAAATGCTGTCCGAAGAGCCACTGTTCCTTATGTACACCAGCGGTACCACCGGCAAGCCCAAAGGCTGTCAACACGGCACCGGCGGATACCTGGCCTATGTCACGGCCATGTCTAAGTATATCCAGGATATTCATCCCGAAGATGTGTACTGGTGCATGGCTGACATCGGATGGATCACGGGCCATTCCTTTATCGTTTACGGGCCTTTGGCCCTGTGCGCCTCCACCGTAATCTACGAAGGGGTACCCACCTATCCGGATGCCGGCCGTTCCTGGCGTATCGCTCAGGAACTGGATGTCAACATTTTCCACACCGCCCCCACGGCCATCCGGGCCCTGAGAAAACTGGGACCGGACGAGCCGGCCAAATACACCTACCATTCAAACACATGACCACGGTGGGCGAACCCATCGAGCCGGAAGTGTGGAAATGGTATGAAAGCGCGGTGGGCAAGAAAGAAGCCATTATCGTGGACACTTGGTGGCAGACCGAGACCGGCGGATTCCTTTGCTCCACCGTGCCGGGCATCAAGCCCATGAAACCGGGCAGCGCCGGTCCCGGGGTTCCGGGCATCCATCCCTTCATTCTGGATGATGAGGGCCATGAGATCACCCAGCCCGGCATTGCCGGCAACATCTGCATCCGCAACCCCTGGCCAGGGCAGTTCCAGACTATCTGGGGCAACCGCCAGCGGTTTGTGGACACCTATTTCGCCTCCATCTGCACAAATCCGGACAGCAAGGACTGGAGAGACTGGCCCTATCTGGCCGGTGATGCGGCCATGGTGGCGGAAGACGGATATTTCCGGATCCTGGGACGGATCGACGACGTCATCAATGTGTCCGGCCATCGCCTGGGCACCAAAGAGATCGAATCTGCGGCTCTAGTGGTGGAAGAGGTCGCCGAAGCCGCAGTGGTGCCGGTGTCCCATGAAATCAAGGGCAAAGAACCGGATCTGTACATTGCTTTGAAAACCGGAATTCAACCGTCTGAGGAATTGGCAAAAAAGATCTCCGATGCAGTGTGCGACCAGATCGGAAAAATCGCCAAACCCCGGAAAGTATGGCTGGTGCCGGATATGCCCAAAACCCGTTCCGGCAAAATCATGCGCCGGGTCCTGGGGGCCATCTCTAACAGAGGCGATGTAGGGGATGTCATGACCCTGGCCAACCCGGAAGTGGTGGAAGAGATCAAGAAGATGGTTCAAAAATAATGCGCTGCGCTGTCAATGCGAGGAGGAAATTCCATGCCCAATCTGTATGATCAAGCTTATAATCAATCCATCAGTGATCCGGAAGGTTTCTGGGGCCCCATTGCCGAAGAATGCCACTGGTATAAAAAATGGGACAAGGTGCTGGATGATTCCAATGAACCGTTCTACCGATGGTTTGCCGGCGGCGAAACCAATACCTGCTACAATGCCGTGGACCTGCATGTAGATGAGGGACAGGGGGATCAGCCGGCCATCATCTATGACAGTCCGGTGACAAACACCATCACCACCTATACTTATCTGGATCTGAAGGATCAGGTGGCCCGCTTTGCAGGCGTTCTCAAGGACCGGGGAGTGACCAAGGGAGACCGGGTGATCATTTACATGCCCATGATTCCTCAAGCTGTGTTCGCCATGCTGGCCTGTGCCAGGATCGGAGCCATCCATTCCGTGGTGTTCGGCGGTTTCGCGGCCCATGAACTGGCCACCCGGATCAACGACGCCAAACCCAAAGTGATCGTTTCCGCATCCTGCGGTATCGAAATAACTCGGGTGATCGAATACAAACCCCTGCTGGACAAGGCTATTGACCTGTCTGATACCAAGCCGGAATCCTGCATCATTTTTCAGCGGCCCCAGTCCACGGCTAATCTGGTGCCCGGACGGGATTTTGACTGGAACCATGTTATGAAACAGGCCGCACCTGCCGACTGCGTGCCAGTGGCCGCCACCGATCCGCTCTATATCCTGTATACCTCGGGTACCACAGGCCAGCCCAAGGCATGTCCGGGACAACGGGGGCCACATGGTGGCGTTGAAATGGACCATGAACGCCATTTACGGAGTTGAACAGGGGATGTGTACTGGGCTGCATCGGACATCGGCTGGGTAGTGGGCCATTCCTACATTGTTTACGCCCCCTTATTCAAGGGGTGCACCACTATTGTGTATGAAGGCAAACCCGTGGGAACTCCGGACGCATCGGCCTTCTGGCGGGTCATCTCCCAGCACAAGGTAAAACCATGTTTACGGCCCCTACCGCGTTTAGGGCCATTAAGCAGCAGGATCCTCAGGCACGGATGATGGCGGATTTTGACCTGTCCCATTTCAAATATCTGTTTCTGGCCGGGGAACGCACCGATCCGGACACCCTGTCCTGGGCCGAGAACAGCCTGAAAATACCGGTGATCGACCACTGGTGGCAGACCGAAACCGGATGGGCAATTGCCGCCAACTGTGTGGGACTTCACCGGTTCGACGTCAAACCCGGGTCCCCCACTAAGGCGGCCCCTGGCTGGAACCTGGCCGTGCTGGACGAAACCGGACAATCGGTAGGTCCCCAAAAAATCGGGGCAATTGTGGCAAAACTGCCTTTGCCGCCGGGCACCCTGCCGACGTTGTGGCAGAATGACCAGAGATATATTTCCGCCTACCTGACCACATTCCCGGGGTATTATGAAACCGCGGACGCCGGATACATCGACGAGGACGGGTATGTGTTTGTCATGGCACGGACGGACGATATCATTAACGTGGCCGGCCACCGCCTGTCCACCGGCGCCATGGAAGAGGTGATCGCCGGACACCCGGACGTGGCGGAATGTGCGGTCATGGGAGTAGAAGACAGCCTCAAGGGACAGGTTCCCCTGGGCTTCTGGTGCTTACGCCGGCGTGGACCGGAACCATGACGATATTATTAAAGAGGCAGTGCAGCGTGTCAGAGACACCATTGGCCCGGTTGCAGCCTTTAAGAAAGCCGTGGTGGTGCAGCGCCTGCCCCAAAACCCGGTCAGGTAAAATCCTGCGGGGACCATGCGGCTATTGCCGACAAAAAAGCGTACAAGGTTCCCGCCACCATCGATGACGACACCATCCTGGGAGAAATCGAGATCTCTCTGGGAAAGATCGGATACGGCAAACAGGCATGATTCAAACTGCTTGTAAATACCTGCAGCCATCCAATCAGCGAAAGGAGGTGGTATGTATGCCCTAAGGATGCCCTGATTTATGAAGATCATGCATGATCCGATCAATTCTCAATAATGAGACAACAGGAGGGAACAAGTTATGGATCCAAAAATTTGGGTTTGGATTTTCTGGTACTGTACATCATCTACTGTTTCTGGTGGGGCCTGAAAGGATTTTTCACTGAAAAAAAAGCCTCGGGTTATGCCATTGCCGGCCGCTCCATTCCGTTTATCGCTTTTTTGATGGCAGCCACGGCTGCCTCGTTTTCAGGGTGGACATTCATCGGTCATCCGGGTTTGATCTGGAAAGCCGGGCTGGTATACGCCTATGCATCTTTTTACGTGCTCACCATCCCGATCACCGGTGCGTTCTTTGCCAAGCGCAACTGGCTGATGGGCAAGCGCTACGGGTTCATCACCCCCGGAGACATGTTCGCTTATTATTACAATAATGAGGCGGTCCGGTGGCTGACGGTACTGGCAGCGTTTCTCTACTCCATTTTCTACTCCGGGCTTCAGCTCATTGCCGCAGCCAAGCTGTTCTACTGGGCTGCCGGCGTGCCTGAAACCATCGGCTTGATTTTCATGGCCGCCATTGTATGGTTTTATGTGGTCACCGGCGGATTGAAAGCCTCCACCTGGGTGGGAGTGCTTCAGTTCTGCCTGCTGGTAGGCGGCATCATTCTGCTGGGATTTTACACCATCACCAGTCCTCTGTTCGGTGGCTGGTCCGGATTTTCCGCATCACTGGCAGGGATCGAGGACAAATACATGCAGGTACCTGGTCTGATTCACTTCGGCCTGGGAACCGGCGGGTGGACGGCGGTGATGATTCTCACTTACATGTTCGCCCTCATGGGGATCCAGTCGTCTCCGGCATTCACCTTGTGGAACTTCGGGATCGCCTCTCCCAAGCCTCTGGCCTGGCAGCAGGTGTTCATGTCCACCTTTGTGGTGGGCCTGGCTCTTTTCTTTTTCACCGCGTTCCAGGGAATGGGTGCCCGGATTCTCATGGAGGCCGGCCGGCTGGCGCCTCAGGTGGACGGAGATGTCGTGCCCATGCTCATGACCAAATTCCTGCCCGGCCCGGTCCTGGGACTTGTGTTCATGGGGGCCATTGCCGCCATCCACTCCACGGCGGCGCCATATATCGGCACCGGCGGCACCATCATCCAGCGTGATGTGTGGTGGCGGTATGTCCGAAAACAGGGCGGATCCCATTCCGAACAGATCTGGACCAACCGGATCTTTGCCACCATCCTGGCGGTAGCCGCCGTGGTGGTGTCGCTGACCTCCACAGATGCCATTGTCATGATCGGCGGGTTTGCCACGGCATTCGGTACCATCATGTACCTGTGTCTCCTGGGGGTCCACTGGGGATTTAGATTCCCCAGCATCGGCGTGGTCTTAGGGCTGATCTGTGCCATTATCGCCTGTTTCCTCACCTATTATGTCTGGAAATATCCTTTGTCCATCCACACGGCTGGATGGGGGATTTTCGTCGGCCTGGGTGTGGCATATCTGTGCCGAGGCATGGGCATGAAGGACAGCGAAGAAACCATTGCCCGGCAAAAAGAGGTCCGGGAATGGCTCAATTCCGTGGATGCCCCGACGGAAAAAGGTCTGAGATGGCGAGGGTATATGAAAATTGCCGTGCCGGTCTGGTATCTTTTGGCCTTAGGGCCCGGCGTGCTCATCGGAAACAAGGCCATCTCCTTTGCCGGATTCCCTCCCATCTGGTCCTGGCAAATCATCTGGTGGATCATAGGTATCGTAATGATGTGGGGGCTTTGCTTTAAAGCGGAGATGTCCACTACATCCGCTGAACAGATCCGGCGGGCGGATGAAGAGACCATGGATGTAACCAAGGAGGCCGACGATTGATCCGAACAGCCCGGAAAACTGAAATCTAAATCTTTAAAGGAGGCAACCATGGCTTTGGAAGACAAATATCTCATTGCAACCCTGATCTTCTGCATCCTGTTTGTGTCGTCATTCAGCTGGGGATGGTGGGGATAAACCCTGGCACTAACTCATAACATGTTTAAAAAGAATTCCGGACACCGGAAGGTGTCCGGAATTCTTAATATTTATGTGCCATGACCCTGAGCCGCCGATTCTGGGTCTTTGTTCTGGCCGCCGCCGCTATTATCCTGATGATCGTCGCGGGCATGGCCCTGTTTATCTGGTTCGCCTGACTCCCGCTCAGACGGAAACGGTGATCAATTTGATCCGGGATCACCTGGTGGTTCTGCTGACAGGCAGCCTGCTGCTGGCCCTGGTATTCTGGGCGTTGTCCGATCTGGTTTACGCCAATTATATCAAACCGGTCAAAAAAATGTCCGGGGATGTGGCCCTGATTTATGCATCCAACCCGTCCCTGCGCATCCCGGTCACCGGGAATCAAGACATCCGAGCCCTGGTCCGCACCATCAATACCTTTGCAGATACCTTTGAAAAATTAAACCAGGACATCAAAGCTCAGATGGTGACGGCCAGAAAGGAGACCGATCAGGAAAGAAACCTGCTGGCCGCCATTATGGGCGAACTGCCCCAGGGAGTGATCATCTGCAATCAAAACGGCCGGATACTGTTGTACAACTCTCTGGCCAGACAAATCTTCACCTGCACCATGGCCCGGAAAAAGACAGAACAATTCATGGGTCTAGGCCGATCCATCTTTCATCTGGTGGATAAGAACCTGATTTCCCATGCCATGGAAGAAATCAATGAACAGCTTGCCTCAGGCAAAAACAGTGCCGGGTCCTTTTTTATCACGCCTATAGGGGACAACAGTCTGGTAAGTGTGGAAACCATCCCGGTTCTGGACAAAACCAACCGGATCACCGGATTTATTCTGGCCATCCTTGACATCACCCGGGATGTTGAAAAATTCAAAATCATGCAGCGGGATCTGACTGATTTTCACAAAATCCTGGAACAACAAAGTGTTGTGGAACAACAATTCATTCACCTGGCAGATACCATCCAGAACACCTATCTTTCCCGCCTGCCCCTTTCCCGGCTCAATTTGGCTTCGTTTCTTTTCAAAATCCAGAAGCTGACCGGAAAAACCCATGATATCCGAATCAATGTGCACAACCTTTTCCGCAATGAATGGATCACGGCAGACACCTATTCTTTTACCCGGGCGATTGTGTTCCTGTTCAGGACACTGTCAGACTGGACCTATGCCATTGAATTCGACCTGACCGTCATTGACGATTCCGACCGGATTCGGTTCGACATTGCCTGGGACGGCATGCCAGTAGACAAGCCAGCCCTGAACACCATCATAAAAACGACCATCAACGCACTGCCCGGATTTAAATCCATTCTTACGCTCAACAACGCCCGATTGAATGTCCCGGAATCGGGCGAAACACAATTCTCCCATGTCATTTTATCCGTGAAAAAATCCACGGAACTGCCTTCAATCTCTCACCGGACACCGGTTCTGGCAGGTTCCAGGCCTGAGTTTTACGATTTCGACCTGTTCAAGATCAGAAATGATAACCAGACCCTGCTGGACACCCGGCTCTCTGATCTTTCGTATACGGTGTTTGATACGGAGGCCACAGGATTGAACCCTGAAGGCGGGGACGAGATCCTCTCCATGGGAGCGGTAAGAATTGTCAACGGCCGCCTCCTGTCTGATGAGGTGTTCGAAGAACTGGTGAATCCCGGGCGGGATATTCCGGTGGCTTCCTACCGGATCCACGGCATCCACCAGGAATGTGGCGGAAAAGATCCCATTGAAACCGTACTGCCCCGGTTCAGACAGTTTGTTTCAGATACCGTGCTGGTGGGCCACAATATCGCTTTTGACATGAAACTGCTCAAACTCAAGGAAAACGCCACCCGTATCAGGTTTACCAACCCCGTACTGGATACACTGCTGCTGTCGGCGGTTCTGCATCCGATGTATGAACAGCATGACATGGAAAGCATTGCCCAGAGACTGGGAATTTCCATTGTGGGACGGCACACCGCTTTGGGAGATGCCCTGACCACAGCGGAAATTTTTTTAAAACTAATCCGGATATTGAACAGCAACGGCATTCTGACTCTGGGGGATGCCATCCATGCTTCGGAAAAATCCTATTATGCCCGATTAAAATATTGATTCCCCAAAGCACCCATGATACGGCTCAAATATAAGCAGTAAATCCGTTCACCTTGAAACTGGAGGCTTGTTCATGAAAAAACCATGGCTCACTTTTGCCGGCCTGTGTTCCGTTGTCTTCGCCATCGTGGTGATCTGCGTCATTTTCGGCAGCTACACCAGTATGTTGCGCTCAAAAAACCGGATTCGTGCGGCAAAAGACCTGACGGTATCCGCCTGCCGAAACCAGCTGCACCTGATCCCGGAACTGTTGTCTCTGGCACCGGACATCAATAACGAACCGGTGCGTTCCCGGATCGGCGACACCACAGAACAGCTCCAGACCCTCCTGTCCCGTTTCAGAATTCAGAGGCCCCCTGGATCCAGACCTGGTGACAGAATTTGAACAGGCCCAGTCCAGCCTGGCAAAAGACCTGGATATTCTGACCCGGGATATCGGAACCGCCCATCCCCGGGTCCTGGAGATGGTGAATCTTTACTTGAATGCCATCTACGCCGCAAAGCGGTATAACAAAGAGGTGGCCTATTTTCACACCCGCAAAAAGGTGTTTCCCGGTATGTTCACCGCCGGGTGGTTCAATCTCGATATTCTTCATTTTCCCCAAATCGATCCCACTTGTTTGACCCTGGGGCTTAAATGAAAGAAGATCAATCCATCGGGACTTTTCAATCAGCCGGTATCTGCCATTTCCGGCCAACATCGCCACCTGCCCCGCGAACACCCCTGCAAACCAGGCCGCCCGGAAAATGTCCCGTTCCAATGCCTCTGCCATCCTGGTCAAGGATGATGCCCGGCTGATCACCGGCATTGTGACGGATGCGGACCTGCGGGAAAAGCTGTTGGCCAGGGACCTGCCGTCTGACACGCCGGTGTCTGAAATCATGTCATTGCCGGTGATCAGCATTTCAGCGGAAAGCCTGGTGTTTGATGCATTTTGACCATGATACACAAGGACAAGCGGCACCTGGCCGTGAGGGGAGAATCCGGCGACATCTCCGGCATTCTCACGGAAAAGGAATTTAATCTCGGCCCAGACAAAAGCCGTCTATCTGCTGCTTAAATCCGTTTCGGCTGCAAAAACCAATGGCAGATCTGGAAAACTTTCATGCCAAAATGTGCCGCATGGTCCTGAATCCCATCCGCAACGGCCTGAATCCGGAAGTGATCACCCGGCTGATCACCACTTTTTCCGATGCCATCCTTAGAAAAATCATGAATTTCTGCCTGGAGGAAACCGGACCCGCCCCCTGTGAATTCGTGTTTCTCACCATGGGATCGGAAGGACGGGAGGAACAGACCCTGGTATCGGACCAGGACAATGCCATTGTATACGCGGACCCTTCATCAGAAAAACAAGCAACAGCCGCTGCCGATTATTTCGCCCGGCTGGCCGATCTGGTATGCACCCGACTGGATAAGGCGGGATACCGGTTCTGCGATGGAAATAACATGGCCAAAAATCCGAAATGGTGCCAGCCGTTGTCTGTGTGGAAACAATATTTCCACACCTGGATCCGAAAAGCCAAGCCTGAGGACCTGCTGTATTCCAGCATTTTTTTGACTTCAAGGGCATATATGGCGACCTGACCCTGGCATCCCGGCTCAAGGACCATTTGTTTGATTCGATCCGGGGCTGGTCCGGTTTCCTGCGCAACATGACAGAAAACGCCCTGTATTTCAAACCGCCCATCGGGCTGTTCGGCAAGCTGAAGGTGGAGTCCCGGGGCCGGCACAAGAACGCGTTCGACATCAAGTACGCCATGCTGCCCATCACGGACGTCACCCGGGTGTACGCCCTGAAAAACAACATCTACCAGACCAATACTTTAGGACGGCTGTTCCGGCTGTATACCCGGCACGCCCTCACGGCCAGGGAATATCACAACATGGTCCAGTCCTACCATTTTCTAATGACACTTCGGTTTCGACGTCAGATCACCAACATCATGGATGAAGGCACGCCTCCGGACAACTACATCAACCCGGACAACCTGTCCCATCTGGACCGGCATATGCTCAAGGAAATTTTCAAACTGATCGAGAACTATCAGCAGAAACTGAACATGGAGTTCACCGGCGTGGTGTGATCCCTCGGAATTTGTAAACCGATCAGAGCCGGAATTCTTTTTGCACAAATCACATTCGCTGGTGGCCAGCATCTGCTTACAATGCACACATTTTTCCATCAGATACCGTTCCTTTCCCTGCTTTTTACCGCAGTGGGGACAGGTCCAGTTTTTTTTAGTGGGAAGGACCCTGGCACAGTGGGGACATTTGATGGGGAATTTCCTGAACACCAGGAACATCACCCCGGAGAGAATGAAAAACGGACCCAGCAGTTTGAACTGGGCGCTGTCGGCGAACCGGCTGAAGTCTGACGAACTGGACAGGATGACAAACATGAGGAACGCAATGGAAGTGATGGCCAGAAACTTGAACCGGAAATGAAAAAATACAGAGGGCAATGGTTTTTTTCCCATGAAATCACTCCTTGGTCTGAAGATGAAACAATCGGGGTAAAAGCCTGGTTTCCAGATCCCGACGCTGCTGTTCAAAGGTGTCAGGCCCCGCCAGCGGCGGCAGCAGGATGCTGTCACCAAACGTGATGCAGACCTTGGAAAACGGCCGGGGCAACATAAATCGGTCCCAGGAATTAAAGAACCAGGCCTTGTCGGCAGTCACGTGAAACGGCACCAGCCGGACCCCGGTGGCATGGGCCATGCGGATGATCCCGGGCTTGATTCTGCCCATGGGCCCTCTGGGGCCATCCAGGATGTGAGCCCCGAATCCATATTGATTCAAATGGGAAATCATGGCGGCCATAGCCTCCTTACCCCCCCCGGGATGAAGATCCTCTCGGGGTATGCCATCCCACCCGGTTGGCCACACCGGAAATCAGATCTCCGTCCCGGCTTTGCGAGATCATCAATCCGGGATGATACACGGCATACTGTTTGAAATGGGCGATGGCAGCAAAAACTGCTGATGCCAGGTGCACAGCAATACCGGTTTTCCTTGTTCCAGCAGCGCTTTCCACTGGTCCTCATTTTCAATTTTCAGCCGGAACGTACTGTTGTACCCTTTGATCAAGTAATAGGCAAACCAGATAAACGGCCGGGTATAAATCAGAAATTTCAAGCGTTTGAACATGGTTGTATGCCTTTTCAAATCAAATAATGTCGTAAAGCGGGCCGCCCCGGCAGGCCATTTGCTCCACCCGACGTGCCACTTCCGGATCCGGTGCCAGAGGAGCCGAATGAAAGGGTTTGATGCGGGCGTCGATAATCAGGAGTCCCTCACATCCCCAGTGCTTATGAACGGTTTTTTCCTTGATCCCGTAAATATCATGGGAAGGGTTGGACCGCAGGAACGTCACCCACAAAAAGTTGGCAAAGGTGAGTGCACAGAAAGCAGCATCATCCACCACTACTATCAGTGGCAGGCCAGACAGGTCCCGCATCCTTTCCAGGGATTTTTCAGAGGTCCCATCTGCTGCCGTGCCCGAGGGTGAGACGTAAACGCCGGCCCCTGGATCACGCAGATGCCCGGACCTGCCATTCGGGCATTGGTAAACGGCTCCGGTAAAGAAAAATCAGAAGGCAGTTCGGAAATAAGCTGCCTCATGACTGAGCCTGCAGCGGTCATCACCAATTTGGAACCCTGGTTGATCTGCTGTCCGGAGTAATCCAGGGTGTCCATGGTGGTACGGGTGTGAAAATGCAGATCCCTCGAAAAATCCAGCCGTTCCAGCACGTGAATCAGAAACGCTTTTTCATTATTTACATCAGTCCGGGATCATCCTCATGGGCTGCAATGATCAGATATTTGGCCAAAGAAAGCTGGCCTGTCCCTAAAATGGCACAGGCGTGGGTAAGCAGCTCTCTGGGTTGTCTTTGTTCATAGGGCAGATATCCTTCCCTTGCCTTGGCCAGCAGCAGCGGATGAACCCCGGCCGCGTCTACGGCATTCACGGCAGTAACACCGGGAATGGTTTTAGGGATGGCGCTGCGGGTGATCTCATGGATAAGCCGGCCAAAGTGACTGTCCTCCTGAGGCGGCCGTCCCACCACGGTGAACGGATAGATCGCTTTTGGGCGATGCCACACCGACGTCACCCGGATGACGGAAATTCATGGGTGTTGGAATAGTATCCCAGGTGATCACCAAACGGACCTCCGGCTTTGTCTGTCCGGGCAACACCCATCCGGTGATACAGAAATCAGCATCCAGGGAAACCACAAACCCGTTGTGCCGGATATACCGGAAATTACGACCGGCCAGGCTCCGGCAAACGCAACTTCGGGCACCCCTTCGGGCAGCGGCATGACAGCTGCCAGCGCATGGGCCGGAGGGCCGCCGATAAAAATGGATACCTTCAATGCCTGCCCCCTGGCCAATGCTTTCTGGTGATGAACGCTGATTCCCCTTTTCAGCTGGTAATGCAGCCCGACTTCTTCATTGAGCCGGTACCGGTTACCAGACAGCTGAATCCGGTACATGCCCAGGTTGGACCGCAGGATTGAATCCGTGTCCGGATCCTGTGAAAATACCTGGGGTAGCAGCACAAATGCACCGCCATCTTTTGGCCAGCAGGTGATCTGCGGCAGCTGGTCAATCCGGGTCAGACAGGTCAATGCTCGGTTTTCTGAACCGGAACCGGCAGGGCATGGGACAACGCCAAACCCGCTTTGATCAGACGTCCCGGGTATTTGACGGCCTGCATGGGTGCCGATGCCAGGTCCACCAGGGCCGTGACATGAGCCAACTGCGGATCGAAAATTTTCATCGTCCGTTCCCATGTGCCATACAGATTGGACAAAGCCGGAAACGAAGCACCTTTCACATTTTCAAACAAAAGGGCCGGGCCGCGGGCCTCAAATACCCGCCGGGTAATTTCCGCCATCTCCAGGTAAGGGTCCACCGGTTCCTGGATATGAATCAATTCTCTTTCCTTTTCCAGAAACCCAACACATTGATTCAGACTGCTGAATTTCATACCATCACCAGTTCCCGGTTTCCAAACCCTTTGAGGTTGTTCATATGATACACCTGATCCGGAGAAAACGCATATAATCGGGCATGGAATGCGTGCTGAAAAACGCAAGAAAATCCGAACCAGCCACCGTGATACCGAACCGCCGGGCATAGGCTCCTGCAGCCGCCGCTGCCCGGACACCGGGTTTCTGGACCTGAATACTGCCACTCATCTGCAGTCCCTCCAGACGATCCACACGGTCATGAACCCGAAAAATAGAGGCGGCACACGCCCGGCCCTCCCCCTCCTGTATATGCCGGGACGATGGACTGGAAAAAAAATAAAATTGTTTATCCCTATAAAGATAATATACCGGTGCCGACCAGGGACCGGTTTCCCCGGCCGTTGCCAGGGTCATGGTTCGGACAGAGTCCACCAGATTCCAAAACGGTTCTTTGGACCGGCTACTGGGCATATCCCCATTCTTTCAACCGCTTATAGGCATGCTGGGAATATTTATTGGACTTGTAATTGACCATTTTCAAGTAAGCCGCATAATTGTTTGCCGCAACTTGCCGCTGCCCCAGATTCTCCCGGCAATATCCCATATGAAACGTCAGCTGAGGGTTCCCCGGCAGCAACTGGTCACAGCGGATGAAATTGTTCAGGGCTCTGTCGAACTGACGGGTACTCACATGGGCCAAGCCGGCCACATAATGTCCCTGGGGTTCTGAGGGATAGAGTTGAATGGCTGCTGTGGCATAGGAAGCAGCTTCCTTATTTTTTTCTGAACCAGGAGGCACTTGGCCATAAGCACATGCCCGGCATAATCGTCATCAGCCTGTTTCAGTGCGGATAAGAAGGCGGTCCGGGCGGCATCATATTTTTCCTGACCCAGATATTTTTCTCCTTGTTGCATCAGTTCGATTACTTTTTTCCGCTGACGAAGTGCCGCAGTCTGATCCATGTAGCGCTCCCGGTGAACCGGCGCGTTCCGGGTCCGGGCATAGGGTCCCTGGTCCCGCTGCACTGCCGCAGCCAGGCGCTCATGGCTCATGGGATGGGTGGAAAACAGCATCTGGGCTGATGAGGGCTGCTGTTTGTTCAGAGAGTCGAGCATTTCCATCAGCCCCACGAACCCCGGGGATCCATACCCTGCTTTTACCATGTATTCATGGCCTAGAAAATCCGCCTCCCGTTCATTGTCCCGGCTGTACTTGGCCAGATACAGGCCCTGCCCCAGTGCTCCCAGCTGCTGAGTCAGATTTCCCATCCCTTTGGCCTGTGAATCCGCCAGAATTGCCAGCCCTCCCACCACCAGAGACGACAGTTGGCTCTTGGATACCTGTTCCGCGGTGTGTCGGGCATTGACATGGCCCAGCTCATGACCCAGCAATGCGCCCAGCTCCGCCTCGTTCTCCAGGCTCAGCAGAATCCCCCGGGTCACGGCAATTGATCCGCCGGGAAAGGCATAGGCATTGATATACGTGGCATTTACACACTGAAATTATAGGGCATGGACGGCCGGTGGGTGAACGGCACCAAATTCCTGCCCACTTGATTGATATACTGATTCAGCGCACCGTTCTGGACAATGCCGTAATCAGATGATAGCTGGAACGGAGACTGCTGCCGGTCAATGGAGATCTCCTGGTCCTGTGTCAGCATCATCAGCTCTTTTTGCCGGTGACCGGATCAACGGCACACCCATAAATCGGCATCAGACCGACGGCTGCCGTCAGAGCGGAAATCTGCATGAACTGCCTCCGGGTCATCCGTTTGGCATGGGCCTCTTTTCAATTTTTGGTCATATGTCTTTCTTTATCCATCTTTTTACCTCTCCGCCATTTTTTATCATGTTTATTCCGTCCATGACCGGAGCATTTTCAAATATTTCCGGTCTGATGGGGAGTTGCGTGATCGGTGCTCACCGGACATTGATCACCATATTGATGGCCAGAAACAGGGTACCCAGTCCCAGAAGCACCCCGTAAAACGGCAGGTCCACCACGAAAAAATACAGAAAAACTTCTACCGGCTGCCAGGGAACGGCATATACCACGGAATCGGTATACTCTCCCAGAAACCGTGAAAGGGTCAGGTCCTTCCAGATATTTTCCACGTTCATGAAGTATGAAATCCCGCTGAACACCCACACAAAAACGCCCCCAGCAGGCACCAGATTCCCAATCGGGTCCACATGGTTGAATGTCCTGTCTATTATCCAAATAAAACCGATCTGTAATCACAAACCGTATGAATCAGTATATTCACCTGACAGTGCTCCGTCAAGCATTAGACGGGACAAACGGGTCTTTTCTTTGCCTGCAGGTTGTGGTACATCCTGAATTCATGACATCCCGGACCGCTTCCATATTCAAAAAATCGGCATCGCCTCATTTATCATGATGGCTTCAGTGTTTGCCAGCCGGATCATCGGCCTGGTAAGAGAGATGGCCATCGCCTGGACCGGCGGTACCGGTCATGAGGTGGATGCCTACCAGATCGCCTTTGCCCTGCCAGAGATCCTCAACCATGTGGTGGCCAGCGGATTTTGTCTATCACCTTTATACCGGTGTTTGCCAGGTATCTGTCCCAAGGCCGAGAAAACAAGGGGTTTGAAGTATTTTCGCTCGTATTCAACGGATTCGGACTGATTCTAATCTCCGGGATTGCCGCCGGTATCATCTGGACCCCTTTTTTCGTCCGCATGCTGGCCCCCGGGATCACCGATCCAGGCACCTTTGACCTGGCCGTTCGCATGACCCGCATCATCCTGCCGGCCCAGTTTTTCTTTTTGCCGGCGGCCTGTTCATGGCAGTCCAGTTTACAAAAGAAAAATTCCTTGTCCCAGCTTTCGGCG
>LQAG01000231.1_pt1 | contig 21320 bp, 28 predicted proteins | sample 1535801 | NCBI WGS metagenome assembly LQAG01 (sample SAMN04331584, study PRJNA305678) | bioreactor metagenome | isolation source: bioreactor_3 inoculated with Wadden Sea sediment 1st replicate of a... | place: Germany:Bremen | reverse complement strand
TGCTGCTCACGCCCCAGGTAGCTCAGTCGGTAGAGCAGGGGACTGAAAATCCCCGTGTCAGCAGTTCGATTCTGTTCCTGGGCACCAGATTATAAAAGGCTTTCAACGATATTCGCTGAAAGCCTTTTTTTATTTTATGTTCCCAATATGATCAGTTTCGAAAAATGATCCGAAGTTCGTCATTCAAGCGCTTAAAAATCAAGGAGCACAGATCAAAAATGACCGGCTCTTTTTGCGGCCGGTACCCGTAATAACCGGAACTCAAAAATGGGAATCATCCACCCGAATCTTACTTAAGGAGAACAATGCCCGTTCCAGCGCTGCAATACAAAAAAGACTGTCCAATGAGTTCGACAGTTCCCATGAAAGAACGTATCGGCTATACCAGTCGATTACAGCGCTCAGGTACATGAACCCATGCCGCATCGGATGTAGGTGATGTCGGTTCCCAAGCCTGGTGGACACGTTCAATCTCAACACCTCGAAGCAAATACGGATATACTCTATGTCCTGGAGCAGGCTTGCTCGTGTGCGGCCCAGGTGTGATGGCCTGAAGCCCCATCGCCGCATTAGACGAGCCATCCGTTTTCGATTGACATGATGTCCATCTTTAGTCGCCCGATTTTTTCGTAAAGTGGTGCAGTAAGTTCCTCTTCGCGTTTTGCCTGTCGGTTTTTTCCTGACGAAAAGAGTTCCGGAGCAGCTGTGAACAGTCGTTTCTTCCAAGCCGATATTTGATTTGGATGAACCTTATAGGCCGTTAATAATTCAGCTAAAGTCTTTATCCCCTTGATTTTGTCAACCGCTACTTTGGCCTTGAATTTGTCAGAAAACTGTCTTCTTTACGTGTCATTTTCATACGTTCCTTTCTTACATTTCAGGACGTAAATTCCACTTAAGATAGTGGTCTAAAAATTGGGGTTAACCGCAGTTTCCGGTGGTTGTTTAGTCCGGTGGGCGTAGCATGTATCCAACGCCTGGAACAGTGACGATATACTCGGGCTGATCCGAGCTTTCTTCCAGCTTTGCCCTCAACCTCAGAATATGCACATCCAGAGTCCGGCTCCATTTATACAATTGCTGGCCAGGCCAGATCTCTGCCTTAATGGTTTCCCGATCAAGGACACGATTTGCATGTTTGAAAAGCAGACTTAAGATGTCAAATTCCTTTTTGGTCAGTTGGTATCTTTTTTCCCTTTATTTCAGCTTCCCTACGCTCCGGGATGAGTTCCAGGTCTCTTACACGGTATAAGGTTGCTTCCGAGCGATATGCCTGGCTGCGCCTTAGCCGGGCCTTGATCCGGGCTGCCAGCTCCAGGTATTCAAAGGGTTTGACAAGATAATCATCTGCCCCGCTTTCAAGGCCAAGCACCTTGTCGGACACCGTATCCTTGGCAGTAAGCATGATGATTGGCACATGGGAGAGGGTTCGGGTGGTCCGGCAAACCTGGATCCCGTCCATGTCCGGCAGCATGAGGTCCAACACAATCAAGTCTATGGCATTGGCTTTGAAAATCGCAATAGCCTCTTTGCCGCCGTGGGCTTTGTATACGGTATACCCGTCCAGTTCGAGATTATCTCTGATAATGGTCAGGATATCCGGATCATCGTCAACGACCAAAATGTTAAATGATTCCATTTTTCATTCCTTTTGGGGTGGCGCCGACAGAACATCAGGGCCATCAGGGCCGGGGAAGGGTGAAGACAAATGTGCTTCCCTTGTCCTTCCGGCTTTCCACCCGGATGATTCCGCCGTGGGCTTTTACAATTCCTCTGCAGATGGCAAGCCCAATGCCAGAAGATCCTTTTTGAAAATCCTGTTTGCCATTTGCCCGGGGTGCCTGTTGGAATTTTTTAAAAATAACCTGATGGTATTCAGGCTCAATCCCTATGCCCTCGTCTGCCACATAAACCATGAATTCGTTTCCCGAGGATTCAATGGAAACGGATATCCGGCCCTTGTCATGGGAAAATTTAATGGCGTTGGCCATGAGGTTGGAAATTACCTGGTAGATGCGATACCGGTCCACCCGGACCTCAAAATCCCTTGAGGGGTTAAACTCAATGATGAGTTGTCTTTCCATGGCTTCCGCCTTCCTGGCATCAATCACCTCCCGAATGATGTCGGTGAGGGACTCATGGGTATAATCCAGTTCAAGCTTATCCGCTTCTATCCTAGAGTAATCCAGGAAATCCAAGATAATTCGGATGAGGTGGTCTGTATTATTCTTAATGATGTCCAGGTAAACGGGATCACTGCAGGAGGATTTGCGGATGAGAATATCCGCAGCCCCCTTAATAGAGGTTAAGGGGGTCCGCAACTCATGGGAGATATCGGAAAAAAATTCGGTTTTGGCCGTGTTCAGGGCGGTGAGTTCCTCGTTGGCCTGCTTTAGGTTCAAGGTGGTGGCATAGAGATCCTCAGTGGCTTCCTGAATTTTTAATTCCAGTTCATTGTGGCGGTTTTTGAGTTTTTTGTCGATCACATGGCAGATATTTCCAAATTCATTTAGTTCATCCCCCTGGAACTCAACACGGCCCTCCTCGAATTCCTCGGCCCGGATGCGCTGGGTGAGCTTCCGTATTTTTTTACCGGGGAAAAGATGAGGCGGTTGGTGAAAAAAAACAGAATGATAATAATCGAACCAGTGAGGCTGGTCATGGTGAAAAAAGAATGAGGTTGTTCTTGTTAATGGCCTTTTGGACTTGTTCAAAGGGTATAAACACGCTAATGCAGCCGCCTACCCCGCCAGATTTCTCCTTCATGTCCTTGTGGCAGTTCAAGCAGCTTTGCTTTATGGGAAGGGGGGCGGCATACCGAAATACCTTTTTACCGGCGTGGGTTTCAATACGGCTGGCTTCGCTGGCCTGACCCGAAATGAACCCCTGCAAGGCTTCGACTTCAAAGGCATCAGGCCGATTATCAGGATTCAGAGTGTGTAGGTTAGTCAGATTAAAGGAATAAAGGTTGCTTCTCATGGCATAATCTGAAAGCTGCCGTGTCAGCATGGAAGGAGTGATTTTGACGTAGATCCGCCTGATCATCCTTGATTTCAGCACGCCTTAAAAAAATTTCACGGGTCTGTCTTCTTGCTCTTTGATGAAACATAGTTACGATCAGAGACCCATTCCCTTGTGAGTACGATTTGTTTGTGCAGGATAACGGCCTGTTTCTTGACCTGTTCCATGATCAGCTGTTTTTCCTGGTGGGAAAGCCAGAAATAAAGCAGGGTAAAGACAAAGGCAATGGTGACTGAGGTCACCAGGATATACTTCAACGAAACCCGCTGTTTTATATAAGAAAGCATGGGTTATCTTGCCTGATAAACGTTTTTTTTTCAAGATCAGTTCCACGATCCCAAGGGTGTTCGGGTAAATTTAACATCTTTGTTACATCCTTTAACACCCTCGTTACACGCAAATCTGATATTAAAGGTATTATTGGCATCATAGAGAAAAAAACAAAACGGTCTGGCTCATACTTGGCAATGGCCACGGCATGGCGATCGGACGAAAGGATACGTATGAAAACAGACAACCTGATGAAATACATTGCTCTGGGATCTGTCATCATCTTGATCGGTCTTTCTGCTTATGTAGGGAATGCCTCCAACATGATTTCATACCTCTCCGAAGATCCTAAGGTATGCATCAACTGCCACGTGATGAATCCCCAGTATGCCACCTGGCAGCATAGCTCCCACAGGGAAAGAGCCACCTGCGTGGACTGCCACCTGCCCAGGGATTCCTTTATTGATAAGATGATCGCCAAAAGCCGTGACGGATTTAACCATTCCGTGGCCATGACGTTAAGGACCTATCCCAATAATGTCCGGATCAGCGACAATGCATCCCTAAGAGTACAGGCCAATTGCATTTCATGTCACAGAGAATTGGTTTCCAATATGATGGAGAGTGCAAACGTTAACCGGAAAGGCTTCATGAACGACCGAAAATGCTGGGACTGCCACAGAATAACCTCCCATGGTTCCACCCGCAGCCTGACATCAACCCCCAACAACATCGGGGTGAAAGAATTATATAAATAGACTAAAGGAGACAAGTAAGATGAAAAACCCTTAGTGATCACAATTGTTTGTGCATTTGCGATTGTGGGCTTGCTCTATCTGGGGGATGTCCATCAACAAGAATAAGGCAGAGCAAAAAGCCATGAATGCGCTGGCCATCAGCTCCACTGCCGATATAGCCAAGTTTGAGTCCAGAAGCAGCGAATGGGGGAAATACTATCCGCGCCAGTATGATTCGTATATGAAAACCAAAGAAAGCGACCACATCGGCGATATGCTTAAAAAAGATCCTGCACTGATTGTCTTGTGGGCCGGATACGGTTTTTCCAAAGATTATAACGCCCCCAGGGGTCATTACTATATGCTTGAAGACAATATCAACACCCTTCGGACTGGTGCGCCCGTGGATGACAAAACAGGCCCCATGCCCACGGCCTGTATGACCTGTAAGTCCACCGACGTGCCCCGGTATATGGATGAACACGGAGAGATGGACTTTTTCACCGGGAAATGGGCCCGGCTGGGTAAAGAGATCTCCAATCCTGTCGGGTGTGCGGATTGTCACAACCATGAAACCATGGAACTGACCATTACACGTCCCTATCTGGTCAGGGCGCTGGATAATGAAGGCAGCCTGCCTGCTGAAAAGGCCACCCACCATGACAAACGTTCCCTGGTCTGTGCCCAGTGCCACTCTGAGTACTACTTTAAAAAGACCCCTTGGACCGACCAGGACGGTACAGAAAAAACCGCCGCTGTCGTCACCTTTCCATGGGATAATGGTCTCAAGGTGGAGGACATGGAAGCCTATTATGATGAGAGGGAGTTCAAGGACTGGACCCATATAATCAGCAAAACCCCCATGCTTAAGGCTCAGCATCCGGGTTACGAGATCTTCAAGACAGGGGCCCACGGCCTGAACAATGTGTCCTGCGCAGACTGCCACATGCCCTATACACGGGAAGGCGGGGTTAAATACTCTTCCCATACCGTGGGCAGTCCCCTGGATAACATGGGTAACACCTGTATGAATTGCCACAAGGGAACGGAAAAAGAACTCAAGGATACGGTTGAGCGGAAACTGGCCAGAAAGACCGAACTCAATACCATTGCCATGGATGTCATTGCCAAGGCCCATCTGGAGGCCGGCAAGGCTTGGGAATTGGGGGCTACCCAAGACGATATGGCAGACATTCTCACCGATATCCGCCATGCCCAGTGGAGATGGGATTACTCCATTGCCAGCCATGGTTCTTTTTTCCACGCGCCCGAAGAAACCCTCAGAATACTGGGTTCAGCCATCAACAAGGGCCATGAGGCCCGGCTCAAGCTCAAGGTGGTTTTAGCCAAATATAATGCTGCCGGATATGAAGCTCCGGATTTCTCCACCAAGGAAAAAGCACAGACTGTCATTGACCTGCCCTACAAAAAGCTGGTGGACGAAAAGATGAATTTCCAGAAAACCCTGAGAAAAATGGGTGGAAGAGGCCAAGGAAAAAGGCATATATGATCCCAAGGCCTGGGATGGTATGGAATTTAAGACCTCATACTCAGATATGTAATATCGGGCTTTAACCTCATACCTTCTCAGATATATAGGCCCCTTTCTGCCAGTCCGGCGGAAAGGGGCTATTATGTATGTTCGGTTCCACTCCCCTTAAGACAAGAATCGAGGCAAATAGTAGAAATCCTATACCCAGGACCTTGTCTATTTATGTTGTCCATGAGCCTTTCCAAATCAGGCATAACTACTTCAGAAGTGTGTCGCTGGAGCTTGAAATGAATGCCACCGATGCTCAACTATTTTTTTGGTATCCGCAAAAGACCGGCCATAACTCAACAGAGTGTTTCATGGCTCCAATCCCATCATCCGTTCGGCAATATCAATATCCCTATCTTCAAGGTTGCGAATCTGCCACCTGATCCAATTCCATGTTTTCTGATGCATATTTTTGGATTTAAATATTGGAAGCGGATTTGCAGCTCCGGTAACAAAATGGACACACAAACCAAATCCTTTTCCCACCGAAATGGCACGGGTCCAGGTGAACATGATATCCTGCTCGACTGGCTCTCCACGGTGATTGTACTAAAGCGTTAGCCGGGTCTGTCCATGCCACTGCTGCAATTGAACTGTAAACGCGTCCGCCGATTGACCAGCTGCCTGTGATACTGGACCCTGGGCATATCACCCCTGTCCGTACCACTTGCGAATATCAGCCGGTAAAGCATCTTCCGCCTTCTTTTTGCCGTAACCCGATGGCCGGCCTGATCCCCACCGCCCATTTATTTTTTTACGAAATCATTAGGCAAATTATCCTTTTCTGTTTCTTGGATAAAAGTCACGATCCCTTACTGTCAACTGTTTCGAGTTTTTCAGTTAAGGTGACATGTTCAACCCGTTCCAGCAGAACCAGTGTCAGCGTAAATGCCGTTTGATGGTTCTTCACACCGCCGGATCTCTGCTCCTTGTCGGAACGGAGCGCCTCTGTGCCTGCAATAGCATGTACGCCACTCTGGCGGCATTTATCGGCTGCTTAAAGGAGTCGTGATTGATTATGTGCTTCAGAATTGGTGCAAAAGATTCACCCATCGCATTGTTCTTCTTTATACCCGATTGCGCCATAACTCTCCGCCTTTTGATTGCTGCACCCAGGCGGGCGGACGACTGAGTGCCCCGTCGGAAACCTTCATAGCAGGCCAGCAAATTATGAAAATCATCTGTTTGGTAACCGTTTATGAATTTGCCACTCCTTCCCGCCTGGCCAATATCTGCCTCACTTGCTCATAAATCCCGTCCCTGGCACCGCATTCATGATATAGCCCATAAAACAGGGTTCAGTGTTCCTTGTCGGCAGCTGACAATTCACCAGGTCCGGTTCTGTGACAATGGTGGGCATCTGAAAATCCCCGTGTCAGCAGTTCGATTCTGTTCCTGGGCACCTGATTTTAAAGGCCTTTCAACGATATTCGCTGAAAGCCTTTTTTTTGTTATTGAGCATTGAGCCTTGAAGGGCATTTTCGCAGGGCTTTACCAACAACGGATTCAGATATCAATCAAATTTTAGGACTGTACTGACGTTTAAGCCAGGAACTCAAGCCGTCCAGCCCGGGAAACAACACACGCTCTGTAATGTTACACTGATCCAGTTTATCCCTGAATTCCCATTTTAGGGCTGCCGGAATGACAAGCCTTCTGTACAGATTTCGGTTTTCATTCAGCCAGCTGTCAATGATCCGCCCCGGATTGGGCATGACAGAAAAAGTGCAAATTGATTGATGATGCGGTCATTTATGGAAGGAGGTTCAAAAAGCAAAAATCATGTTCATCACCCAGTTTATCAAATTCGGTGAGCGATTTAACCACATCATGGAATGCCCCCTCCTCGTTCACTTCTCCGTTGTGCCGCAGGCTTGTCAGTAGCTCAACTGTGAACGCCTGTGCGCCCTCGGCCTTCAAAAGATCTGACAGTGGTTGGGGTAACAGCCGGTGCGTTTTTTCAAAATCTACTATCCAGATCACCCCGTCGATATCAAAGCGTTGTAAATTTGAGAGTGCAAAATGCAGCGCGATGTATGGAGAATAAGTCCAGTCGAGCAGCCTTGTCGGCAGGCCATGGTGCTGCGCTATCGATAAAAGATGCCAAAATGAAACGATTTTATCAACTTCGGATTGCGCATATTTTCGAAAATTACGCAACAGATTCTTCTCCAGCCTTAAATACGGTCCGCCCAGACGCATCAGGGATGTCTCCAGACGGTAAGAGGAATCTGACAATCCTCTGAACACATAAGGAGACCGATAGCGTTTTATGGAATCATTCCATGATCCTCTAAACAACTCCAATTGAAGCTGGCACCAGCTTTCTATCACGATATCTTCCAATTAAGCCTCCACCTCCGAAAAACATGAAACTGGCAGATACCCTGCCTGTCACCCCATCACCACAAACATTGTCATTAACGCTTTAATGTCGCTTTCAGGTGAATGGGATCAACTTGGATTATGGCCAAAAGTTCGATACTGGGCAATAAGAATTATGTTCAACAGATTCTTCCATCATTGTCAAGATCCAATGCATTCCGAATGTTTTCAAACGCTGAAAGCATGTCAGTTTTCCTGTTACTCCTTTTATCGGGTTTCGCCTTTCAATGTGGATACGTGTGCCTTCACCACATTGCTGGGCATGCTGCTTTACAACATCCGGATGGACAGCCTCAACAACCAGGTCCACCTGTTGATCCCCGATATTGGACAATGCTTCCAGGCGAAGCCCACTTGGTATTTTTGCAGCCGCTTCAAAATTGATTTTACATACAAATACCACATTTGCCGGATTTATGATCGATGGTCGTTACCAGAGACAATGTTACAACCACTATGGCCCACCCAAGATGGGTGAGCAGATGCCCTTCAGTATCCTGAAGCAGCACCTGTGTGTAAAGCAGCTGATATGCGCCCATCCCGAGGGAGATCAGCTTTAAAAAATCCATCTTAGTCGACCGGGTGTGATTCATGTAACGTCAATTCATTTCATGAAAGTTATCGGAATTCCAATAGTAGTAGGATTTGACACCGTCATGTTGTGGCACTACCGAAAGCACTGGAGAGACCGGCTTGATCTCATCGGTCATATTGATTTCCTGGGGATGCATTTCTGTTATTCATCCGGTTTGGTTTCAAAAACCACACGAGTAATCTCTTCGGCAATTTTCGGATCCATTTTCATGTCCGCCATTAGATACACAGCATCGTTGAATCCCCAGTTCAGTCTGTTTTTTTGGAAAAAATCTACAAAACCGGACTTAAATGGACCGTTCTTCGCTCAAATGATCAGAAAAATCATAATAGTGGATGTGCTGAAATCAAATAAATCGAGAAAAACACCGCCATTCCACAGATGCCCCAAAAGTTTTCATTTGAATTCCCGGAATTGTCCTTGCCAATTATTGTGTTTTTATATATTATTACCGATTAGCAAAAAAAGAAACCCGCTGCAAAGGGAAGGAAATAAATCATGGCTAAAATTTTTTATTCCGGAAACAGAGAGGCGAAACTGCTTTCCAAAATAGAATCATCCAAGGAAAAAGAACGATTCAAAACCCTTAATGCGATCCGGGACAATATCGACTATTTTGCCAACAAAGTAGCCATGAAACTCATTGAAAGCGGACTCATCGAGACCGTGAGCAAATCCTCCATCGAAAACCAGATTATCCGATGCCTGGACACATTGATCAAATCGGAGGATTTTGATGTGGATTATACTGTGGCGCCCTTCCGCACCCTGGTTGCCAACCCCAACATCGCTAGTCTCTACCTGACCGCGTTTGTGGTAGAAAATTAATCAACCACAAAGATGTCATTGATGTCTACGGCAGTGATGAAGACATCTATTACTGCATCCACAAGGAATTGTCACATCTGATGACGGAATAGTGTTTCCGCCATCAGATGTGTGTGCTCATTTTATCACCCAGGAACCGTCCGGCTTCTGGATATAGGTTCCTGGAGCCGCCCGTTCCGTCAGCTGCAGTGCCCGGTTCTTTTCCACGATCGATACCGAGGTGTTCTGCTGCTCTGCAATATGAGTATAAATGAGTTTTCGATCCTGATTCTCCTGGACAATCAGAGTCTCATGTCTTTTTGCCTCTCCCACAAATGCCAGATATCCCTGGTTGTTTTCTCCCACGATTCCCTGTTTTTTCAACTCCCGCGATCACCGGAAGCCGTTCTTTCATCCGCTCCTTGATCCCCTGGGCCAGCCCCGGACCGCAGCTGCCGTCAGGGCCAGGATTCCCAAAAAAATCCACAGGGTCCATTGTTTATTCCTCATTTTGTTTCTCCAGTTTTTCCATAATTTTGTCCTCCTGGGCATCGATATCTCCGAAGAAATCATCCAATGCCTTCTGCACCTTAACGTTCACGTCGATGGTGATGTGAATGGGCTTGACCTCCACCGGCTTAACATCCACTTCATGGCGTGTTTGACAGCTCCCGAGCATCATCATTACTCCCATCATCACCGTCAACACCCATACCATCGCACAGGATTTTGGATCATCCTCCCTCCTCATTATTTTAAGAGTTTCCGGATCTTGTTTCCAAATGACACCACCCGATTGAACGGTAGTGTCAGGTTCACATCCAGTTTGATGCCCTGAAACCGGGAACCCGGACTTTGGGCATCCACCCGGACAAATGAATTGACATCTTTTTCATAGACAAACGGCAGTACCCGCCCGGGCTTACCGTCCAGCTCCATGTTTGCGGTCAGGGTTTCCCCCTGGGTGTCAAAGGTGAGTTTGGCCAGGTATATTCAAAATCCTTTAATGCCTCTGCCGCCAGATCCAGCTGACTGAACCGTGGGGAATCCATGGGAATTCCGGCCACCAGTTTTCAGGATTCTGAATTACAATACGCCCCCCTGCCCCGGGGTTGAAAATAAAAATGCATTGTCAAACGACAGTTCCCCGTTTCTGAATACCACCGGAATCCGTCCGTTCAGGCTGCCGTTTCCCTGGACATCAAATCCGCCCATCTGGGCCAGCAAGCGGTCCAGTTGAATGCGGTCACAATACAACGTCAGCGCGACGGACCGGTCCGGCGAAGGAATCCGTATGGACTCGGTGGAAACCCGTCCGCCAGCCCAATTGACCCGCATGTTTTCAAGCAGCAGAGACGGTCCCGGCTCCAGGGTGACACGCACAGCTGCATCCGTGGCCGTAAAATCCCCGGCCTGGACCCGGGCGACGGTCACCACCTGCCCGGGAAATGACGCCGGGGCCAGAAGGTCTTTAAATGCCAGACGTCCCTGGATACCGTTGACACTCAGGTTCTGATCCGGCATCGACACGGATCCCTCATGAATGACCAGATCCGCTTTTGTGGCAAGATGATGATTCTGCCACTCAGCAGACCCGGATACCTGAACATCCAGGTCATACTCGGACAAAAACGGAAGGCGGGGAAACAAGGTGTCAAACCGGTAAGGTGAAAGTCTGAACCGGTTCGTTTCCGCGTCCACGTGAATACGAAAGCCTGGATCCAGACCGGCTTTTCCATTCAGTGAAATGGTCACGGCGTCGGAGTCCGGCACATGGAAGACCCCGTCAAACCGGATGTCCTTTTTTCCGGTGCGAAGAATGCCGCCTTTGCCCGTCAAAACTGCCCGGTTGTCAATCATCAGTTTTTCCACGGAGAATTGTCCTGCGCCGCTGGCATGGGGATAGGTAACCGGTATCTGTGCCCATATCCCCTGAACGGCCACTTTTTTGTCCGGAACCGCGACACTGCCGGAAACCAATTCCGTGGTCAGATCCATGCGGAGAGATTCGGGCAATCCGTCGGTCATTGCCATGAAAATCTTGCCGGCAGTGTCCAGACGCTGGATTTTTAAATCACTGTCCGGAGTATGCATGTCAATCCGGGACAAATGGGATATTAAATCAAACGTCAGGCTTTGGGTATTCACAGTCCCGTGAATACCGGATTGAAAGGCTCCCCGGCCGGATGTGACCGTTTGCCCCTGCTTCTGAATGCCGGCCTGGACAAAAGTGACGTTCAGATTTCCGTCAATCACCTGGTCTTTGATCTGCAGCGACAGGGCTGCCAATGGCTGTTCAACCCTTACCGTTATCTGCTTTGCTGCACGACCAGCTGTTTCAGCGGCTGTGTTTCACAGGTCAGGTGCACTTCCTGAACCCCGGATCCGGAAGGGTTCAGCGCCACCCGGGCCCGGCCGGCGGCGGTCAGATCGGAAAACATGGGATGAGATATGCCGGCCTCTCCCAGCACTGTGATCTGCCGGTCTTCGGTTAAAATCCGTGCCAAAGCAAAGGGGATCACAAGTTTGTCCGGTTTTTTAAGCATCATGTCAGACAACGCCACCTGCCAGGTGTTATGGGTCAATTTTCCACAGACCAATCCGTGATGCCGGAAATGACCTGATTGCTGTTCATGGACACAAACCGGCTCAACGGCTGAAAATCAAAGGAATCCGCCTTTAAAAGAAACGCTTGCATACCAGCCACTGAATGAATCCGGGTTTTCAGAATTACCGGCTGTCCGAAAGGATAAAACACCGCATCACACACCAGCTGATGATCGGATTTGTTTATCGACACAGACCCGTTGAACGGCATCACCGTGACCTTCTGATTCACTGTGAGTTTCAGGCGGGCACTGGTCACCTGAACCCGATCCGGCAGAAAAGGCAGCCAGTCCGACGGTATGACGTCGAGGCCCGGGGGGGATCCCTTTTCAGACGCGGATGTCAAGGACAATTTTCCGTCCCGAAATACCGGATCCATCACCATGCCGTCCCGGGGATGGTATGTCCCCTGAATGGTCACACCGGACAGTGTCAGATCCCGGACATCCGGCATGCCAGCGCCTTGAAAAGCATAGGAAACTGAGGCCAGGTCCACGGAAATGTCCTTCCCCCATTTCAAATCCGAAACCAGTATCCGGTTTTTTCCCACATGGGAAACATGGAACTGCATGCCCTGGGATGCCAGCAACGCCCCATACCGGTATTGAATGAACCACTGAACCACCAACGGAAGGTTCACTGCCAGAACGGCGAGAACAAGGGCGATGATTCCCAAAACCATCAGAATTCGTATACCGGCTGCCGGTTTAAATCGCATTCTTGATCCTTATGGTTAAAAACATGTCCCCTTTGGGCTGTTTTGGCAGAGACCGGCCCATGCCCGCCAGGCGCAACCGGGTTCCTTCCCTCACCCCGGGCGGAATGGTGACCCGGTACAACGGTTTGGAAAACCCCCAGGGAATGGTAACCAGTTTCCGGGTTCCGGTCAATGCCTCCAGAGAGGAGATTTCAATGGTGCCGTGAAGATCCCGGTCATGGGATTCCGGGGTGGCCAGAATGGTCTGCAGTTTCGGGGTATGCTGTTTGCGGGTGAACTGCTGGATCTTTTCCCGGGTACCGATGACAGGCATCCGGCGGTTGAGTTTGACCAATACCAGGCCGGCTATGAATCCGCCGATATGCGCCCACCAGGCGATCCCGGCCCCGGCACCCTCTCCTGCAGCGTTCAGAAACTGAATAAAAAACCAGATCCCCAGAAAAATGAATGCCGGAATTTCAATGAACCAGGGAATGATAATGATGGGGATCAGAGTCAGGATTCTGGCCCGGGGATACAGCATAAAATAAGCACCCATAACCCCTGCGATGGCACCGCTGGCGCCAATGGTGGGCACCATGGAAACCGGATTGAGCAGAAAATGAAACCCGCCGGAAATCAGGCCGCACAACACATAAAACCCCAAAAACCGGACCGATCCGAAATGGGCTTCCACATTGTCCCCGAAAATATACAAGGACCACATATTTCCCAAGAGGTGCCAGAATCCCCCATGGAGAAACATATAGGAAAACACTGAAAATACCTGGTTGAAAATGGAAAAATGCCGGGACATCTCCTGGACGGTATACTTGGCCGGCACCAGGCCGTATAGATAATAAAAGGTGTCACTGACCAGTCCCGCCTGAATCTGAAACAGCCATGCCAGACAATTGATGGCCATCAGTCCATAGGTGACCACGGGCACACAATCGGAAATCTGGTTGTCCCGGATCGGTATCATGGGACAATCCTCAATTGACAGGCCTGTTCGCAGGCCGTTTTCACAGCCTTAATAACCGCCATCACGGCATCTTCGACCGTAAAATACGGCAGGGCGGCATCCCGGCGGCATGCTTCCAGCAGAGCCGTGTTTCCGGCATCCAGACCAAGCTGAAACCGCAGCCCGTCCACCCAGGAAAATACAGGGTCTGAATTTCCCACGGATCCAGCCGGGCGACCGCTGTCATTGATTTCAAAGGCAGATCCGACATCACCTGATCCACCGCCCCTGAACGGAATCCGGATACGCCTCTGCATCGTCCATGACCGGTGCCTCATACGGCCAGGAGATCTCCTTTCCAAAAACAGCAGATACACGAAAATCTCCAGAACCATTTTAACATCCATGTAAATATCCGGATCATGGCTGGCCCGGGGACCTGCTATATTAAGCACATTGATTTGGTATTCGTCCCTAAAGGACTGGAGTGTTACGGCTGTTTCAAACGGGTCATGGGTTTCGAGATTGACAGCCATACATGGCTTTCCTTCGGTTCTTGCCAGCTGCCGGGTCAGTTTGGAGCCGCCCATGAGCCGGTTGCGATACAGCACGGCCGTTCCATGGGAATCCTGAATATTTTTAAGGGTTCGATCCCGGTACTCGGCGGAAGGCATCAGGGACATCCGGTACCGGGCGGGCAGCGGCCCGGCTTCGGTTCTCCTTCCCTTAGGAATCCATCCGCCGTAAGGAATGTTGTATTTAACGGCCACATCCAGTGCCGCCTGGTCCGCACCGGTCTGGCCACCGGAAATAAATTTTTCAATCATGCCGAAAACCTGAATTGTAAAAAAACCTTTCCTATCATATCAATACCGCGTATAACTGCAACAGTAATTTTATGAAAATACCCAATCGAACACAATGCTTTCAGATCATCCGGAAGATGGGTATGATGGACCATATTGTCGATCATTCCATCATGGTCGGCAATGTGACCCTGTGCCTGTGCAGCCATGTCAGGCAGACCTCCCCGTCACTGAACGTGGAACTGGCCACTGCTGCGGCGTTGCTCCACGATATCACCAAAACCCGCAGTTTTGAAACCGGGGAACGTCATTCAGACACCGGAGGGGATCTGCTGGTCACTCTGGGTTATCCGGAAGTGGGAAACATCATCCGCCAGCATGTGATTCTGGATAACTGTGAAAAGACGCACCGGTCACGGAACAGGAAATCGTCAATTACGCGGACAAACGTGTGCTCCATGCCACTGTTGTCTCCCTTTCCAGACGTCTGGAATATATTCAGGACACCTACGGCCGCCATCATCATCTGCAAGACCGGATCGCCAGAATGTGGCAGATGACACAGGCACTTGAAGACAAGCTGTTCCGACGGATTTCCTTTTCACCGGCCCAGTTGCCGGACCGGGTGTTAATGGACATCCCTTTCTTTTAACTCCACGATACTCCGGCGAACCTGTTGAAGCTGTGTCATCATACCGGCAATTTTTTCCTTCTGATATCGCTTTTCGTTGTCATCGAGTCCGCCTGCCTTAGCCAAATCCGTTTCCAGCGATTCATACATGGAGAACCGGTCATGTATCTTGTCAAAGACATCTCTGGCCACCGCTTTGATTAATGGGATGAAATACTGAGATTTCACCTGCATGTGAAATTGTTCGATCTGTCGATCTACTCCCTGCAAAGCCTGTCTCTTTATTCGGTGCACCGCCCCATCCAGGCCGGAAGAAAAAGAAAAAGGAGCGTGCCTGACAAGCATTGATCGAAAAAAACGGGTCACAAATGAAAGCCCCATGCCGGTCAGCACACGGGTCTGGATCCGGCCCGAATACCGAGGCAACAGGATCATGTCCGGCAGCGTCAGCCCCAGAATTTTCTTGATGGCCTTAACATCCACATATGCTTCAGATTCCTGTTGTCCGGCTGCCAGCCGTATCAGCATATCCGTTTCGTCGGCTGGATCCGGCTCCAGCAAAATTTTAGCCGGATCGATCGGTAGGTATCCAGAAGCGATTGAAAATATGCCTGTATCCGGTTCTCCTGTTCGAAGAGCAGAGTGTTGATTCCTGGCAGGATATCGGTCATAACAAACAGGTCCAGGTCTCTTCTGAAATCCTGAAACATCAGGTACACCACTTTTTTTAATGCCTGTTTCCCGAAGCCGGATTGAATACGGCGCCAGGCTCAAAGGAGCCTGATGGACATAATCGGTTATTATCCGCCGGATCTGGATGGCATCTTTTTCAAAGGCTTCATCCAAAACCGTTTCGATCTCACGCATAAGACCGGACACGGCTCCGGGGACGGCATTTTCCACAATGGATGCCAGCTGCCGGGCATGGTCCTGAATCCGGGCGATTTTTTCCCGGGCATTTTTTTGATCATTTTTCTGCGTATCCAGAAGATCCAGGGCCAGCTGCGCTTTGTTTTCCAGCGACTCACTCATGAGAAACAGACGTCCCAGGTGATTAGACACCAGCAACCGGTGATGCTGACTGGCCATCAGATCTGACATCCGCATGTCAAACCGGTCGGCGTTTCTGCGGCACCAGGATGTCATGGCAGCATCTTCCTGCCACAGAGCCAGGCGTTTTTGATTGCGGCGGCTTAATTTTTTTTCCATGGCCTCAAACAAACGCATGAGCGCGGAAAACGAATACATCTCCGGTGAAGGGATAAGAAATTTCAGTTCCTGGACTGTTTTACGTTCCAGTATCTGCAAGTCATCCAGCGTATCATGCTCAGACAGATCACAGTTATTCACAAACAGCAGGTTTTTTAGCAGCCCCATGCCCTGAATAATTCTGAGAAACCGCATATCCGATCGGCGAAGACCGATTCGGGAGCTGATGCAGTAAACGATGAGATTGGCCTGCTGAAGATAGGCCGCCACCCGGTTCATCTGTCCGGGGTCTGTGGAGTCCGCACCCTGGCAGTCCGCCAGTTCGATACGGGGATCCAGAAGTTTGCCGAACAGCTCCAGACAGGCATCTTCCACATAAAAAGCGTTGGACGCATCGCCGGTAAACAGCTTGTGATCCTCGAAATTCCGGCCTTCGAAGATCAGCTGTTTCCGGTCCGGCCCCACATGATTCCGGCAGAAATCATATCCCAGCAGTGCGTTCCGGATCACCAGGATTTCCGGACGGACGCCCTGATCGGTCACCGGAAATCCTGAACCATTTTTCATATACCTGGTTCAGAAAATCCCGGTCTTTTTTCGCCGCAGATCAAACGTTTTCAGTTCCATTTCCGGAGAGCTGTTTTCATCTCCGGGAAACATTTCCAGTGCATGTCTCAGGGTATGGTTGATATCATCCCAGGATTTCAAAAACAGAACGGCCCGGTTTTTTCTGCCTTTTCGGATCCGGGTGGTGACCGCTGTGACCACACCCGGCACCCCGTTTCACCACCTCTTTTCCGATCATGGCGTCGATCAGGGTACTCTTACCGGATTTAATCACCCCCACCACAGCAATTTTGATCCGGTTGGACCGGACCTGATCCGGAATTTTGCACAACGGATTTTCATGGACTGAAGCCGATCGTCAGACATCCGGGGATCCGTATCCATCTGATCGATCACCGACAGCAGATTGGAAACAATGCCCTCAATGGCTAAATATGCATCATCAGGCGGGGTCATTCAGGAAATCAGCATCATGGCTTTTTCATATTTTCAGGTCGCATTTGGTTTCAAATATGACTTCTCTGTTCATGGGGCAGGTCAGCCACGCATTGTCATGCAATTCATTGTCCAGCTGCATAGGGCCCCAGCCGGCACAGCCCAGCATGATCATGAAATCGGACGGCCCTTTCTGAACGGCAATGGCCTCCAGAATATCCCGGGAATTACTCAACGCCAGCCAGTCCGTTACCACCAAGGTCTCGTTCCAGTCAAACGGCGGGCCGTGAAGCACAAACACCCCGGACGGCTGCACCGGTCCCCCCAGGTAAATTTCGAGCTGATCCACACTTTTGTCGAACGTAATATTCAGGTCTTCGAACAGTTCCCGCCCGGTGAGCAGCGGGTGAATTTTGTTGATGATAAATCCAAGAGCCCCTGATTCATTGTGTTCGCACATGCCGGTAATCGTCTGGGCAAAGTTGGGGTCCGGAAGGCCCGGCATTGCCAGAAGAAATTTACCTTTCATGGTTTCAGAAATCATGTCAGCCATAGACCCGCTCCAAAGTTGAATGTATTTTTCTGTTTTCCCATGCACATGCGTGTTACAAAGGATCAGTTTTAAATATTTTTCAAGGATTTGCAACCTTTTCTTTTTCCTTTTCCCTGCCATAGATATCGTCCAGCCGGACGATGTCGTCTTCTCCCAGATAAGGGCCGGACTGAACTTCGATCAGCTCCAGAGGAATTTTGCCCGGATTTTCCAGCCGATGGACCGTGCCCAGCGGAATATAGGTGGACTCATCCTCCTTGAGAAGCCGAATTTCCTCTCCCCGGGTCACGACGGCGGTTCCGGATACCACAGTCCAGTGTTCAGCCCGATGAAAATGTTTCTGTAAAGACAGTTTGGCGCCTGGCTTGACCGTGATCCGCTTCACCTGGTACCGGTGGGACTGGTCAATGGTCTCATAGTCGCCCCAGGGCCGGTATACCTTGGCATGGGTGGCGGCTTCCCGGCGGCCCAGGGATTTGAGCTGATTCACGATCTGTTTGACGTCCTGGACCCGGTTCCTGGGAGCTACCAGTACGGCGTCCCTCGTTTCCACCACCACCATCGAATCGACGCCCACCGCCGTCACCATCCGGCTTTGGGCATGGAGGTAAGACCCGCTCACATCATGGGTCAGCACTTCGCCTTTGATCACATTGGTGTGGCCATCTTTTTTTTCAGTCTGCCACAGAGCATCAAACGACCCGAGATCATTCCACCCTGCATCCAGGGACACCATCACCCCCTGGTCGGTTTTTTCCATCACCGCATAATCGATGGAATCCGCCGTGACCTGATCAAAAATCGCCTGTTCCACCCGGAAAAATCCAGATCCTGGCGGCCCTGGACCACGGCCTTGCGGCAAATCTTTACCATTTCCGGCGCATGGGCTTCCAGCTCCCTTAGAATGGCGGACGACCTGAACATGAACATGCCCGAATTCCAGCAGTAATCACCGGATGACAAATAAGATTGCGCCGTGTCCAGATCCGGCTTTCCACAAACCGTTTAATACGGCAAACATTGTCTTCCAGGGGAGATCCTTTCTGAATGTAGCCATACCCGGTTTCAGGCGCATCCGGCACAATCCCGAATGTGATGAGATATCCCTTATCCGCCAGGATTTTTCCCTGTTCGATGCCACGATGAAATGCGGACACGTCATCAATGCGATGGTCGGCCGGCAGCACCAGCATTACCGGGTCCTTCTCCCGTTCCATCAGCTGGATGGCTGCCAGGGCAATGGCTGGGGCCGTGTTTTTTGCAACCGGCTCCAGAATGATGGCCTGAGGGTTGACCTGAATCTGGTGGAGTTGTTCCGCTGTCATGAACCGGTGGGCATCATTGCAGACAATCAACGGATCATCCAGGCCGTCCAGATCTTTGAGTCGGAGTACCGTGTTTTGAAGCATGGTATGCTGATTGTACATATTGATGAGCTGCTTGGGATAAAACTCTCTGGACAGGGGCCACAGCCTTGTGCCGGAACCGCCTGCAAGGATAACAGGTACGATCATGAAGTCTCCTTATTGTCGTGAAAAACTCATTTTTCGGCAGAAACAGATGAATATACAAACCCCGCTCCACGGCAAACCGTTCCATGGACTGCAGTCGAAATCCGCTTTGGCCAGCCAGGTTCCACCTGTTTTTTTCAAACCCCAGCCAGGAACCGCCGATAATCTCCTTGATTTTTTCCTGATCATGATGTTCAAAATCCGCCAAAAAAAACATGCCCCCGGAGTTGAGGACCCGAAATACTTCCTGAATGGCTTTTCAGGCTGCAAAATATGATACAGCACCATACTCATGACCACAGTATCGACTTCCTGGTCCTTCATGGGTAGATGTTCCACTTCTCCTAAACGAAACTCGATGGAACGGATGTCTGTCAATTTGATACGTGCCTGTTCCAGCATTTCAGGGGAGGCATCCACACCGATGAGCACACCGGTATGGTCCCGAACCAGCCGGTTCAAAAGTTCTCCGGTGCCACACCCCAGATCAGCAATCGCCTGACGCGTCCCGATTCGCTGAGTTAGCACCTCGTTCAGGTTGAAGCTGCCCAGGATTTCTTTTTTCAATCCTTCCCATTGAGGCGCCACTGTACTGAAAAACCGCTTGGTTCTGTTTTTCCGAATCATAATGATCTGTCGGGCTTTCTCAATATCTTGGGAACACACAAGATCCGCCTGAACCCGGGAACAGGCCAACTGGATCAAAGACTGGTTTTCAGGGTCGGTATTGGCACTGTAATACATGAAACTGCCTTCTTTTCGGGCCACAAGCAGGCCTGATTCCAGCAGAATTTTCAAATGTCGGGACACCCCTGATTGAATCATGTCCACAATAGACACAATCTCATTAACGTTGAGTTCCACTTCACTAAGGATATGAAGCAGCCGGAGCCGCGTGGGATCGGAAAGCGCCTTGAATTGACGAATCACGTCCATTACTTGACCGACACCACCGGACAGTCTGCCTGCAAAATCACCACCTGGGAGGTGGAACCGAACAGGAGTTTGCCGACTTTGGACCGGCTCCGGACTCCGATGATGATCTCATCCACCGTGTTTTCATTCGCAAACATCACAATATCTTCGCCCGGCTCCATGCCTCTGACAAGCAGATGGATCTCACAGGGAATATTTTTTTCTTTGAAAAACGACTGGATTTCCGCCAGGTTGTCTTCCGCTACCTTGATCTCCGTCGGGTCGGTATTGCTCCCCCTATCATAGACGTCACCACTATCACCTGCCCGTCAAAAGGCCAGGGCATGGCGGGCCGCAATTTCTATCAAATCCTTTCCCACATTGACACCTTTGTACCCCACCAGAATTTTCATCGCTTTTTCTCCATCAAAAATTAACGGAACCGGCTGAACAAACCAATCAGATCAACCATACTGAATAACTATATCTAAAACAATTGATATAATCAAGCGAAATACTCTGATATTTCCGGCCCGCCCAAACGCCCGTCATTCTGTGAAAATAAACAAAAAAACATATGCCTTGGTGACTCGCCTCCCGGTCCTGGAAAACAATCGGTCCAGGGTCGGCAGCGGCAATGATCTGATAAAAATTACCGGCGATATCCTGGAACCGGTTGTGGAGGAAAACCAATGGGAAGCATTGAAATGAATCTGGTGTTGGACACGCTTATTCAGTTAAGGCAAGAAAGCGTCTCTGAACCTTGAGATGGAGCTTCAAAGCAGGCTCGTGAAATTACCGCGCCAGAATCCTGCGGACCGGCTCCTGGTGGACACTGCATTGGTTTACGACTTGGTGTTTATAACGGCGGATCAAAAAAATCTTGATTCTGACGGCCATGAGATCTGTTTTTAAACGGGATTGTTTTTCAAGTCAAAAAAAAGGGCTCAGATTTTCACCTGAACCCCTTGACTTCATGATGGAGGCGGCTCCCGGATTCGAACCGGGGATATCGGCTTTGCAGGCCGTTGCCTTACCCCTTGGCCAAGCCGCCTTGAATGGAGCGGGAA
>LQAG01000230.1_pt1 | contig 21393 bp, 25 predicted proteins | sample 1535801 | NCBI WGS metagenome assembly LQAG01 (sample SAMN04331584, study PRJNA305678) | bioreactor metagenome | isolation source: bioreactor_3 inoculated with Wadden Sea sediment 1st replicate of a... | place: Germany:Bremen | reverse complement strand
TTCAACAGTGACTTTATTCCGCCCTGGCTTTTTTTCCCTTGGCGATGTATCAGTTTTATCAGTAACAAATGTAGGTTTTTTGGCTTCAACATTGTTTCCGACATATCCTACTGTCAACAATGCCACAATCATCAGGTAAACAACAAATCTTTTCATAAATGGAACCCCTTTCGGCAACTGGCTATCTTACATTAAGACCCTATAGCTTTGCGTCCTATTCTCACGAATAGTTTGCTATTATCGTGGTAAGTTTCATTAATCTCATGTAACTCACAGGTCAATAATACAGGTCAACAGTTCGAGCTAAGCATCGTAGTAAGTCTCATTGCGCAAAAAAAAAATATTCTAACGGTTTCAATGTTATCCCATCTCGATTCGCGTGTCAATGGATTCAGATAACTGTTAAGGATTCGTTCAAAAGTCTTAAGAATTTGTTTATATTTTCTTCATAATTGGAGTCAAAACCTGCATAATCTTCCTGATATAATACAACATGTAGTCTTTATAGAATATATAATTGACAATGCACTGTATCATAATACCATACAAGGAAACCAAGACAGCCAGTGATAGGAAAGCTAAGAAATTCACTTCTTGAAGTCTGACAAACCAGCCAGACGCAATAATAAATGCACAGCCAATGCAATCAACAATAAAATGGTATATGAAGTGTTTAATCTCTCTATTAATAATGCTGTTCGACAGATATATCACCAAGTATATCACCCTATACGACATCGCTACAACTGTACCGATAGCAACGCCTACCAATCCGAAACGAATGACCATGGACACTGAGAGTATTATATTCAGCATCATTTCAATCATTGAACTTAACTGCGTTTCTCTATAGTGACCAGCTGCCTTAATGATCATATTGTATGGATGCCTTAGCACAAACATCATTTGTGCCCATACGATCAGCATTGCAAAGAGTGGTACTATATAATTGGCATCTTCAATACCAAAAGTATAAACACGAACGAAGGGAATGATCAGCACACCGCAGACAGAAAATGAAAACGTCAATAATGTATGAATCAGCCATTCAAAACGTCCAAATACCTCTAACAAATAGTCCCTTTGACCCTTTGCATACAAGTTGCCAAAGAATGCAGGCATTCCAGTCGTCAACGATTTAATGATCTGACTCAATCCAGTGACAACCAGCCGATACACCATGTATATAGATACATTCTCCAACGTTGAAAACATGGTCAACACTATGACATCTGTATTGATCGAAACGATGTAGGCCAGATGCTGAGCTATGCCATTCCATTTTTGTTTTATCGGTTCCCCAATGACCTGTATGTGATAGTGTAGCTTATAATTCCTAAATGTGTAATACTTCAAAAAAACGGTCGTATGATAAAAATCAGCGAAGTAAAGGCTTTAAGAACCTGTATCGATGCTCCAACCTTTATACAAATGACTGCAACAATAATATTCAGCAGTAAAGTGACACTGTATAAATTAAGGTAAATATATGTTTTGTGATCCGCATTGATGAGAATCATATAAGTGATTCCAAGGAAATATTCTGTGAACATCGAAATAGACATGATAACAATAAGCGAAACCGTAAAAAAAGTATCAAACGGATTGGATGATATGTGCGGATAAACAAAACCCAAGGCAATGGTATATAGAATAAATCCAAGTGCAATCTTCCTGAAAAACCTCCGTGCAGATTTCATGATCTGACTGACTTCATTCATATTTCCGTAGGCCAATGGTTTGTACAAAGATGACTGTACAACTGCCCCCAAACCTAAATCCATTATCGTTATCAGTCCTAAAAACTGCATTATTGAAGATATCAATCCATTGACTTTCGAACCATAAAATCCAATGATAAGTCTTGGCAGAATGAGTCCGCAGCCAATCACAACTACCTGATTCAAAAGCGCAACTATAGAGTTGACTCGCTGCCTTCTTTCTCTATTGATATTTTGTGCTTCCATTCATATCACGTCCAAATAATTGAAATTCATCATTGTTCTCAGTCGAAACGAGCAGTTACAATACAAAGCGGCTTCAATTATGCCTTCTTTATATGATTGTCAAAGAAATGCAATAAAATCCCGTATAATGACCTTACATATGCAATCAGTAGATATTCCATTAAATTAGCATAAGACAACTTATTGCGTACCATTGCAATATCTTCTCTTAGCATTTTTCCTTATATGCTGTGCTTTTTTCAATATGGCTTTTCATAAAACTGGGCTCTCGTGACATCTTCCTATATAGATACTTATGAGTATTGAATCGATTGAGGATCAAAGCGTCCTTTTCTTCAGCTGCTTCTTCATCGATCTGGTTGTCGATAACATCCAAAACTTTCATGACATCAAACCATTTTGCTGTCATCTGAACATGACAAGTACTTGACTCATTCTGATAATATACATACATAGGTTTATCTTCGACTACAACCCTATCAGCTTGGCACAAGCATTCATAAACAAACAACTTATCCTCATGAATTGCAATGTCCTCATTGAATCTGATATTGCCTATGGTTTCTCTCTTAAATAACTTGTTCCAGGCACTGATGGTGATCTTGCCGCCAAGCAAATACTGTATTCTTGCCTCCAAAGAAGAGTATTCATATCGGTTGTTTGTGCCAAATTCATACGTACTCCTGCTCGCGCTTCTGAATTCTGTCGCGCAGCATACCATATCCGCATTTGATTTTTTGGCTTCATTCATCATAAAATTCAAAGCATCAGGATATAGCTCATCATCACAGTCCAGAAATGCCAGGTATTCACCTTTAGCCTCACTAATACCTCGATTACGCGCTGCAGACACACCCGAATTCACCTGTTCAATGACCCTAATCCAGTCGTATTCACTTTTCATTTCATTCAGTATCCGCGATGATCCATCCGTAGATCCATCATCAACAAAAAGAACTTCCAAATCATTACACCCTTGCAGAAGTATCGTTTCCAAACACCTATGCAAGTATTCTTCACCATTGTATACAGGAATAATCAGCGATAACATCATACACCTCTCTTTACGAAGCGATTATAACAGTTCCCTTTCATAAATTCTCAGCATTTCCTGTTTAACGATTCCAACGTCAAACTTCTTAATGGTTTCAAGATTGCTGGCACTCATTTCCTTCCTCAAGTCTTCATCATCAGCAAGGATATTCAACGCTTGTGCAAAACCATCTGCATCGTCGGGGTGCCTCAGGAAACCTCCAATCCCCTCTTCTATCAGGTCGACATTTCCTCTTACTTTTGACGCAACGCAAGGCAGACCGGCACTCATTGCTTCCATCATTGAACGCGCCAATCCTTCTTGGTGTGTTGTGAAAAAGAAGATGTCTGCAACCGACAACAGTTCTTTAACGTCTGTTCTATATCCTAAAAAGTGTACTTGATCTTCCACTTTCAACTTGACAACAAGTTCCTTAAGCTCTTCATGCTTTGCGCCTCTGCCACAAATGAAAAAGTGTAGCTTCTGATTGTTCGCTCTGGCAACAGCCTTAATCGATGCCTGATAATTTTTTCTGTCAATCAGTTCTCCCAATGCTATAAGAGCAATATCATCTTCTTTGATTCCAAGAGATTCACGAAGCTGAATTCTGTTGACTTCAACATTACGATATGATTCCGTGTTCACACCAACGCCAGGGATGTAATACACATTCCCACCTTTTCTCAGATTGAACTTTTGTGCGGCATCATAGTCCTCATTATTCATAGTCAATATAACATCCGTATCACGTGCCATTACGACTTCTGCCATTTTATAGATTCCGGCAACAGGAGGAGCTCCCTTATAAAAGTGAAATCCGTGGGCTGTATATATGATCTTCGGGACTTTGGCGGCTCTTCCGCAAAACCTCCCTAGAACGCCTCCGGCCGGAGTGTTGCAGTGGATTGCATCAAATTGCTCTTTCTTCATCAAATCCAGCATCTGCTTGTAGGCACGGATGTTCTTCAGGTTGAAGGGGTTTCTGATAATGTCAACATGGTGAAATACAACATTATAATCATCCATGTTGCCTCGAAACCTTGATAAATTGGAAGCTATGTGAAACTCGAATCCCAGATTGTGTCCCGCTTCGATTGAAGGGATAATAAAATTGGATATCTTGCCGACTACATTGACAATGAACAGAATTTTTTTCACTCTCACCAACTCCTCTGACTTTACTGGTCTCCCGTTAATAGTGTTATCATTCATCCTAATATCGCAGAATAGATACTCCAAATCTCCTTCTTGTATTCCTTCAAGTCATTCAGTGACACAAACTTCTTCACAATATTGCCGGACAATCGGTCATGTAAGTCATGATCAGTTACAATGTCTACAATTCTATGTGCAAGTATCTCGTCATCATCTGATAAATACCCTTCACTTCCATCAGTCAGAAGATCAACCAGACCATCAGTCGGAGTGGTGACAATAGGCACACCTACTGCCATCGCTTCCAGTGCACACATTGGAGTCCCTTCAAACCTCGAAGTCATGGTCATTACCTTTGCATCATGGAGAATTTTCAAAGGATTGCTTTTGAAGCCCAAGAACGATAGCTTCTTCTGAATTCCTGCAATTTGCGAGATGGTCATAGCTTCATCCATTAAGTCACCGGTTCCTATAATCGCTATCTTCATGTCCGGATTCAGGTCTAATGCCAGTTTAAATACTTTAATTAATCTTTGAGGATTTTTTTGATATGTCAGTCTTCCGATATAAACAACGTCATAGTCATATGATTCATGGTCCTGCTCTACTCGGTCCAAAATCGCATTCCTATTCATAACATTATATAGAATTGAACTTTTTCGTGAAATGATATTCTTAAACAGATAGGTGTCATATGATGATTTTGAAACCCAATATATATGCTTGAATCGTACAGAACTCAACAGCAATAATACAGTTCTAAGGTTGACTTTGCTCATGCTTTCATGGTTGACATGCATATGAGACACAATGTCTTGCTTGAATCCCGAAAGCGAAGCGACAACACTGGCTGCAGCATCGTGCGCATGGACAATATCAGGTTTGTAGGTTTTTATCACTCTTCTTACTTCTGATACGCTCAGTTTTCTGAGGGGATAAAAGTCGATATCAGCTTCAGACAGAGCATCTCGAATCTGACCATCCCTACTGCAATATGCCATCTCTACGTCATCTTCATTAAACATACTGATGATTTGAAAAACAACGTTTTCAGCTCCTGAAAATTGGTTACTTTGTAACAGGTGTAAAACTTTTTACCTTATCCATAGTGTAACCTCCCTGTTGCTGCTTCACTGCTGATAGATCTTCCAGTAATCCATCAGCTATACAGCTAATAAACTGTACGACAACAAACGTCAATCTATACGTCATGAACACCATATATTAACGCGTTTCAACAGAACCATAAGGTCTTCCATCTATTCATTTAAAGCACAGCGAACAAACGAGAAATCACTTACCGTCCACCCTCTAGAATCCTTAGATAATATTCTCCATACCTAAACTAAGTATAACACTTTGCGAAATCAATGTCATCAATTTCACGATTCTTTTAACATATCTCCTTCATTATACTTCTACATGGCTGATAATCATCAAATGCTCGTACAGTATTACTAACAGTCTTCTTGTATTTAAAAAGGACTGTCCGTAATCCAACAGTCCTTCATCATAGTGAAAATCTGTTCATCAGGTCTAATCCCTGCTGAACAGATCTCTAGTATACACTTTCTCCTCTACATCGCGGATATCTTCATGCATACGATTGGCGAGGATGATATCGCACTTTGACTTGAATTCATCCAAATCCTTGATAACCTTGGACCTAAAGAATTCATCCTCTTCATAGGTCGGTTCGTAGATGACAACAGGAATACCCTTTGCCTTGATACGTTTCATGATTCCCTGAATGGAGGATGCCCTGAAATTGTCAGACCCCGTTTTCATTGTCAATCTGTAAACGCCGACGACTTGAGGATTCTTCTCCCAAATCTGACGTGCAACGAAATCCTTACGGGTTGTATTGGCCTCAACAATGGCTCCAATGATATTATTCGGCACGTTTTCGTAGTTGGCCAAAAGCTGCTTGGTATCCTTTGGAAGACAGTAGCCGCCATACCCGAAAGACGGATTATTATAGTGGCTTCCGATTCTTGGGTCCATCCCAACGCCTTCAATAATATGCCTGGAGTCCAAACCTCTGACTTCAGCATAGGTATCCAGCTCGTTGAAATAAGCCACTCGCATGGCAAGGTAAGTATTGGCGAAAAGCTTGATGGCTTCTGCTTCAGTCGAGTTCGTAAAAAGTTGCTGAATGTCTTTCTTGATGGCACCATCCACTAGCATATTAGCGAATTTACGTGCCCTCTCTGAATCCTCTCCTACGACGATACGTGAAGGATAAAGATTGTCATATAGCGCTTTTCCTTCTCGTAAGAATTCTGGGCTAAAGATGATATTATCCGTATCGAACATCTCACGGACTTTTTCAGTATATCCTACTGGTATCGTTGACTTGATGACCATGGTCGCATCCGGATTGATGGACAGGACATTGGCGATGACCGCTTCAACCGTTCTGGTGTTGAAATAGTTCTTGTCCGGATCATAGTTGGTCGGTGTGGCTATGACTACATATTCCGCTTCTGAATATGCTGTGAATACGTCAGTTGTCGCTTTCAGATTCAAATCCTTGTTTGACAGAAATTCTTCTATCTCGGTATCCGCAATCGGTGATTGGCGGTTGTTGATCATGTCCACCTTTTCCTTGATGATATCGATAGCTGTCACCTCATTGTTCTGCGCCAGCAAAACGGCAAGTGACAGGCCTACATAACCTGTTCCTGCTACTGTAATCTTCATTCTCCTACCTCATTCTTTGATTTCCTTATTGTGCTTCATGCTTATATCATTTATTATCACCGGTGAGATGAAGCAACTGATGGGGATAAACATCTCTTAATGCAATACTAACTTATTCCAAGTTTCTTGATATCCTGCACCCTGTCTTTATGGCACACCAGGAGTTTCCCTTCGGTCTGGACCACAACGATGTCGTCAAGACCGATGATACCGACTTCATATCCGTCGGTGACCACCGTATTGTTCGATGCATCGACGGTTTTCAGTTCGCTGTTCCTTACCAGGTTGCCGTCTTCATTCACTGGGAAGATGTCTCTGAATGCATTGAAGGATCCGATGTCATTCCATGCAAAACTGCTGGGGATGACCTTGATGCGATCGGATTTTCCATGACGCCGAAGTCGATGGAAATCTTCTCAAACTCACTGAAATAGGGTTTTGTCGCTTCTGACAGTTCCACTTTAGTCAGGCCTTTTTGTATTTCTGCATCGATTTTCATCAGTGTCTCGTAATGAGCTGACATATGGGTCTTGATCTCATCCATGATGGTTGAAGCCTTGAAGATGAACATGCCGCTGTTCCACAGATAGTTGCCTGCTTCCACGTATGCCTTTGCCCTCTCGTAATCCGGTTTTTCAAGAAACGCTTCAACCGGGCCGACTTGACCCAATGCATTGTCTTCGTGTGTTTTGATGTAGCCGTATCCGGTTTCCGGGTAACTTGGCTTTATGCCCAGGGTGACGATGGATTCATTTTAATCGCTTCTTCTGCAGCTATTTCGATGATGCTTCTGAAGGTTTCCGGCTCGCCGACGAGATGGTCAGATGCGAGAACAATCATACAAGGATTTTCGACATGCTTTGCCACGTACTGGGCGCCATAGCCGATGGCAGCTGCGGTGTCCTTGAATGCCGGCTCGATGACGATGTTGTCCTCAGAAAGTATGGGTAGTTCCTCGATGATACCCTTCGCCTGCTTGATATTGGTGCCGATGAATATCCGCTCCGCGGGAATCAGCGGTAATATACGGTCCACGGTCTCTCGAATCATGGATTTATCGCTGAAAAGCGACAACAGCTGCTTCGGTTTTTCGGGTGTTGATAAGGGCCAGAATCGCTCTCCGGATCCTCCAGCCATGATGTATGCTGTTAACATGTTTGATACTCCTTCTCATTCCTTTTTGTATATCCCTGATGTTTCATTTCGCAATATGAATCATTATAGCAAATCCCTCTACTCGGGTAAAGTCAATTATGTTTTATTACCTAATCTTAACACAGTGTTGGCATAGTATTCCACGCCTGTGCAGGAATTCCCATATTATTATCGACCAATTTGGTCAACATCATTGTAAGGAATGCCCATGTTGAACCTGTATCCAGCTCCCCAAACCGTCTCAATAAACTCTTCGGGGATCTTGTCGCGGAGTTTGCCGATGTGGACGGTGACGGTGGCAGTGTCCACGTAGCTGTCCAGACCCCAGATCCGGTCGAGGATGGTTTCCTTGCTGAAGACCTGATCCGGATTTGTTGCCAGGAAGAAGAGGATGTCATACTCCTTGGCGGTGAGGGTGACCTCCCTCCTATTCACCAGTACTCGTCTCGCGTCTACCTGAATGGTCATGTTTCGGATGGAGATTTCTTTCCTTCTGGGGCCACGGTTGGTGAGCCTGTCGTATCGGCTCATATGGGCCTTCACCCTTGCCACCAGTTCGCTGGGACTGAAGGGTTTGGTGACGAAGTCATCGGCTCCGAGGCCCAGGCCACGGATTTTGTCGATGTCTTGCTTTTTGGCGGTGACCATCAAGATGGGAACATCCACCTGGTCCCGAATCTTTCGGCAGATGGTGAAGCCGTCGATTTCTGGAAGCATCAGGTCAAGGATGATGAGGTCGTAACTGCCTGCCCGAATCATATCCAGGCCTTTCTGGCCGGTGTGGACGATGTCCACCTGGAATCCTTCGATTTCAAGGTAGTCCCTTTCCAGTTCCGCTATCTCGACCTCGTCTTCGACGATGATGATGTGTTTATCTTTGTTGTCTCCGTTCAGCATTAGTGGCCTCCTATGTTTATCGGTTTCTAATTGTTTTTCTTCAATGCTTTTTCATCCTTATATCTATCCAGTTCGACCGTGATGGATGTTCCGGAACCTTTGTCCGACTTCGCACTGATCCGTCCGTGATGGCGTTTGACGATGCCTCGGACTATGGCGAGTCCCAGTCCGGAGCCACCAGTCTTCGTGTTGCGGGATTCATCGGTCCGGTAGAAGATTTCAAAAGCCTGCTTCAACTCTTTCCGTTCCATTCCGATGCCGTTGTCTCTGACGGTGACACAAATCTGCTCCGGTTCGCCTTTTAGAATCAGTTCGACTTGTTTGCTGTCTTTGTCGTTATATTTGATGCTGTTGTGAATCAGATTTACGAACACACGCTTCATCTGTACCGGGTCGATTTTCACCAGCATCTCCTCTCCTGATGGATTGTCGAGTGTCATGCTGACACTTGCATCCTCCTGATATTCGAGCTCCATCTCTTCGGTGATATTTCGGATGAATTTCTCCATCTTCACAACCTCCGGGTTCATGGGCAGTTGATTGAGGTCCAGCTTTGAAAAGGTAAACAGGTCATCAATCAGTTTTTCCATGTCCAGGCTCTTCTGGCGTATGACCTTCAGATACCGTTCCCTCTTCTCTTCCGTATTGGCGACTCCATCCAGGATGCCTTCAACATAACCTTTGATGGACGTCATCGGCGTTTTGAGATCATGGCTGATGCTGGAGATCAGTTCCTTTCTGCTGTTCTCGTACTGCACCTGTCTTTCAATGGACTGTTTGAGTTCGCTTCGCATCTTTTCATAGGAGTGGATGACCCTGCCTACTTCATTTTTTGACCTGGTCCTAAGGGTGAAATCCAGGTTGCCTTCACCGATATATCTGGCGCCCCTTTCAAGCTCCTTCAACGGCTTGACGATGTCCACCTGCACCAGGACGATGACAGGCAGGATGACGAGAATGATCAGGATCATCAGTGCTATGAAGAGGCCTCCGGCGGCTTCGGAATTCAGCGCACTCAACTCGGTGATATCCGTGATGAAATAGTATCTGACCGCCTCATCCCTTACCTCGAACGGATAATCGATGTAAAAATAGGTGCTGTCCCCATACTCGATGACGTTGTTCTGTTCGACATCTTCGGCTGACATGTGGTTTGCACGCCGTTCCTGTTTACTGATCTCACCATTTGTCCTCCAGCTGTCGAAAACTCTGTCGGGACGAGATCGTCGTAGAAGTCTGGTTCATCCGGAAGAACCGAAACATTGATAAACTCATCCCCATGCATGACAACGAGGCTGCTGTTGAAGAACTGCAGCCTATCGTTGATTTCATTCATATATTCCGTATTCAGTAGTTTATCTTCCTCATAATCATCCGCTTGTTTCAGCTCAGCCAGCAGATCCACAAAATGGAACATGGCTTCATCCACACGGCTGCTTTCCAAGACGGTGTCCACAGCCCTTCCCATCATCCTTGAAGTTCCTGCCACGAAGGCCAGAACGATGACACCGGTACTGAAGAAAACACAGAATGCGTAGGTGATGATCAGTTTCAATCGAATTGACATAGGTCCTCATCCCTCTTCTCGAATAGTAAAAGTCCTGCTATAAACACTATTATATAATAAGCGATGGCGGATAACAACAGCGTTACCGTTTCAAACACCCTGCATAGCCTGACAACAAGGTGGTGATTGCCACTGTGGAGACCGCTGGAAAATACATGGCCAACAGGTTGAGTCCAACAAATCCGACATAGGCCAGTATGATAACCAGGCCGGTGTTTCTTACCAGCAAGGTCAGGGCATTGCCGATGATGTTCACCAGTCCGAGAATCAGGAATGCTCCAATATGGTCGACTGCCACTCCAACGAGTCCTGCAAGGTCTGTTCCGTTTATAGCCAGGTTCGCAGCCAGTACGACGACAAACTGGATTCCCAGGACTGCTGCTGTGATGAACTGTACGGCTGCAATTTTGCTGATGTACAGTTTCGTTCTTGAAATCGGCAGGAGGTACATGTTTTTCATCGTTTTTCTAGTCATATCGAGGGCCTGACTGCTGCTTGACAGATAGATGGTCATCAAGGGAAGCAGGAATCCCATCATCGTCGCGAGGACGGCTCCTATGAAGCCTGCACCATGGTACAGGGCCAGTCCGAAAACCAGTTCTGCGACCAGAGCGACCGTTGTTATGCCGGCAAGTATGATGCCGTATAGAATCAGGAATACTTTCGTGCTTTTCTTTTTCAACAGCTTTTTGATTTCAACTTTGATCAGTTCCATATCTGCACCTCCTATTTCTCGCCTTTCTTTGCATTGGTATAATTTTCAATCACTTCAAGGTAGAATGCTTCCAGGCTGTCATGGTCTTCAAGTGCATAGGTCATCGGACCGTCATACAGCGATTTACCTTCATAGAGGATGACAACACGGTCTGCGAAGGTCTCGAGATCGCCGGCCATGTGGCTGGAGATGATGATCGAGATGTTGTCAAACTTCACAAGACCCTTCATGTAGTCTTTTAACGCTGCTTTCGTTCGATATCCATGCCGTTGAACGGCTCATCCAGAATCAGGAGTTCGGGTTCGTGCAGGACAGCTCTGCCGAAGTCCAGCAGCTGCTTCATCCCTGTGGAGTACTCGGCCACCTTGGTGTCCATGTCAACAGCAAGTCCGACGATATCCATCACTTCCACAATCCTGTCGTGATTCACATGGTCGTAGAACCTGCTGTACAGCTTGAGGTTCTCATAACCGGTCATGTATTCGTAGTATGCCGGCGTCGATACGACCGCACCTGTGGAGCTTAGAAACTCCACAGGATGCTGGCTTGTATCCATATCATTGAAAACAATGCTTCCGGCATCGGTGTCAACCAGACCCAAAAGGCTCCTCATGGCAGTTGTCTTACCTGCACCGTTTGGGCCTAGGAGCAGGAGGATGTCCTTCTCCTTCAGCGTCAAGTCGAAATCAAATATCCCTTTTCCTTCACCATATCTCTTGGTCAACCCATTCACGTTCAGCATTGTCATGGTCTTATCTCCTCTCTCTCATTTAGCAGGTCTGCAGTTCCATTCGTCTTCACATGGGAAATCCGCCTTGTCGATTTCAATTACTGTCGCACCCTCAAGATCCGGTGTGTCGACAACGGTTCCGTTCACTTGGGTGCCTTCAAATCTGCCCTGCACCTGGAGGGTATGGTTTTCTCCTTCTACGGTATCTCCATTGACAATGACTGCGAATTCAAGATTGCAGACCTCCTGATCAGCATCAGCTGTCAAAGCGACTTTGACGTATTGGAGTTTGAGGTTGTCCACTAATTCCGGTGGTTCCACTTTCAGATCCTTCAGCTCTGCAAGAAGCGGGTACTTGGCTGACAGTTCGGGAGTCAGCTCCATTTCGTTCCTGTCAAATTCCCTGTCTTCAGGATTGATTGCTGAGAACATCAGGTTGATGAACATGGGCATTTCGTCTTCTGTCAGTTCAAAAATAATGGTCTCGCTGCCGTCTTGGTTGTAGTTCACTTCAAAATCATCCTTCATGTCACCGACGATATAATCCAGTAACTCTTCCTGAGCTTCCGTCATCTCACCTTTTCCCATCTTTCACGTCTGAAATCTTCATCGAATTCAGCGCTGTAGGCTTCGTCTTCCTTATTTAATCTGTAGTAGGTATCAGCTTCTTCATCATAGATGTAAGCCTTTTCACTTTCACCGTAGACCTTTATGGATTTGTCGCCTTTCTCGGTTTCGATGATGAAGTCACCGCTCATCAGCTGCTCGGTACCGTCCAACTTGACTCTGGCTGAGATAGTCGCCAGTTCCTGACCGTTGTCGGTTACGGTGATCATGCCTTCCATGGTTCCGTTTTCCAGTTCATCGTGGTAGTTGCCGTCATGCTCTTTTGCCAGCGCCTTGAAGGCTTCGTATCCTTCGTATTCAGGTACGTTTGCATATGCTGTGACTGCGAGTAATGTGATGGCTGCTGCCAGCGATACAATGATGATGGTTGTTCGTCTCTTCTTATTCATGGTCTTCTCTCCTTTTCTTGGGATCTATCCCCAATAGCGTCTGTTCACAAACTGTTGTTGGGGTTTGACCCCGTTTGCATATTTATATAGTAAAGGAGAGGTTCAAAGCTGTGCCAAAGGATTTCTAAAGAAATTCTAAAGTTATGTAAAGACAAACAAAAAGACTGCTACACAGAAAGTGTTGCAGTCCATCGCTATTCACATTATCCTCGTTAACGTTCAAGATTGGGTTTAGTGCTTGCCATTCATGTTTCATGTCTCTCCATTCGCTTTTCATACTCTTCCACTCAATCTTCACACGTTTCCACTCATTTCTGATTTCTTTTATATCTTTGTTCATGCAGCACCTCCATTTCAAAAGCTGTATCAATCAAAAGAAAAAAGGCTCGACAAAAACTCAAATGAGTTCCTCGTCGAACCTTTTCATACACATAATTATAGTGTCATGACGTCAATTTGTCAACAGTGGAGTTGCTTGATATCGTATTTCACTGCCTTTTATTCATTACTCAAACATTTCATATAATCCAACAAGAGGATTTGCCAGCAGATATTTTATCCTGTTCTTTTCAAGCACCTCGACAATCCCTATGATCTCTCCATGGTCATTCAGGAGTATCGCACCATCCACATGTTCATATACTTCACCGGATAGTTGATAGTAAACTATACCATCGATAGTCTTGCCAATTGACAGCAATTGTCTCTTTTCATAAAAGTTGAATTTATGTCCAACCGAATACATCATATATACTGTATCTCCGACAGATTGATTCAATTCATCAGGAACACGGAGATGTTTTTCAAGGGCCCCGTTAAATTCGAGGACTGCGATATTCCTGTTCTCATCGTACCATTCCAATTCATCTGCCCATATTTTGCTTCCGTCGGGCAAAACAATGCTTATATAGCTTGCATCTTTAACTGAAAGATAATCGACTACCGCTTTCCCTTTATAGCTGACAAATGCTAAAGTAGCATTACCGATTTCTGCGAAATTCTCATCGTACGCCTCTAAGTAGAATACATGATCATTAGCATAATCGTACATCCGATTTTCATCAACCTTAATAGATGACGAATTTGAAAGCAGTCCCGGAGTTGATTCTTCGGATACGGAACCTGTCATCACCACCTTTTTAAGTTCCTTATCAAACAGCCATGAGGACAATGTCTGGTGCTTTGACACATCACTTCCTATAGGTGCGACAAATGCATTGCTCTTGAAATATGTACCGTATGAATAGATATAGGTATCATCGACAACACCAAAATTCAACATATCGATATCTTTGGCATCTGTATATTCAGCTGTTCCGTCACCATCAATTTTAATTGATCTGATGTGAGTCCGTGAAGGTTAAATGTACATTTCCGTCAATAAAGTGCGGCGTCAACGGATATCCGTCTTCATAAAATCCTCCATCGAATACAAGTTTCTCTTGGATTCCGCTCATTGGCATCTGATATACTTTGTTATCCATATCCACATATGTAATAAGGTTGGGAGTCAAGACTTCATTTGCATTATTTGTAATGATATTCGATCTTACTCCTGTTTTTTAAATTATATTCAAAGATGCCTTCGTTGGTATAATAGAGCTTGTCGTTGTATCCAAACAACAGTTCAACATAGAAATCGGTCTTCCCGGTAAAAAGAGGTATGGCACTGCTCCCTTCCAATCTGTAGGTTTTATATGCGAACTTCTGTTCCAATCCTAAAACATCATCACTGGGTATCAAATCTATGATATAAGGTTTGCCATCATAAATTGTCATTGAAACTATGTGATTGCCGATAAAAAGGTCTCTTGCTTCAAGGGTATTCAAGTCTATCTTGACCAGTACTTGTCTGTCATATCCCAATTCAATGTCAAACCTCTCTTCAACCAGATAGAGTTCCCCATCGAAATAATCATTGATCAATAATTGTGGATTAACTGCAAACGAGCTTTCATATATGTCTTTTGCATATCCTGTTACCAGATTGGTTGTTGCAAGTTTGAGTCCATAATCATCAATACTGCGATAGACGATATAGACATCATCCCCAATCTGCAATTCATGTTTTGAATTCTGCAGGTTACCTTCTTGACCAAGTACCGCATGGTTATATTTCTTATCATGTGCAAGTCTTATTGTCGGATCAATCAGTCTGCTGATGATGGTAGCAGCTTCAGCCCTTGTTGCCAATCCTTTGCCATCAAATATGCCGTTTGGTTTGCCTCCGATGATTCCTGATGCATAAGAATCCTTAACCGGTCCTGCAAACTCATTTCTTATGCCTGCGATATCAGGAACCTCCAAATCATTGATAGCAGGCAGGTCATCCGAATGCATGACTTTTGAAAACAGGAAGGCTATTTCAGACCTGGTAATATACTTCTCATTGATTTTATTCATATCAGATATGGTACTCGGCAGAAGCTCCATATCCAAAGCATATGAAAAGTACTTTTCATACCACAGTGACGAGTTCACTTCAGGAATATGCATGTCATTGTAAACGGCATGCAATCTTGTCACGATGGCAATCGCCTGTGCCTGAGTCAGATTATCATTCGGCATGAACCGACCTCCGCCTACGCCTTCCATAATTCCATAGTTGTATGATATTGCTACTCCTTTATAGAACCAATCTTCTCCGTTCACATCAGAAAAAGTATCCTCTATCATCTGCATATTCTGTTTGAAATTTGCCATTGATGTCTCTTTTGCATAAACATCCACATTGTTGGTACTAGTAAGCAAAATGGCAAGCAACACAATAAAAAATCTCTTTTTCATGGCTTGATCCTCCTTCAAAAACAAAAAACCGACCCTAAAGGTCGGTTACGCTATTCTCTCACTGCAGGAAAAGCGTCCAAATATATCCTACAGTTCACAGATTTCCCTGATTGAGTTTATCTACGTTTAATTATACCATTTCTATCATTAAATGCAATATTAAAAGACAGCTCACTCTTTACATAACTCTACAATTATTATATTCCATTTTAAGATATTATCATATGCGTAAGAGGGTCAGGAAGGTCTTAGGACTATAGTCCATAGGACCTTCCTGACCGGCCTATGGTTTATTACTGGATCAAGCTGCACTGTTCTTCAATGGCATTCAAAAGAATACCCTGCCCTACCTGGGTCGGATGTGGATTCCTCAGAGGGAATGTCATAAAGAAGAAAACTCTCTTGACATCCGTGATATAGAAGTATGTAACTTCATTCGTCAGTTGACTTGACGGAATCATGTTCATGGAAGTGATATTATCCGCAAACTCCTGGTAGACATCTGCTACTTGATAGTCATATAGATCAATATAATCCGTATTTTCGATGACATCGTTGATGCCAAGACCGTCAGATGCATAAAGGTCATTATTCACTTTTTCATGATTCGCATCGGCAAAGTAAGTCGGATTATACATGTTATGTACGATGATTTCACCTTCATAGCCCAAGTCATTTCGAATATACGACATGATATCCGGGAAGTCTTCGGCGAATTCAAGGCGTCCTGCGTCTGCAATGCTTTCATCATATGTATTGAAATCATAGATTGTATATCCCAAAACGGTTCCCGTTATGCTCGCCTGCATCAAATTGTTGCCACCTATGCTGATGGTGATGACATCGCCACCGTCTTGAATCTCATCCTGCAAACTGATATTGGTCTGCAGCTGAGTCAATAAGTCTCCTGACTGATAACCGTCAACAGCAAAATATGAGGAATCTACTGTTCTGTCATCCAAGGCATCTAGCGACGCTGAAAAGTCTATTGGATATGGAATCGTATCTGCCAAGTCCGGAGCGACGGTTCCTGTGGCCATGGAATCTCCAAGGGATATATAATCGATAACGTTGTCACTCGGGTCCGGAGGTTGATTCTCTGTCACTGTGCAGACAACCGTTTCGGCTGTTGATGTCGAGATGCCGTCATCCGCTGTCTCAATGACTTTGATGAACTTTCCTGCATCTCCGTCTTGAGTTATATAGTCTGTTCCTCCTGATTGCATGAATGTATACGTTCCATTTTCCGTATCAGCAATCATCCATTCATGAGTTATTGTTAATGGGTCATCATCTGTCCATGTTCCTTGGGAATATGTGATGGTTTCACCTTCGATGACCGATTTGGCTGACAATGTCGGTGCCTTAGTGTTGACCGGTGCCGGATTTGAAGTTCTCTCAAAAGTAATAGTAATGGAATCACTTTTATCTTCTGTGTCTGTGAATGTAACTGTAACAATCGTTGGACTAACATAATCGGAAGCAACCGCTAGAGTATAGTAAGCCTCTGTTCGCGATACTGAAGTACGATCCAAAGATTCAACACCTGTGGAATGACTAAATATCAGCTTTCTGGCATTATCATCTGTGACTTTCAGTTCTGCCATGTGAGAATCTGTTACAGTTCCATCATTTGCAGCAACATAACCACTATCCTCATCTACAAAAATAAACTTCAGGTGGATTGTTCTCCGGTTTAGGCTTTTAGCCGCAAGTACCTCATTCGGCATCATTGCAATAAGAATCAGTAAAGAAAGGAACACAGCAAATACTCTAGTCACTCTTTTCATATAAACATCTCCTTCAACAATTTCTCATTCAATACATTTGAAACAAACAATCATATTACCATTATACTCCAAATGAAGTCTCATTATCCATTGACAATCGAAATTTGGTACTAAATACCTGTTCATATCCTAATGTGCGCTATAAATAGGCAGGGTCAGGAAAGTCCTAGGACTTTCCTGACCCTGCCTATTAGCGATTGACCCTATAAAGGCGGCATTCGTATTGGTGCAGGAAGGCTGACGGTTTGTTGTAGTTGCACATGATGAGCTCATAATCGCTGCCTTTTGCGAATTTGTGGGTCTTGCCTAAGTTCATCTCGATGAAGAAGCTTCTTTCACCGTTGCGGTAATAGGCAAGATAGTCTTTTTCCTTTTGATGGATGAATTCAATGTCTCCGTATATCAGTTCCTTATTGGTTTTGCGCAGGTTGATGAGTTCCTTGAAGAAATGATAGACTGATTTTCATCAAGCAGAGACTTTTCGACACTGATGTTTTTTTTGACTGTTCAGCTCGGAGCCAGGGTTGTACGGTGCTGAAGCCGTGATAGAGGCCGTCGGTCCATGGCATCACAAGCCTGGCATGGTCTCTTGAGCCGGTCGCGACCATTTCGAAGGCCTCATTTTTGTCCATGCCATCAAGAATCAGGTCATTGTAGAAATTGATACTTTCTACGTCCTCAAAATCCTCGATGCTGGAAACTCTCCGTTAACCATGCCGATTTCCTGGCCTTGGTAGATGAAGGGGTTCCTTTTAACGTCAGCTGCAGCATGGCCAGCATCTTGCTGATTTTATCGCTATAGCGTCCGGTCGGGTCGATTTTGGACACCATCCGTGGATTGTCGTGATTGTCTATGAAAACGGTTGGCCAACAACCATTGCTCAGCTGTGTCTGCCATTTCATAAAGACTTTTTCAAGTGATTCAGGTTATAGTAGCGCGTCTCCCACTTGCTCTTGCTCGGGTTGCTCATGTGATCAAAATTAAAGAGCATATCCAGCTCTTGTCTCGATTCATCTGACAACATCTTAGCCATGTTGATACCAATTCCCTGCGTTTCACCGACAGTTACACAGTCGTATCTATCAAAGGTCTCCTGACGCATCTCCATTAGATATTCATGTAACCTGGGTCCGTAAAAATAATGTTCCACGCCGCAATGCCCCATCAGGTTTCCAATCAACTCAGAACCGTCGGGAAGACCGTCTACCTTTGAGATGAAATTGATGACATCCATTCTGAAGCCGTCAATCCCCTTCTCCAGCCAGAAGTTCATCATTTGATATATGTCTTTACGCATTGGTTCATGCTCCCAGTTCAGGTCCGGTTGCTTATCCGTAAAGAGGTGCAGATAGTAGCTTTCCGTCGCTTTACTGTACCTCCAGGTAGATCCGGAAAAGAAAGATGTCCAGTTGTTGGGCCTCTTGCCCGTACTGTTGTCACGCCAGATGTAGTAATCCCTGTATTGGCTATCCTTTGACTGAACTGCTGACTTGAACCAGGGATGTTCATCGGAGGTATGATTGACAACCAGGTCCATGATCAGTCTCATACCCCGCTTATGGGTTTCATCAACCAGTCGGTCCATGTCTTCCATGGAACCGTAACGCTCCATGATCTCATAGTAATCGCGAATATCATAGCCATTATCTGCATTTGGTGAATCGTATACCGGAGAAAGCCATAGAAGATTCACACCAAGGTCGGCAAGGTAATCCAATCTTTCAATGATGCCGCCAAGGTCTCCGATGCCGTCGCCGTTGCTATCCTTAAAGGATATGGGATATATCTGATACGCGACGGCCTCCTTCCACCAGGTCGGGGTGATTTCGTTGTCTTTCTGAAAATCGACTTCTTCTACCTGTTCTTGATTCAGTAGATCGATCAGGGATCTTACCGTTTCGGCATCCACCATTCCTGCAGTCATAGCCACTAAAGCTTTTACTGGAAGCCTTCTGGTAACAGGATTAATCAGGATATTTTCTGACAAGCCTGAATGCAGGCATATTTGATCAATCAGATCCTTGCCTATCGGTGTATTCGTTAGCTCAGAGACTTTTGTATTCATATCAAACATTAGCAGTGCCTCCTCTTCCTTTTGTTTATTGGTCAGTTTTCTATGTTATTGAAAGTTCCGGGAATTTGATATCACCAAGATCACAATTGATTCCCCTGACGAACCATGGATCGGTTTCGCATTCTTCCATAGTGTATTCAATATCTTTCCAACAAGGCGTGAAGCCGAACGTCATCTTTTTAATGCCTTCAAACGGCAAGTATTCTAATAATTCCCTGAACGTGATTTTTTTAGTTGAGAACACACCATAAACATGCAATGTCGTTCCATTCTGTTCAGCGACAAGCATTGTCGAAAGATCCGGAAGTTCATAGATGCAATGATGAAGGTATCCCAGATGCAGATGGAACATGTTGACACTGGCTGTGTTCAGGCAGTCGAATTCATCCGAGAAGTTAGTCCTACTATAGACATATCTTTGGACCCTATCATCATTGTAATGGAGCTTTATTGGATTTATATGATTCTCTATATTGATATGACATGTCGGCAGCTTTTCAAATGCTCTCTCAAATCCGAACCTGGGATAGAAATCTACGACGCTGCTGTTGGCAGATAGATACATTGGAATGTCTTGATATTTGTCTATGATATGCTCCATAAGTTTTCTGGACAGTCCCTGTCCTCGGTAATCCTCGTGGGTTGCAACTGCACCGACAGACAGTGCCAGATGTTCTTTTCCACTGAAACGTATTTTGGCTTTGTAGATGCATATGTTGGAGACGATTTTGTCATCCACTGTGATGGAATAACTTTCGTAGTTGTCGTCCCATAGATTCACATCATACCAGAACTTGAAATCAAGGAATATATCTTTTAGTAGTTCATTCAACTTCTTTTGGTATTCCTTATCATTGCTGTTACAAAAAACAATCTTGATATTCTCTTCCATGATTCCTCCTTGCATGAGGTCTGCTCCCTTTAGATCTTCATCGTGCTACAGAAGATTTGACCCCATGTATAAGTCGATGACTTTTGCGACTGCATCTTCTTCATTTGTATAGTTGAGTACTATATCAGCTGCCTCTTTGACATCATCTACAGCATTTTTCACAGCAATACCAAGACCGGCTGTCTTGATCATGCCCAGGTCGTTCTGGGCATCGCCGACGGCTATGATAGCACTTTTGTCAATATTCAAAATGTCCGAAAGTTTTTCAAGGGCATGTCCTTTGTCGGTGTTTTCCGGCATGATTTCAAGAAAATAGGGTTTTGATATGAAGATATTGGCTCTATCCGAGTATAAGTCAGCAAGTTCATCTTTAGCCCAAAGCAGTTTTCGGGATCATCCGGTATCACGAACTTGCTGACTTTGTGAGATTTGATGAAATCTACCGTATCCTTCATGATTCCTTTCTTTAGACCGGTCAGCTGACAGTCGATGTCAGTGTAGCCGTTATCAAAGGAGACATAGATCGTGTCGTCGACATAGATTTGGACCGGCAATTCCATTGACTGAATCCTCTCATAGACTTCCAGCGCGAATTCAGTCGGAAGGACTTCTTCATGAACAATCTCAAAAGTGTCGGTTTCAATGATATAGGAGCCATTGCCGCTGATGACATATCCCTCTCTTTTATCAAGGTCCAGCTCTTTTATATAGCGATGCATGGCATAAGGTACTCTCCCGGAAGCCAAGACAACAATGACGCCCATCTCCTCTGCCTGTGCAAGTTTCTTTTTCACCTTATCAGATATGGTCAGATCTTCCCTCAGCAGCGTATCATCCATGTCCATAACAAGCATTTTATATTTCATGTTTTCCTCTTTCCTTTGTTCTTTAATCTTTTGATTTCCATATGG
>LQAG01000229.1_pt1 | contig 21459 bp, 29 predicted proteins | sample 1535801 | NCBI WGS metagenome assembly LQAG01 (sample SAMN04331584, study PRJNA305678) | bioreactor metagenome | isolation source: bioreactor_3 inoculated with Wadden Sea sediment 1st replicate of a... | place: Germany:Bremen | reverse complement strand
AGTACTTTTGTGATTGCCGCTGTAAGAGTTGTCTTACCGTGGTCAACGTGACCAATTGTACCAATGTTAACGTGTGGCTTATTTCTTTCAAATTTAGCCTTAGCCATTTTAAAGTTCCTCCTTAACAGTCTCTTTTTTCTCGGCAATAACCGAGTGTCTTTCGTTCCAAATTGAATGGAGCCCACAAGCGGACTCGAACCGCCGGCCTCCGCCTTACCAAGCGACGCTCTAACCTCCTGAGCTACATGGGCAGGTCATGCGACGCTACATCAGTCAGTTCCTGACCTCAAGAAATCTTTCCAGTTTACGTTTTACCCTTTGGAGGGCATTGTCAATCGACTTTACATGTCGATCCAAATGCTCTGCAATTTCCTGATAAGATTTTCCTTGAAGATAGTCAGACAGCACCTCTTGCTCAAGATCACTTAAAACTTCACCGATTTTAGTTTCAATGCTATGTACTTCTTCACGAGATATTATAAGTTCTTCTGGATCAAGAACTCTCGCTCCCGCAAGAACATCCATGAGTGTACGCTCGGATTCCTCATCATAGATCGGTTTGTTTAATGAAACATAAGAGTTCAGAGGTATATGCTTTTGTCTTGTCGCAGTTTTAATGGCCGTAATGATCTGGCGTGTGATACATAATTCCGCAAAGGCTCTAAAAGAAGAAATTTTATCAACTTGAAAGTCTCGAATGGCTTTGAATAACCCAATCATGCCTTCTTGAATGATATCTTCCCGATCAGCCCCAATGAGAAAATATGATCTCGCTTTAGCCCGTACAAAGTTCTTGTACTTCTTGATCAGGTACTCTGATGCCTTGTCATCGCCATCGCGAGCAAGCGCAACGACTTCTTCTTCCAATAGATCCTGATATGATACTATGTCCTCGACACGCACACATGGTTCCATGGCAAATCCCCCCTGACCATTGAAACTAGCTGAAATAGAACTAGCTGAAAAGCCTGAAATTCATTATAACCCAATGAACAATCGAGCGTCAAGATTTTTGGCCTTCTCTTTTCGCTATTTGTCAAGCTTTTAAAGCACTTTTCTGTCCCAAGCAATTAAGTATTACAGAAATCGTAAGTTTACATTTTCTTATACCTGTGGCTACACAGCACTATTTCACTAGGTTTGAGCACAACTTCACGACCATAGTTATGCCCAGGAGAGACGGAACACTTTTATATTAAGTTTCATTAAAACTTAAAAATAGATTTATAAATTTTTTTCTGGCACATTTGAAAATTTGAATCTGCGCCACCAATATGCCCTATACCATTGAGTATAAAGCAAACCATCCTGACACCATTACTTTTTGATGTGATTTTGTCTGACAGCCTCATACATAAGCACAGACGCAGCAACTGATGCATTAAGAGATGTGACTTGACCCAACATAGGTATACGGACAAGAAAATCACAGTTTTCTTTTACAAGACGGCTGATGCCCTTGCCTTCACTTCCTACAACAATGGCAAGTTTCCCAAGCATATCCTGTTCAAAGTGATAATTCTCACCCGCCATATCAGCACCAACAATCCAAATGCCTCTTTCCTTTAGGTCTTTCATAGTCTTTGACAGATTTGTCACCTTACAAACAGGCGTATATTCTAGGGCACCTGCACTGGTCTTAGCCACCACGGCTGTCAAACCCACAGAGCGTCTTTTGGGAATGATCACCGCATGGGCACCTGTGGCATTGGCGGTTCTCAGTATGCTCCCCAAATTATGAGGATCATTGATTTCATCACAAATGATCAAAAATGGATTTTCACCCTTTGCTTCCAGACCATCAAGAATTTGATTCAAATCTGCGTACTCATAAGCCGCCACATAAGCCATAACCCCTTGATGATTATCGGACTCCGCCATTTGATCCAGTTTACGGCGATCCACCTCTTGAACTGGAATTTTCTTGTCTTTTGCCATAGCGATGATTTTATGGATGGAGCCCTCTTTATTGCCTTTGGCTACTAAAATTTTATCCACATCACGGCCTGACTTTAATATTTCAATGACAGGATTTCTACCTTCAATAATACCCTTCATGATTTCTTACTCCTTAACCCCTACTCAAATGCAGCTGTTTTTTCCTTTATATACTGCTCACTTAGGGGCAGAACACCAAGAAAATATCGTCTAACCTTACCGACGTACAGCTCCACATCTTCTTCTGTTTTTGTTTTTACAGAAACGAGTCTGTGAACAAAAATACTATTGTTATAAAAGAAGCCATCAAACTCTTCTTCAATCTTTGTTTCAACCCAATTTGCAAATTCAATTTCAGACGGGTCTTCCAGATGAACTGGGTCAAACACGATTGACTTGAGGACCAGCACCAGAAGAAGCACCCCAACAGCTACAGCATATCCACGTTCCCTACGATTCATCTTCATCTCCACCTTTTTTCTTGGCGGCCAGTTCCACCTCAATGGCCTCCCGATTTTCAATGGCATGAATCGCTTCAATCATAATATCCTGTATCCGGTCTTTGTCCCCTCTTAAAAAAAGTGCGCCCAACATGGATTCGAAGCCTGTTGCGTAACGATACTCCGACATATTGGCATTTCGAGGCACAGATATAGACTTTTGATTGCGACCCCTACGGATCATACCCTTTTCTTCCGCTGTTAAAAATTCATCTAAAGCACGGACTGCAAAAGCCTGTGATCCCGCTTTTACAAATCCAACTGCCAACTTGTTCAATTCGTTGACCATACCCTTTTGCTTATGAATTATATATGTTCTCACATAAAGGTCATAAACCGAATCCCCTATGTAAGCAAGGACGAGAGGGTTCATTTGTCGAACCCCATGCTCATCCATTGTGTCCATGCCTATCTTTTTCTAAAAAATGCTTCCATTTATAAACGCTCCATTAATTTTTTTACGTACGACCACTTGACACCTTGCGGTGTGTCTTCCAAAACAATACCTCTGGCTTTTAGCTCATCACGAATCTTATCGGCTTCAGCCCAGTCCTTGTTTTTACGTGCATCTTGGCGTCTTTCAATTAGGCTTCAATGTCAGCATCTATGTTGCCTTTTTCTCTATTTAAGAAACCTAAAACATCTGTCATTTCACCAAGCAAATCTAGGCAAACTGAATCAGTGCCGCTGATGACTCTGCAGTGACTTTAATGTTGATCTCACGAACAAGTTCAAATATAGCTGCTATGCCGTCTGCTGTATTTAAATCATCATCCATAGCCTCAATAAACTGGTCTCTGAACTTTGACAGGTCTTCCTCAATCTTTTTCTCACCGTCAAGGAAATTTTGAGCCTTGGCATTTTCAAGGAAATACTCAAGGTTTTCCTTGGCATTATAAAGTCTTTCTAGACCATTTTCAGCCGCTTGAATCAAGTCGCGGCTAAAGTTTATTGGGTTTCTGTAGTGGGCAGACAGCATGAAGAAGCGAACAACCTCAGCATCATACTCTTCTAATATGTCTCTGACTGTGAAGAAATTCCCTTTTGACTTGGACATTTTCTCATTATTGATATTGATGTAGCCATTATGCATCCAGTAGTTTACATAAGGCTTACCAGAGTAGGCTTCTGACTGAGCAATTTCATTTTCGTGGTGTGGGAAGATTAAATCTTGTCCCCCTGCATGAATATCAATGGTTTCTCCGAGAAACTTTGTGCTCATAACTGAACATTCAATATGCCAACCAGGACGGCCCTCACCCCCAAGGACTATCCCATGCAGGTTCACCTGGTTTTTTGCCTTCCACAAAACAAAATCTGATGGATGTTTTTACGCGCATCCACATCAATTCTTGAACCAGAGTCTAGTTCCTCAATATTCTGACCAGACAGCTTACCGTAGCCATTGAAGGCCACTGAATCAAAGAAAACATCGCCCTTTGATTCATAGGCATAACCCTTGTCCTCTAAAACCTTTATGAATTCAATAATTTCATCCATTGTTTCTGTCACCTTAGGGTGGTGAGTTGCACGGTTGACCCCAAGAGCGTCCGCATCCTTAAAATACTCCAGAATATATTTCTCGCTGATTTCAGAAGCCGAAACCCCTTCTTCATTGGCCTTGTTAATGATTTTGTCATCCACATCAGTAAAATTTTGAATATAGTTGACTTTATAACCTCTATACTCAAAGTATCTTCTTAATATATCAAAACTATAAAGGGTCTTGCATTTCCAATATGAAAAAAGTTATACACAGTTGGTCCGCACACATACATTTTTTACCTCGCCAGGTGTTATGGGTACGAATTCTTCTTTTTGTCTTGTCATACTGTTAAAAAGTTTCATAGCTTATTCTCCTTTCGACATCGAATAACAGGCTTCATCAATTTCCCCAAAAGCGGTGTATTCTCTTGTCTGAATTTTATTAGATCATAGCGCCTCATATTTAAATGTCTATATTTTCTCTTATTGCAACATTTCCGTTTGTAATATAGACCTTTTTAAACACGTACAAAAAATCCCCCTAACCGACAAAGGCAGGGGGACCGCGATTCCACTTTGCTTGTACCCTATAAAAAAAATAGGACACATCTCAAGGAACGTGTAACGGCGTAACCCGTATCAGCCTAATCCCGCTTTACTTAATAAAGTGAAACTTTACAAGTAAAGTCTACCCAGTTTCAGTGATCCACTCACAGGTGCATTTCCATTTTCTCCATGATAAGAAGGCTTTCAGCCTTGACCTTCTTCTCTATTCGCACCGTCTGTGCGTGGCGCTTTTATCATTCTAGAAGATGTACTCTCCTGATCTCAGTGTTTTTTAATAATATGCTTACTTTTGATGATCTTACAATACCACATACTCATAGACCAATCAAGAGGCTTTGCAATATGTTAAAAGGCCTCTCGCTTAAGAAAACGAGAGACCTTTTTTAATAAAATCATCCTAGGCTTTGTTCTTATCCTCATCAAACCCTTGGTCCTTTTGAGAATTCAATGCCTCCTCAACTTCCTGGTCAGAATCAATTTCATCCCCCTCAGCCACCTTATCAAAATCTTGAGGCTGCGGTTCATTCCAGTCCCAGGCTTCATCATCCTCATCCATTTTATCAGTGTTTTCATTTTCCATGTCTTCAACATAGTAAACACCTTGTGGAAGAGGGGCAGCACTCGGATCTTCTTCCATTTCCCCAAAGGCTGAAAATTCCTCTGATACAGCTTGTCCCACTTGAGCATCACTAGGTTCAGATACGTTCTGAACACTTGGTTTGTACTCTTGTAATTCTGGACCACGCTTACTCTCATCCACTCTAAACTTTTGTAGAGAACTTTGAAGTTCTGTTGCCAGTTCTGCCAATTCAGCAGCAGAGGATGCAATCTGCTGGATGGATGCCGTTTGTTCCTCTGTGGATGCCGACACCTCTTCTGTTCCTGCGGCGTTTTGTTCTGTTATACTGGCTATGTTTTCTATGTTTTCACCAACAACATAAGAGAATGCAGTGAGTTCACCAGACTCTTTTGTCATTTCATTGGTGTTTTCCATAACGGCTTTAACGGCCTTGAGTATATCATCGAAAGCCTGTGCTGTTGTATCCACCGCTTGCTCCTGCTCTTCTACAATGGCTCTTACCTTGGACATTTCTTTTACTGCATCTTCAATGCCTTTTCGTATATCAAGAAGGAGTTCACCAATGCCTTGGGCCGCGCTTCCTGACTCTTCAGCAAGTTTTCGGACTTCATCAGCTACAACTGCAAATCCCCTGCCATGTTCACCAGCCCTAGCCGCTTCTATAGAGGCATTGAGGGCCAAGAGATTCGTTTGTCCCGCAATACTGCTAATAACATCTGCAATCTGTCCAATCTTATCTGATTTCTCGCTCAGAGCATTCACTTTAACACCAACTTGCTCTGTGGCCAGTTTATTCATTTCCATCTTATTCTTTTGTGCTGATATTGTTTCAAACCCAACATCTACACGTTCTCTTGCCTGATCACTCATGGATTCTGACTCGCCGGCGTTGGCTGCGATACGCCCAATGCCTTCTATGAGATTTTGACCATCTCACTTGACTGCTGGGTGGATTCTGACTGCTCTGTTGCCCCTCTTGCCACTTCGCTTATGGTTTCGGCAACCTGCTCAGAAACACGACTGGCCTCTCCTGTGGAATCCATCATGAGCTCTGATGTGGATAGAACCTTTCACTCATGCCAGACACCTCACGAATGAGGCTGCGCATACTCTCGATCATAATATTAAAGTTTCCTGCAAGAATTCCGATTTCATCCTTGGTTTTGACGTCGACCTGAACGTTCAAATCACCCTTTGCAATGGCTTCTGTTAGCTGTGTCATTTTAGCAAGGGGTTTCACTGACCTGTTCACCACAATAAAACAATAATTGCAAGGACAACCACAATCCCAACACCGATGAGGGTCATGGTTCGGCCAAGAACAAAGATGTCACTAATAACTTCCTGGTAAGTGGCCGTCATCGCCACAGGCCACCCTGTTAATCCCACTGACTTATAGCAATGATTTTCTCTTCCCCATCTAGTTTGTACTTCTCTACAGCGGATTCACCACCAACCATACGCTGGGCAACATCTGCGAAACCTTGTGGTTTTCCTTCAAGGATATTGTCCGTTAAACGAAGGGCTTCCACTTTATGTGCCATGACAAGACCCTCTTTTGTTGTCATAAAGGCAAAACCTGTTTCGCCTATCTTTTCAGTGTTGATTGTTTCCGTCAGTTTACTAAGTTCCACCAATCCACCAATAAGCCCTGTCACTTGTCCATAATCGTCATGGACAGGTGCTGCAATAAATATTTCCGTTCTTTTACCATCCTGTGAAGGCATGGGATCTGTGATCACAATTTCCCCTGACATCACAGTTTCATAATAATCTTCTTCGGCCATATTCCCTTTGGTTCTGTTCGTGCCACGGAAGTCCCCTTTTAAATCAGTCATAATCAGTGCATCGAAGTCTTCAAAAACATTGGTTTTTCTTACAAACACCTGAAGCTGATTAAAATTTCCTGCCCGGACAAAATCCATAAGCGACAGCATTTCAATTTGATCCCTCCACTGTACCAGTTGAGAATCTGTACCACTTACAAGCTTCTCCACCTTATTGGTTGCTAAGGTTTCAACATTTTGCTGTCAGTCGATCACTTACCTGTAGAAAAACGAGTGATGCCATAATAGCCACCCCTATGAGGGCCACCAATACCACAGGTAAAATAATCTTGTTTCTTAAACTTTTCAAGCCGAAGTCCCCTTTCTCTTATCATTCAGAATAAAGTGTGTGTTAATGAATAAATAGTATGATTGCAACAAAACATCACTGAGAATTCCAAATAATCTGTAAATTCTAGGTCTAAATCCTCCCTAAACACGTCCTTGCTAGACAAGAGTGCCTATTATTCAGACTCTATATGAATACCATAATATTAACATATATTCATAAGTCCTAGGCTGTTTCGCGCCACGAAACATATTACATTTAATGAAATATTTATACTGATATTCGAATTTAACCATTCAAATATAGAAATTCTTTCACGCCCTTCAAAATACAAAAAGGGAGTCATAGCAATAATGCTGACTCCCTTGTCAATTTATGTTTTATCTTATTTTATCATTTATGTTTCTTGTATTATTTTAGTATAACTATAATTATTATTCTTGTAAAACAATCGTCCCCTATTAAGACAGATTGCCTACTTACACAAATTTTCAAGCGTGAAATCAATGCGTTTTTAGCGAGGTCACGCCCAAGAATTGAAATAATCTCCATAAGGTCTGGACCGTGTACTTGACCTGTTAATGCAACACGCGTGCACATGAACAGGTTCTTGCCTTTCACACCAGATTCCTTTTGAGTGGCCTTAAAAGCTTTTTTCACAGACGCCGCATCAAATTCTTCTGCTTCATCAAGTTTGGCTTTTAAAACTTCAAGCATAGCTGGAACATGGTCCATTTCAACCATTGTTTTAGCTTCTTCATCTTCAAGCTTCACTTCTTGACCAACAAAAAGTTCCACATGCTTTGGAATTTGAGCCATGTATTCCAAGTACTCTCTTGAAAGATCCACAATGCGGCTCAACCAAACCTTATGACCAGACACTGCATCCTCTGTCAGATAGCCCGCTTCAACAACGTATGGCACGGCCAGATCAGTCAGTCTGTCAAGGTCAGCTTCTTTAATGTAGTGGTTGCTCATCCAGTTCAGTTTCTGTACGTCAAAGACCCCACCGGATTTAGAAACACGATCAAAGGAGAACTTCTCAATCATTTCTTCCATCGTCATAATTTCCTGGTCGCCTTCAGGACTCCATCCAACAAGGGCTAGGAAATTGATAAGAGCTTCTGGCAAGTAGCCTTTTTTTCTAAAATCAGCAACTGAAACATCACCGTGACGCTTAGAAAGCTTCTTCTTTTCACTATTTAAAATGTTTGGAAGGTGGGCAAACTTTGGCACGTCCCATCCAAACATTTCATATAATATAACATGCTTTGGCGTTGACGGCAGCCATTCTTCCCCACGAATAATGTGTGTGATGCCCATAAGATGGTCATCGACTATAACAGCAAGATGGTATGTTGGAAAGCCGTCTGCCTTCAGTAAACCTGGTCATCTGAATCATTTGTGTTCATAACAACACGACCACGTACCATATCATCAATAACAACTTCTCTGTCTTCTGGAAGCTTTAGTCTTACAACATAAGATTCGCCCGCTTCAATACGTTTTTTAGCATCTTCTACAGATAGGTCGCGGCAATGTCCGTCATAACCAGAGAAAATTCCCTTTTCCTTGTTTCTTCACGAACAGCATCCAATCTTCTTTAGAACAGAAGCAGTAGTAAGCATGCCCTCGTCTATAAGCTGGTCAACATATGGTCTGTAAATATGTAATCTTTCTGATTGTACATAAGGCCCCTTGTCGCCAATTTGAACCATTTCACCGCTCTCATTATGAACTGGACCTTCATCATGCATAACACCAGCCCACTCAACAGCTTCAAGCAGGTTGTCCAGGGCGTCATCCACCAGTCTTGTTCTATCTGTGTCTTCAATTCGAAGAACATATTTTCCATCATGTTTTTTTGCGTATAAATAGTCATACAGCGCCGTTCTTAGCGAGCCAATATGTACATAACCCGTTGGACTTGGCGCAAATCTCACTCGTACTGACATTGCGAATCCTCCTTAAATCTTTAGCCCGCCATGGGGCACAAATTAATCTTATTTATTCTATCATAACTTTATACCATGCGCGAGTCTTATGCAATCTTGAAAGGTCAAGCGCTCAAATATATTTATAAAGAGCCTTGATCTTTATAATTCTTCATGGTCACTCGCATATTTTCACAAAGACCGGGTATTTATTATCCACCTTTATGTAAGTGAATAAGGAATCTCATTTTCAATAGAACTACAGAATGATGATATGGAGGATTTTATATGAAATTAAAAATAACATTTTTGCTTCTAGTGATTTTATCCCTAGTGTTGATTCTTTCTGGCTGCAGTACACCTGCCCCTGTTGAGCCGGCGGCAGAAAGCACAGACACACAAGTGACTGAAGACTCATCCAGCGAAAACACGCCCGATGAAACCACCGCAACAGACGAAGGCCTTGAGGCAGAAGATGAACTGCCAGAGATGACTCTTGATGAGTTGTCCACATACAACGGACAAGATGGTCAACCAGCTTACGTGGCTGTCGACGGTACCGTATATGATGTCTCCCACCTAGACAAATGGAAAACAGGACAACATATGGGCCAGCACGACGCTGGACAAGACCTCTCTGAAGAAATTTTACAGTCCCCACATGGAAAGAAAATTCTCGAACGTGCCATTCCTGTTGCAAGACTTGTTGAATAGCATCTTTATAAAAGAATACACATTAAGACATAAAAATCCCGAAGGCCTTTTGCCTTCGGGATTTTTATAACATTCAAAACCACATATATACGGCGTTCATATGATGGGTTTACTTAGTCTGCATCAAAGTCACTGCCAATGGCAATAACATCTTTCATTTTACTCATAATGTACTCATAACTATTTTCACCATGTGGAATGGTGCAGTCAGAGCAGTCTTTAATACCGTGGGTAAACTTAAAATTCCCCCGCAGGCATCCTTCAGCATGTATAAAGGACAGTAACAGAACAGGCAATTATAAACGTCTTCACTGACACCCTTATGACATGGGAAGTATTCACAGTTCTTGTGCTGAAACTTTTTATAATTTTCGCTCATAGCGTCCCCCTATAGTTCAAATCCAACTTGGTTGAAGTAGTCAAGAACCTGATCAGTGACTTTTTCTGACTCAATCTTTTCCTTTGAGCCCGTATCACGTACAATAAACTCGACCATATCATCTTTGGCATCACGGCCAACAGTTACACGCAGTGGGAAGCCAATCAGCTCAGCGTCATTAAACTTAACGCCTGCACGCTCTTTACGATCATCCAGCACAACTTCAATGCCACGCTTCTTGAGAGTATTGTATATCTTCTCACCCAGTTCCATTTGTACAGATTTCTTGGCATCTACCACAGTCACAACAACATGGTAAGGTGCCACTGTCAGTGGCCATTTAATTCCGCTTTCATCATAGTACTGTTCAATAATGGCAGCCATGGTTCTGGAGATACCGATACCATGTGATCCCATCCATACGTACTGGCTCTTTCCATTTTCATCTAGATACTGAAGGTTTAAAGCCTTTGAATATTTAAGTTGAAGTTGGAAAATGTTGCCACTTCGATCCCTTTGTCCATTACAAGTGGCTTGCCACACGTAGGGCATGTGTCGCCTTCAACAACCATCAGAAGATCTCCAGCAACTTCCCCTTCAAAGTCTCTACCATAAGCCACATTGATAAGGTGGTAGTCTGTTTCATTGGCACCGACAATCATGCTCTTCATTTTTGTGACACGCTCGTCTACTAAGAGACGAATGTTTTCATGAAGACCGATTGGACCTGCAAAACCAACTGCACTGCCTGTAACCCTTACAACATCTTCTTCTGTGGCAATTTCAAGTTCATGCTCAGCACAGCCCACTGCATTGACCAACTTGATTTCATTCAGTTCACGATCCCCTGGAATCATAACCGCTACGATTTCGTCGCCTGCCTTGTAAAGAAGTGTCTTAACAAAGGCTTCTCGCCCTGTGTTAAAGAATGTTTCAAGATCATCTATTGTCTTAATATCCGGTGTGGATACCTTTTTCATTTCCTGCATTTTCCTTGTCAGCCACGTCATACACAACAGCAGCTTTTTCATCGGTTGCTGCGTAATCACATGAATCACAGTAAGCAATATAGCTTTCCCCATATTCTGATAAGGCAATAAACTCATGGGATACACCATCACCCATAGCGCCAGCGTCCCCTTGAACAACCTTAAATTTCAGTCCGCATCTTTCAAAAGCACGCGCATAGGCTCCCCACATGATCTCATAGGACTCAACCATGCCTTCTCTGTCCTTATCAAAAGTATAAGCATCCTTCATAACAAATTCACGGGCTCTGATTAAACCAAAACGTGGACGTTTTTTCATCTCTGTACTTTGTTTGAATTTGGTAAAGATTTAAAGGCAACTGCTTATAAGAATTCACTTCATTCTTAATCAGGTCAGTAAAGATTTCTTCATGTGTTGGACCAAGACAGAAATCACGACCACTTCTATCTTTTAATCTAAACATTTCTGGACCAAACTTTTCCCAACGACCAGACTCTTGCCATAGTTCCTTTGGCTGAATGGCAGACATAAGAACCTCTTGACCGTCAATATTATCCATTTCCTCACGGACAATTTGCTCTACCTTTCTAAAAACTCTATAGCCTAGTGGTAGAAAAGAATATACTCCAGCAACAAGCTTTCGAATCATACCCGCTCTTAAAAGCAGTTGATGACTTGGAAGTTCAGCCTCCGATGGCACTTCACGAAGCGTTGGCATATACATGCGATTCATTCTCATAAAACTTTCACTCCTTCATTTATCCCAGGCCCTGAGGCCATGTTCTTCAAGGTTTATACAATACAACCTTTTCTTATAGGTTTTCATAGAAGACGATGGTCATAAGTGATATCTACAGTGCATCTTCTTCACAATAAAGAAGACCCTTCATCATCTATATTTCTATAGAGACGAAGGGTCGCGGTACCACTCTAATTAACCCACAGGGGGTTCACTTTCAAAGACGATATCGGTCCATCCGCATGTTTTCCATGTGCTCAAAAGTAGGTTCAACAGCTCTATTTCGAGAAATCTTTCAGCCGGTGGATTTCACTCTCTTGCGAACAGTCACTGTCTACTGGTCTTTATCATCGCATTCGTATTCTAATGAGTCTAATATATAGAATTGACAATCTCTTGTCAATGGATCATGCGTAAATTACGTATGAAATCCATCTTCAATCTATTTTTTATGAATAAGGGCTGCCGCTTCAGAAGCGATACCTTCCCCTCGACCAGCAAAACCCAGTTTCTCTGTTGTTGTGGCTTTTACACTGATTCTATCAAGGTCAATGCCCAGGGCATGTGCCATATTCTTTCTCATGTCCAAAATATATGGTGCTAGTTTAGGGCTCTGGGCTATAACCGTCGCATCAACATTTCCAACCTTGTAGCCATTCTCTTTTAAAATTTCCCCAACAGCTTTCATGAGCTCTATACTTGATGCCCCTTCATAAGCTTTGTCCGTGTCTGGAAAGTGTTTCCCAATGTCGCCTAAGGCGCCAGCTCCAAGAAGAGCGTCCATAATGGCATGTGCCAGAACATCGGCATCAGAGTGCCCCAAAAGACCTTTTTCATGGGGGATTTTAACGCCACCCAAAATAAGGGGTCTGTCCTCAACAAGCTTATGAACATCATATCCAGTGCCTATTCGCATTATATTTCTCCTCTCTTCTTCAATATGGCTTCACCTAGATACAAGTCGTCTGGTGTTGTTATCTTAATATTTTCATAGGAGCCCATATGTATAAAGACATCATGGCCCATCCACTCAACGATGGATGCATCGTCTGTCCCCTTATACCCCGCTTGAATTGCCTTGTCATAAGACTCAACAAGCAGTTCTCTTGAAAAAGCCTGGGGGGTTTGAATATTGAACAGCTCAGAACGATTTAATGTTTCCTCCACCTTATTCCCCTTGACCCGCTTAACTGTATCTTTTGAAGGCACGGCCATGACGAGGGATTTGTACCTTGATTGGGCCTGTTGTTCATTTTCCATCAGCAAAGCCTCCACCATTTCATCAATCATAGTCGAGGTAATAAAGGGTCTGGCTCCATCATGAACCAATATCCAATCATCGTCTGACCTTGTCTCCTTGAGACCATTGTATATGGAGTCTTGTCTCTCAGCGCCTCCCTCTACAAGGCTTCTGACTTTCTTTATACCAGAGGCTTTTATAATATTATTCAGTGAAGGGATTTCTTCATATTTCGTCACAAGAATTACTTCTGATACCTGCTTAGAGGCTTCAAAGGCTGCAAGCGTTCTTTCAATAACGGTCTTGTCTCCTATTTTTAAAAACTGCTTATTAACGGACTCATTCATCCGTTTCCCGCTACCCGCGCTGGTATTATGGCTACCACCTTTTTCATGAGATCACCTCATTCATATTTTAGCACAAAGCTTCTGCTTTTATGCATCATTTCAAGCAAGAACCGACCTATATTTTACATGTAACCAAGTTAAGACCATATGGCAGACTCAGGAAAGCCCATACGAATAAAAGGTGCCTCTTGGGCACCTTTTCTGGACTTTATAAAATTTATCTTTTCATTAAGCTGGTTTTGCGAATATCATTCTACCTGCAGCTGTTTGTAGAACACTTGTAACCGTTACCTGTTTTGTCTGGTTAATGAACTTTCTTCCGCCCTCTACGACAATCATGGTTCCATCGTCTAGGTAAGCAACGCCCTGATTGGACTCCTTACCCTCTTTAATGATTGTGACAACCATCTCTTCTCCCGGTAAAACCACAGGCTTGACAGCATTGGCCAGTTCATTGATATTTAAGACTGGAACCCCTTGCAGGTCTGCCACCTTATTGAGATTGTAGTCGTTTGTTACAACCACTCCATCAATTTTTTGTGCCAGTTTAAGAAGTTTTACATCCACTTCGGCAACATCTTCAAAATCAGCATCCGTGATTTGAACTTCCATAGTGATATCCTGTTGAATGGCCCTAAGAATATCAAGACCACGGCGTCCCCTATTTCGCTTAAGAGCATCAGAAGAATCCGCTATGTGGCGCAGTTCTTCCAGTACAAACTCCGGAATAACAATAGGCCCTTCCACAAAACCCGTTTTACTGATATCGGAAATACGGCCATCAATAATAACACTCGTGTCTAAAATTTTTGGCTTTGCTCCAGAAACCTTAACGACCTGGGCCTTTTCAGACGCCTCAGTCTGCTTTCTGAAAAATCAGGCAATCTGGACATATCCGATAAATTCCGGGTGGCAATGCTAACACCTAAATACCCTAGAAAAATATAAGTCACCACTGACAGGGCCTGACTCACAAATGGTATTGGAATAATCTTGTACAGATCACTCACCAAATACGCAATCATCAAACCAGGAATAAGCCCCACTGTGCCAACAATCACTTGATTGGTTGGTATCTTTTCGAGTTCTAACTCTGTGTACTTGGCAAGTTTTACACCTGAACGTATAATCATTGGTCCAAGTATATAAACGATAAATCCAAAAAGAATGCCCACTAAGAGTGGTAAAATAAAAGGTATAAGTCCAGCTTGATTACTCTCGCCAAGTAGTTCCATAATTTGCGGGCTTTGTACAAGCACGAGTCCGAAAGCAAATCCTGCCGAACCACCAGCCAGTGCCAATACACCGCGTATGACTTTTTTGATCACACCATTTCCTCCTTTCCATGAGAAACACTATTCATTGACATACCCCAAAATCGCACAACAACACGGTTTTGGGATTTTTAACCATAGCATTACTATACCTAAAAACATAATAAAAGGGAACACGAATCCATGCATTTTAATCATTTCGTAATGGAGTGCGTATATTTTATACATATTCCGTTTAAGCGGCCCTTATTATTTGAATATTCAGGCTAGACATGCAAAATTAAAGCCCTCTGAACAATCAATGGATATAAATCCATTAAGCTCAGAAGGCGCTTTAAAATCAAGCTATTCTTATTTCATCATGCCTGCACTAACTTTGAAGTGCATCGTCAATTAATTTAAGAATTTCCTTTTCTGTGCTGTCATTTGCAAGACATAGTTCACTGACGAGTATTTGCTTTGAGTTCGTTTAACATTTTTCTTTCTCCTGTTGATAGACCCTTTTCTCGATCCATCAGCATGAGGTTTCGAACCACATCCGCCACTTCATATATATCTCCGCTCTTGACCTTTTCCATATTGGAACGGTATCTACGATTCCAATTTTGAGGCATTGCTGAAATATCTTCTTTTAGACTCCAAACACGCCCGTCACTTGGTCTGATGAAATGATGTTGCGAAGACCAAGCTGATCGATATTGTCCACCGGAAGAAGAACCTTCATGTTCTTAAGCGGTAGCCGGAGCACATAGTACTTTCGTGTTTCGCCTAGTATTTCTTTTTCCTCAACACCTTCGATGATGCCTGCTCCATGCATCGGATAGACCACTTTATCGCCTATTTGAAACATGATATTCCCTCCCTGTGTCAACTAGTGTATCTCTATTATAGCAGAAAAATACAGAAAAGGTCAAATTAATCGAATATTTTATCACAGTGCCACAGGCACTGTCAATACTGTAGTTGTGCAATATGGGATTCTTGTTCACGAAATCTTTACATGAACTTATAGAGTCATGAATCGACTTCAAATATTCAGAGTATTATGATAAAATGAGTTAGGCGACAACCCAAAAATAGGGAGGTAAAACCATGAAGGATTTGATAATCGATCAATTTCAAAATAGTGTTGATGAGGCACTCTTCCGTCATGTCAGCCTGCTCGATATCATCACAAAGTTTTCGGAAGCATCATCAAAGGTCAATAGGGCGGTCGCAAAAACGATCACAACTTGTGGATGCTTGCAACTTTCAAATAGCGCAAAGGATCTTCCTGAAGATGCTATCTATGATCAACTAAAGGATCACAGTCATGCAGAACTTTCTGGAGAATTATGCCCGGTTTGCCGCGAAAAGATTGAATCCGAAATTGGAAATCTGATGTTTTATCTTGCAGCTATGTGTAATAAGTCTGATGTGAATCTGTACGATGTTTTTCTTAAAGAATATGACCGTATTCAGACACTAGGTAAATACAATCTTTATTAATATTCAAAATTTGAAAGCAGCTGCATCCTTATAGGCTTGCAGCTTTTTTCTTATGCACTTTTTTGCTTCTGCTGTGAATAATGCTAAAACACCTATTATGCAAAATACCGGACATGGTATGACAAGGGAGCACAGTATACATATTAGCGCCCCATCAATTTGCTCTTGTATAATTTATAATGACATACATATAATAAGAACAAGAAAAAGACTGAGGAGATACCATGATCCATAAAATTAAAAATGCATCCCAGCAAACCAAGATCATGGGACTGCTCATGATTATGTCTACATTAATGACTATAACTTTAGGAATTGTATTCTACCAAAATACCATTGAAGACACGCTGACCAATAAGGAAAAGGAAATTCTGACCCTTGCTTCATTAACATCCAATAAAATTGAGCGCTTTCTCTTTGAACGTTCTGCGGATGCAGAGGTCCTTTCCAAGTCTCAAATATTCACACTTCCTGACATATCCAACCAAACTCGGCTCCGCTATTTAAGCAATGTTATAAGCGCTTACAAAGCATACGATGCCGTATTAACCTATAATAACGATGGGGCCCCTATCCTTAAATCAGGTCAGCTTTCACCTGCCCTAAGGTTAGATCTGAATCAGCTTTTACCTGATTTACTGGGTCACGAATCTTATACTTCTGATATTCGTAAAATTGATAATAAAAAAATATATCTACTTTTCAAAATCACTCACCAACAGCTTTGGAGACGTGACTGGGCACATTGTAGAAGTTATGAACTTCAATGCTATAAACGATATTTTAAATGACATAAGAATTGGGCAAACAGGCTCCGCCACTTTAAAACTATATGATCCCCAAGATGAATCAAACCAGTTATCTGGGGTTCAAATTACCGATAGGAGTGGACAGGAAGTCATTATTGCGACCCATCCCCTTATAAAATATCCCAGTCAGACAGACCAGTGGTATATTGAAATTTCCCAAAACATCGATGAAGCCCTTCTTGTAAAAAAAGGAAATTACTAAAACATTTTTTTCTATGTCATTATGGTGGTTTTAGCTCTATTCTACTCTCTATCAGCTATTATATCCCATCATGTGACCTTGCCCATTCGCCTGTTAATGGAAAAGACCAATGCCCTTATAGACAACAATCAGAAGTTTGCTTCAGACGTTGTCATCAGTGATGAAGTTAAAAATCTCGCCAACTCCTTTGATCTTCTTTTAGAAGAGCTTCATTTTATGATGCAACGTGTTCTGGAGAAGTCTGGTGAGGCTGCCCACATTGATCTCATACGTGGCAGTATTGACAAGTTAATTGAAGGCCTGCCCAGTGGGATAATTACCGTAGACCATAACGGACTTGTATCATCTATCAATCCACCGGCCCTTGAATTTTTAAAGGTCAACAAGGAAGACCTTCTTGGTCAGTCAATTTCCCAGCAAACATCAACCCACTTGCGACCACTGCTGGTCTCCATTTCTAACATGTTCAAAACTCAAAAGACTCTCCACGATGCAGTTTGCTCTATACAACTGCCTGGTGGCCAGGAAAGCAAGATCAATTACAGCGTGCTCATTCAATATGATAGCCATGATCACTTTATTGGACTGACGGTCCTGCTTAACCCCCTTGATGCCAAACGCAACTTTGAGGAAAGTATCATTCGAGCTAAGAAACTTTCACAACTTGGGGAACTTGCTGCAGGCGTTGCGCATGAAGTTCGAAATCCCCTATCTTCGATTCGGGCTACGCGCAACTTGTCTTGAGGGAAGTGGATGACAACACGCAAGTCCGTTCTGATATAAATGTTATTCTTCAAGAAGTGGACCGGCTCGACACAATGATCGACCGCTTCCTAAGCTTTGCCCGCCCAAACACACCAAAACTTGGGCGCTTCCATATGAATGATATTATTGAAGATACCATCAAATTGATTCGTAAGGACCAGTCCACAAAAAACATTCAGATTCGCCATAGGTTCACAAAACAAGATTTGGTTCTTGTTGACTATGAACAAATGAAACAAGTCTTCATTAACTTAATACTGAACGCAGTTCAGGCTATGCCTGAAGGCGGTCATATTGATATTGTCACACTCTATAGCGAAGTCAGCGGAACAATGGATATTCATATTGTTGACACCGGTGAAGGCATCGATCCTGAACAAGTCAGCAAGATCTTCACACCTTTTTTCACCACACGGGACAAGGGGTCTGGTCTAGGTCTTTCCATCTGTTCACGAATTATTGAAAATCATAATGGTGTCATGGACATTAAAAGCTCCCATGAAGGGACACAGCTTATTATTAAAATACCTGTAGAAAATTATAAACACTAAGACCTATGATCGTCTTGAGAAATAATATTTGAAATGAGGAAGGCAAATGAACAAAACGCAGATATTGATCGTTGATGATGAGAATAACATTCTCAATATGCTTGAAAGAGTGCTCAAGCATGACGGCTACTCAGTGCTTACCGCTTCAAGTGGAGACTTGGCCCTGAATCTCATCGACAGATATGCTGTTGATATTGTCCTGACCGACATTAAAAATGCCTGGGATGGATGGTATGGAACTCTTAACAAAAATAAAGGAAAAGGACCCCTATATTAAGGTCCTTCTAATGACAGCCTTTGCAACCCTTGACACAGCCATTGAAGCCCTTAAAGCCGGGGCCAGTGATTATATTAGAAAACCATTTAACATTGACGAGGTCCTTGAGTCTGTGCGGAAAACCCAGCTCATTCTCAACCACTCAGATTCCGATTCCAGTGGGATTAAGCCTGCTGAATCCATTCTTATAGCCAACAGCCCACCAATGAAAAATCTCATACACATGGTTCATAAAGTGGCTTCTAGTCTCGCCACTGTTTATATTCACGGTGAGACCGGCGCAGGCAAGGAACTGGTGGCAAGAGCCATACACGAGGCCAGTCCAAGAAGAGAAAAACCATTTGTAAAAGTGAACTGCTCTGCCCTTCCAGAAACCTTACTGGAAAGCGAATTGTTTGGTCATGAAAAGGGCGCTTTCACTGGTGCCAATGCCCAAAAGCTCGGACGCTTTGAAATAGCAAATGGCGGAACCATATTTTTAGATGAAATCGGAGACATTTCTCCACTCATTCAACTTAAACTCCTTAGAATTATTCAACAAAAGGAATTTGAACGCCTGGGAAGCACTGAAACCATACCGCTAGATATACGAATTATCACGGCAACAAATAAGGATTGGAAACTCTGGTCGCAGAAGGTCTCTTTCGCGAAGACCTCTATTACAGACTGAATGTCATTCCACTGACTGTCCCGCCCCTGCGCCAAAGACAAGAAGACCTAAAAGAACTTATCGAGGTTTTTATTGACTTAAGCAGTCAGGGACAAAGAAAAGCCCTCTCTAATGACGCCCTCCAAGCTCTACTGAACTACGATTGGCCAGGAAATGTAAGAGAGCTAGAAAACATAATCGAACGCATTATCGTTATTAGTGATGGCAATTTAATCACAACTCAGGATCTTCCAGAAAAGATTCTGGCCTCTTCTTCAATAAAGCATATGCCTCTCACAGAACAGGTTGAAGATACTGAAGAACGTATTCTACGCAGTGCGCTCAGCGACTCTGGAGGCAACGTTACAAAAGCAGCCCAGTCACTGGGCATTAGTAGGCGATCCCTTCATCGTAAAATCAACAAATTTAATATTGATTTATAAACCAGCTTTTAGAGATTTGAAGCCATTTGCTTTTAAAAAGTGAGCCAAACCTGTCCCAGTGTGACAGGTTTGGCTCACTTTTTCCCTTAATCTCATATGTAATCCCTTGAAAACAGAGCTTTCACAAATTGGCACGATCCTTGCAATATTACTTTCTGTACTTATAAAAATATTGGAGGGTGTTTTATGAATTTTGATACTGGCAGTACGGGATTTATGCTTTTAGCAACAAGCCTTGTAATGCTTATGACCCCAGGTCTTGCCTTTTTTTATGGGGGACTAGTGGGCCGAAAAGGCGTTTTTATCTATTATGATGCAAAGCTTTGTTTCACTGGGGATCACCACAATACTATGGTACTCCGTTGGATATTCCCTATGTTTTAGTGGTGATATCGGTGGTGTTATCGGTAATCTCGATATGGCATTTCTAAATGGTGTCGATTTGACAAGCGCTTTGTCAGCCGACAACAATATACCAATTCTCGTTTTCATCGCTTATCAAATGATGTTTGCAGTCATCACGCCAGCCCTTATCACTGGGGCCTTTACAGAACGGGTGCGATTCACTGCCTACGTTATTTTCCAGATTGCTTGGTTGCTTCTTGTTTACTTCCCATTCACTCATATGGTATGGGGTGGTGGCATTCTTGCACAACTTGGTGTCATTGACTTCGCAGGCGGTATTGTGGTTCATGCCACAGCTGGTATGGCTGCACTTGCATCTGTGTTTTTCGTTGGCAAGCGACATGTTAAAAACCACGAACCGCATAGTATTCCACTGATTGCACTTGGAACAGCTCTATTGTGGTTTGGATGGTACGGCTTTAATGCTGGCAGCGAACTCCGTGTTGATGGTATCACAGCCATGGCTTTTTTGAACACCGACATTGCAGCGTCTTTTGCAGCCATTGTTTGGCTGATTATTGAATGGAAACACACAGGCAAACCTAAGTTTGTCGGATTTCTAACCGGTGCCGTTGCAGGCCTTGCAACAATTACACCAGCCGCTGGCTTTGTTGGACCTCGTGAAGCGGCTATTATCGGTATCACAGCTGGTGTGGTTTGTTTCTATGCTGTTGAACTCAAGAACAAACTCCAGTGGGACGATGCCCTTGATGTTTGGGGCGTGCATGGCGTTGGCGGCATTGTCGGCGTTATCATGTTGGCCATTCTAGGATCAACTGCCATCAACCCTTCTGGCGCAGATGGTCTAATTCACGGTGGCACACGTTTCTTCTTTGTTGAAGTTGGCGCTGTCGTATTTGCATCTGTGTATGCCTTTATAATTTCTTATGTCCTGCTCATGCTCATTGATAAGGTCACTCCAGTCCGCGTGAAAGCTGAAGACCAATCAGCTGGTCTTGATGAAACGCTCCACGGAGAAAATGCTTATATTATTTAAGCCCCAATCGTGTCGATTTAATCCTATATTAGATTGGCATTGTACCAATAGTTTCTTTGCTACATGCTTAG
>LQAG01000228.1_pt1 | contig 21638 bp, 29 predicted proteins | sample 1535801 | NCBI WGS metagenome assembly LQAG01 (sample SAMN04331584, study PRJNA305678) | bioreactor metagenome | isolation source: bioreactor_3 inoculated with Wadden Sea sediment 1st replicate of a... | place: Germany:Bremen | reverse complement strand
GGCCAAGGGTTTCGGGGACGGCAGAAGCAAACTGTTCAGAACTGCGGCGGATTCGGTGGATAAGGCATTGATGTATGCCTACCGGGACCGTCGGGCACGGAAACGTGATTTCAGAAAACTGTGGGTGGTCCGGATCAATGCCGGAGCCAGAATGAATGATTTGTCCTATTCCCAGTTTATCCACGGATTGAAGCTGGCCGGTTGCGAGCTGGACCGGAAAGTACTGGCCGATCTGGCGGTTTCCGACCCGGCCGGATTTTCCCAGCTGGCTTCTCAGGCATCGGCCCGGCTGAACTAAATGAGCTCATCCGTTAAAAAGCCCTCAGGGGGATGTTTTGCAAAATCAGATTCATGATATAGAAAAAGAGGCACTTCAGGAGATTCAGGCAGCAGACACCGCCGAAGATCTGGAAATGGTTTCTGTGAGATATTTGGGCAGAAAGGGGGTCTTGACCGCATTTCTGCGGGGAATTTCTTCACTTCCTGAAAGTCAGCGCCCAGATGCCGGGAAAAAAGCCAATCAGCTCAAGGTAAAGCTGGAAAAAACGATTCAGCAGGCCCAGTCCCGGATTCAGGCGGACCCGCCAGGAAAAATGGGAGGCATTGATGTGACCCTTCCGGGGCGGCGGCGGAGATACGGCGGGCTTCATCCCATTACCCGGGTTCTGGATGAAATTTGCGACATTTTTTTACGTCTGGGGTTTGACATCGCAGAAGGCCCGGAAGTGGAAACCGACTACTATAACTTTGAAGCACTGAATATCCCCAAGTATCATCCGGCCAGGGACATGCAAGATACATTTTATGTGTCTGACAACATCGTTCTGCGGACCCATACCTCACCGTCCCAGCCCCGGACCATGGAAAAGACCCGGCCTCCGGTCCGGATCATTTCCGCAGGCAAAGTATTCCGCTGTGACTCTGATTTGACCCATACTCCCATGTTCCACCAGATTGAGGGGTTGATGGTGGATGAAAACATTTCGTTTGGCGATTTAAAAGGGGTTCTGACCACATTTGTCCATCAGTTTTTCGACCGGGAGACCGCATTGCGGTTCAGGCCCAGTTATTTTCCTTTTACCGAGCCCAGTGCGGAAGTGGATATTCAGTGTGTGATATGCAAGGGAAAAGGGTGCCGGGTCTGTTCGAAGACCGGATGGCTGGAAGTTCTTGGATCCGGCATGGTTCATCCGGCCGTGTTTGAAAATGTGGGATATGATACCGGTAAATATACCGGGTTTGCATTCGGTGTGGGGATCGAACGGATGGCCATGCTCAAATACGGTATTGATGATATCCGCAAATATTTCGAGAATGATATGCGTTTCTTGGGGCAGTTTTAATTATGAAAGTCACACTGAGCTGGATAAAAGAGTATATTTCGCTGGATCTTGAACCCGATGAGATTGCCTCAAAGCTGACCATGGCAGGTCTTGAAGTAGATGCGGTGGACAATCTGTATGAGTACCTTCAGGAAGTCGTGGTGGCCAGGGTACTGGAAGTGAGGAATCACCCCAATGCGGACAAGCTGAGCTGCTGCGTGGTGGATGCAGGCAGCGGAAAGTTGGCACACATTGTCTGCGGTGCACCCAATGTGAGGGCTGGGATGTTTACGGCCTGTGCATTGCCGGGTGTGACTCTTCCCGGAGATTTCACCATCAAGAAAAACAAACTTCGGGGGGAGGTGTCCGAAGGAATGCTCTGCTCAGGGGCGGAGCTTCGTCTGGATACCGATGCCGCCGGCATCATGGATCTTCCCGGAGAGTATGAACCGGGCACGCCGTTTGACTCAGGCCCTGGATTTTTCCGACACGGGGTTAGAAATCGATCTGACCCCGAACCGTCCTGACTGTTTGAGTGTGATGGGGATTGCCAGGGAAGTAGGGGCATTTGTTGAGCCGAACCAGAGGATTGTCAAACCGGATGTGATGTTTCCTGAGCAGCGGATGAACAGTGCATCCATTCATGAATTTGCTAAAGTGGACATCAGAGACCCGGATCTGTGTCCCCGGTATTCCGCAGGTCTTTTGTTTGATGTGACGGTCGGGCCATCCCCTTTCTGGTTGCGCCGCAGGTGGAGTCGGTGGGGCTGACACCCATCAACAACGTGGTGGATGTGACCAACTTCGTGATGATGGAGACCGGCCAGCCCCTGCATGCATTTGACTACGATGAACTGGCACAGGGGCGCATTGTGGTGCAGAAGGCGGGAAAAGACATGCCGTTCACCACCTTGGACAGCAAAGAGCATCAGCTGGATCCGGACATGCTGATGATCTGCGACGGTCAGCGGCCGGTTGCCTTGGCCGGGGTCATGGGCGGGGAGAACTCCGAAATTTCTTCCGCCACCACCCGGGTTTTGATTGAAAGTGCCTGTTTCAACCCGGTTTCCATCCGCCGGACCGCAAAACGGACCGGTATTGCCACGGATGCGTCCCACCGGTTTGAAAGAGGGGTGGATCCAGACGGCACGGTGTATGCCCTTCAGCGGGCCGCGAACCTGATCGCTGAACTCTGTGATGCGACCATTGCTACGGATATCATAGATGCCTGTCCGGGAGAACCGGTTCGGGCGTGCATCGAACTGGAACCGGAGGCGTTGAATATCCGGCTGGGAACCGAACTGACCGCAGAGGGGATCACCCGGATTCTGGAATCCGTGGAATTCAGGGTACAGCCGTCCGGAAACGGCCGTCTGATGGTGTCAGTACCGACGTTTCGTGTGGATGTGGCAAGGCCCGAAGACCTGTCGGAAGAAGTGGCACGGTTATGGGGATACAACCGGATCAGTACAACATATCCGCCGGTACCGGCAAAAGGCCGTCCACTGGATCCCGTGATCCTGACACGCAGATCAGTCCGGCGTATTCTCAATGGCCTGTCTTTTCATGAGCCATCAATTACAATTTTATTGCCAGAGATTTCTGTGATCGACTGCATCTGTCTGAAAACGATTCCCGGCGGCATGTAGTTGAGATCCTGAATCCGTTATCGGATCAGATGGCGGTGCTCAGAACCTCACTTTTGCCGGGCCTGCTGGACAATATGAAAAAAAACATTTCCCAGCAGACCGACACCCTGCATCTGTTCGAAATAGGAAAAACTTTTTTCAATACCGATAAAAACTCTCTGCCTGATGAACTGGAAATGGTGGCCGGGCTGATGACCGGAAACCGAACCCAGCAGACCTGGTATTCCAAAAAACAGCCCATGGATTTTTTTGATATCAAAGGCGTGGTGGAGGATCTTCTGGAAGGACTGGGAATTGATGAAGTGTGCTTCACCCGGTTGGAAGGGGATGTCTCTCCCTATTTGGAGCCGGGGTATGGTGCAAATATTCAAACTCAAAACGACAAAGACTTGGGTGTTCTGGGGAAAATCATCCGGCCGGTATTGAAACAGTTCGGGCTCAAGCAGGCTGCCTATGTATTTGAACTGAATCTGGCCGCAGTAATGGCCTGTATGCCGGATCAGATTCAGGCAAAACCGCTGCCCCGGTACCCATCCATATCCCAGGACGTGACATTGATTGTGGACCGTCAGGTGCCTGTCGGAGATATTTTGGGTCAAATGAAAATTCTCGCGCAAAAAGAATCTCTGGTGGAAGACATGTATCTTTTCGATCTGTTTGAAGGCAGCCCCCTTGCAGAAGGTAAAAATCCCTGTCATTCCGAATCGTGTATCGGTCCGGCAGCAAAACCTTGACGGAAAAACATGTCCGCAAGCTTCATTCCGCCATTTCAAGTCAGCTGGTTAAAACGTTTCATGCGGATTTGCCGGAATAACACTAGAGGGTATTGACAAAAGAAACGGGTATTGCTATACAGAGCCGTTAATGCGGGTATAACTCAGGTGGTAGAGTGCAAGCTTCCCAAGCTTGATGTCGCGAGTTCGAGTCTCGTTGCCCGCTCCACCCTTAATTATTTTTAGGGGCGTTGGCTGGCAGACAGGTTCCGGGGATGGAAATGGATTGGGAATAATCAGAGCCGGACAGCAACGGCGAAGATTCAGTTGAAAGTTGAACAGGAACGGGCATCTGCCCGTTTTTGTATTTTAAACAAAGGTGTTCAGGTGCATATCAGACAATGGGCGTGAGTGACAATAAACCATCATACGTGAACCAGGTTACACAGGTGGCAGAGGACATGTTTCAGGGAGAAGGGTTTGAACTGGTTCATGTGGAAATGGTCACATGGAACCGTCAGACCATCCTCCGGGTCTATGCGGACAAACCCGGTGGGATTACATTGGATGAATGTGCGGGTATCAGTCGTCAATTGGGGGACTTGTTGGATGTGCACCTGCCGGATATGGGTAGTTACCGTTTGGAAATCTCATCTCCAGGACCTCATCGGCCATTGAAGAAAAAACAGGATTTTCACCGGTTCAAAGGCAGTTGCATTAGAATTGAAACCAAGACACCGATTCAGGGAAGAAGGAAGTTTACCGGCATACTCGAACAGATACTGGAAGAAGCGGTTGTAATTGAGATAGATGGTGAACGGGTAGAAATCCCGGATCTGCAAATTGACAAGGCAAACCTCGCAGGCCGGTAAAATGGAGAACGCTTAACGATGTTTATTACAGATATAAAAAGAGTCATCGATCAGGTCAGCCGGGAAAAAGGCATAGATGCCGAGGTGTTAATCAATACCCTCAAAGAAGCCATTGTTTCTGCGGCCAGAAAAAAACTGGGGCCGCGTGCGGATATTGAGGTGCATTATGACGGCAAGACCGGCGAAGTCGAAGTGTTCCATTTTAAGGAAGTGGTGGAAGAGGTGGAATTCCCGGACAATGAGCTGACCCTGGAGCAGGGATATGAGTATGATCCGGAGTGCGAGATCGGGGACAGCCTTGGGATTCGCATCGATACCGAAGAATTCGGCCGTATTGCGGCCCAGTCCGCCAAACAGGTGATCATACAGAAAATGCGGGAAGCTGAGAGAAATGCCGTGTATGAAAATTTTATCCATAAAAAAGGCAAGATCATCAACGGCATTGTCCAGCGTTTCGACAGGGGCAGCATTATCGTTAATTTGGGACAGGCGGAAGCGGTTATTCGGCCAAGAGAGCAGATGCCAAGAGAGAATTACAAACGCGGAGACCGTATCCGGGCCTATGTGGTGGATGTGCTGGAGGAATCCAAGGGGGCTCAGATCATTTTGTCCCGGACCCATCCCGAGTTTTTAATGGAACTGTTTAGAACCGAGGTGCCGGAAGTGGCCGAAGGCATTGTTACGCTTCAGGGGGCGGCACGGGTGCCGGGGCTCCGGGCTAAAATCGCCGTGTCCTCCACAGACTCCGACGTGGATCCGGTCGGGGCCTGCGTGGGGATGAAAGGAAACCGGGTTCAGAATATCGTTCAGGAGCTACGGGGTGAAAAAATCGACATTGTTCAATGGAGCCCGGATGTGGCCGTTTTGTCTGTAACGCTTTATCTCCGGCAGAAATCTCCCGTGTGATCATAGATGAAGACAACCGGTCCATGGAGGTCATTGTCAATGATGAATATCTGTCCATCGCCATCGGGAAGGGTGGGCAGAATGTGTCTTTGGCCTGTGAAATCACCGGATGGCACCTGGAAGTGACCTCGGAAGAAGAATACAGCCGGGAGGTCAAACTGGGATATGAAAGCCTCATGAAATTGGACAATGTCGGTCTGCCATGGCGAAATCCTGTTCAAATCTGGATACGCCTCTCTGATGGATGTCGTGGAAACATCCTCCGAAGAATTGGCATCTGTCATGGGGATCTCTCTTGAAGAAGCGGAGGCGACCATTGTTCAGGCAAAAGACCGCCTGATGGAAGAACGGGCCGCTGCCGATGAGGCACCATCCTCTATTTCCACAACAGGAGGCCCGGAAGAAACGGAAGGGCCGGAAGAAACGGAAGGGCCGGAAGAAGAAGCGGATAATGACGTCACAGATGATGATGAGATGGAAACCTGACCCGCATACACACACCGGAACAACCGCAGGATAGGGCAAAGAAATTTAAAAGAGGATGACTTGGGGGCAAGGTATGGCGAAACTCAGAGTATATGAATTGGCAAAAGATCTGAACATGACGAACAAGGCACTGCTCAATAAGCTCAAAGAGCTGAATATTGATGCAAAGAGCCATATGAGTTCTTTGGAAGACAGTGCCGTCAAACAGATCAAAACCAATTTATTCGGCAAGTCCAGACAGAAGGAAGATCTCAAGGTCAGACCCTCGGTTATCCGGCGGCGGAAAAAGAAAGTAGTCAGAGATCCGGATGTGGGCAAGCAGGAAAATCTGAAATGATAACGACGGCCCGGTGCCTGATGTGGACACGCAGCGACCGACGTTGCCGAAGGCGGAAGACAGACAGGTTCAGATACACCGGAAGCCCGCCGGTGAGCCCTGAAAAGGAATCGGAAGTCAAAGACGTTCCAGGACCGTCAACAAGTCCGGATACGTCCAAGCCTGAGAAAAAACCTTCTGTTAAAAAACAGAAATCCGAACCTGCCAGAATCATCAAACCGGCAAAAATCGTCCTGCCTCTGAAACCAGCGAAAAAGGAACCAACTCCTGAATCGGTACTCAAGGAAACGGAAGCGCAGAAGCCAAAGGCTTCAGCGGTGAAACCAACAGATGTAACGGATGAGCGGAAAGGACCGGATTCGCCTGAACGACAGCCGGTTGAAGATAAGCCTATGGCAGCGAAGGCGACCCCGGAAGTATCGTCTGCACCTGAAACAGGTGCCGTAACTGACGAAAATGCCGAAACGGATGCAGAAAAAGCAGACGATGGACAGCAGAAACCGGAGCTTTCCCAAGAACAGTCATCTGCCGAGTCAGAAGAGCAGAAAACGTCCAAAAAGAAAAAGAAAAACGGAAATCCATTCGGCCAAGATTGTGAAGAAAGCCGATCCAGTAGTACTGGAAAATATTCGGAAAACAAAGGCTGAGGAAGAGAAAAAAGAGGTGGGACCAGAGCGGAGTGCCCGGCCTGGAGGACAGGATCGGACGGGTGTGGTTCCAAATGGACCGGATACGGGGGTGCCCTTTATTCCGGGAGAATCAGATCCGGGATTCAGAAAAAGGATCGCCGCAAAGATGACTCCGGGGACGGCGCTTTTGACGGCAAAAGAAAGAAGCGCAAGAAAAAATCCGTGGTAGAGGGAGAGGAACTCTACCGGGGCCGTGGAAAAAAGAAGCGGGGTAAAAAAGACACCCGTGGCAAAAAAGGGGGGTTCCAGAAAACCCAGATCACAACCCCCAAGGCCATCAAGCGGCGGATCAAGGTGGATGAGGCCATTGAGCTTGCGGAGCTGGCCAAACGGATGGGCATCAAGGCCAATGAGATGATCGCCAAACTCATGACCATGGGGGTCATGGCCACGGTCAATCAGACCATTGATTTTGAAACCGCCACCCTGGTGGCGGCGGAATTCGACTTTGAAGTGGAAAAAGCCAGTTTTGAGGAAGAAACCCTGCTTCAGATTGAAACCGAAGCGGAAGACACGGGCCGTATGATTAAAAGTCCGCCTGTGGTGACGATCATGGGGCATGTAGACCACGGTAAGACCTCGCTTCTGGATGTGATTCGGAAATCCAAGATCACCAGCGGTGAGGCCGGCGGCATCACCCAGCACATCGGGGCCTATAACGTGGAAACGGCCAACGGCGGGCGAGTTACCTTTCTGGATACTCCGGGCCATGCCGCCTTTACCGCAATGCGTTCCAGGGGGGCCAGGGTGACCGATATCGTTATCCTGGTGGTGGCAGCGGATGACGGGGTCATGCCCCAGACCATCGAAGCCATCAATCACTCCAAGGCAGCCGGAGTTCCTGTGGTGGTGGCGGTAAACAAGATGGACAAGCCTGGTGCAGACCCGGATAGGATCATGCGGGAGCTGGCGGAACTGGGGCTTCTGGCTGAAGATTGGGGGGGGACGTGATTTTGTCAAAGTGTCCGCTAAAACCGGCGAGGGGATCGACGATTTGCTTGAAATGGTCCTGCTTCAGTCCGAAGTGCTGGAACTCAAGGCCAATCCGGACCGGAGCGCCACCGGTTATGTGGTGGAATCCCGTTTGGATACCGGCCGGGGGCCGTGGCCACCGTGTTGGTGAAACAGGGGACCCTGAGGGACGGGGATGCCATTGTGTGCGGGCTTCACTCTGGCCGGATCCGTGCCATGATCGATGATCTGGTAACCGCATCGAAGAGCCGACCCTCAACGCCGGCGGAAATCGTGGGTTTAAGCGGGGTGCCGGATGCCGGAGATGAATTTGTTTCCGTGGCCTCGGACAAAGATGCCAAGCAGATCGCCAACCACCGGATGCAGAAGCAGCGGGCCAAGGAACTGGCCAAAAAGAGCCGGGCCAACCTCGAGAAAAATGTTCGAAAATCTGGGTTCCGAAGAAACCAGAGAGTTGAAACTGATTGTCAAGGCGGATGTCCAGGGATCCATTGAAGCATTGAATGATTCACTCAAGGATTTGGCCAAGGAGGAAGTGGACATCACGATCATCCATTCCGGGGTCGGAACCATTAATGAGTCGGATGTGGGACTGGCCAGTGTGTCGGATGCCATCATCATCGGGTTCAATGTGAGGCCCACCCCCCAGATCCGGAAACTGGCCAAGGATGAAAACGTGGACATGCGGTTCTATGATATCATCTATGACGTGATCAATGATATCAAAGCAGCCCTGGACGGTATGATGCCGTCCACATTCCATGAAATTATCATTGGCCGGGCCGAGGTGAGAGATACGTTTGTGGTTCCCAAGATCGGTACTATTGCGGGATGTCACATTGTCGAAGGCAAGGTCGTCCGGGGCAAGAAGGTCCGGCTGCTCAGGGAAGGGGTGATTAAATGCGATACCCAGCTGTCATCCCTGAGGCGGTTCAAGGACGATGTCAAAGAAGTGGAGCAGGGATATGAATGCGGTATCGGCCTGGCCAAGTACAATGATATCAAGGCGGGCGATATCATTGAGTGCTATGAAGTCGAAGAAAGAAAATATACGCCCCAGAAAGAGAACTGATGAAACCGTATACCCGGGCTGAACGGATCAGCATGAAGATCCAGCAGGCCATCACTGAACTGTTGACCAAAAAAATCAGTGATCCCAGATTTGAAATGGCCACGGTGTCCCGGGTCAAGATGACCACGGACCTGAGGCTGGCCAGTGTCTATGTGACAGTTTTCGGGGGCGAAGAACGGATCGCGGATACGCTGGCCGGTTTTAAGAATTCCAAAGGGTTTATCAAAAACAGATCGCTCCCCAACTGGGTCTCAAATACATGCCGGAACTCCGTTTTTTTACGACGATTCATTTGATAAGGCCGCCAGAATGGATGCGTTGATCGAATCAGCGGTCAGAGATCTGCCCCAGGACCTTGAAGCGGAACCTGGTGACGAAGAATCCAAATAATCAGATTTTTGCTTGAGAACAAAGCGGTGCTGATGAAAAACGGCATGGTATTGATCAACAAGGCGGAAGGGATCTCTTCCGCCCGGGTGGTGAATCAGGTAAAAAAATATTTCAGGTGAATAAGGCCGGCCATACCGGTACGCTGGATCCCTTTGCCACGGGACTGCTGCCGGTGGCCCTGGGACAGGCCACCCGGTTGTCCCGGTTTTTTCTGGGAGGGGCCAAACGATACCGGGCCCGGGTATACTTGGGAATTGAAACAGATACGTATGACCGGACCGGAAACATAGTCGATCAGGCTGATTCAAATGTCCTGGCCGCCATTGATCCGGCACGGGTCAAACAGGCGGTAGCCGGATTCCAGGGAAGGCAGCAGCAGGTGGCCCGAGTTTTTCAGCATTGAAACACCAGGGACGGCCATTGTATGAGTTTGCCCGTCAGGGGAAAATGATCCGGAAACCGGCACGAGCCATCGAGATTTTTTCCATTGAAGTGTTGGGTGTCAATCTGCCGGAATTCGAATTGGATATCCATTGCTCCGGGGAACCTACATCCGGAGCCTGGCCCATGATCTGGGAGAAGTCCTTGGTTGCGGGGCGCATTTATCCGCGCTTTGCCGGACCGGCGTCAGTGACTTTATCCTGGATCAGGCCCATGAACTGGAGGCGTTGACAGGATTCTTCCTGGACAGGGCCGTGATTCCCATGGCGGACTGCCTGTCATTTCTGCCCCGAATACAGGCGGATGAGACGCTGGCGGAAAAAATCAGGCATGGCCGCAAGCTGTCAGCCGGAGATATCCTTTCCGGCCTGGGGCCGGCGACGCCGGGACGATCACCTGTCCGGGTCACGGACTTTGAGGATCGGCTTATCGCTGTAATAGAAGCGGATTCAACGGGTATGAGGTATAATTATTGTTGCGTTTTCAATGGGTAAATGGTAAAAAGTTCTGCTGCCTATGGATAAAAAGGGCAGTGGAATTCATCAAAGGCCATTTGGCAGTGACATCGGGTGATCGTCTGAATGGAATATTGGATGCCCCGGTAACGGTGATGTGCCGGTCAAATGAACGCCTGAAATTAATTATTCCAGTTAAAGGAGTGTTACAGTGGTTTTATTAGCGGAAAACAAAGAAGAAATGATTGAGCAGTTCAAACTGCATGACTCGGATACCGGATCCCCGAGGTACAGATAGCGATTTTGACCCATCGCATCAGTTATCTGACGAACACCTGAAAGTGCACAAAAAGATCACCATTCCCGGCGGGGACTGTTGATACTGGTCGGCCGGCGTAGAAGCCTGCTGGATTATGTCAAGAAAAAAGATATCAACCGGTACCGATCTCTAATAGAAAAACTGGGACTCAGAAGATAAGATGACGTCAAACCGGTTTTTGACTTCGTTCAGGTCAAAAACCGGTTTTTTGCAGTTGACCGGGCGGCAACTTTTGAAAACACGAATAAATAAGTTCGCATCTGTGCCATCCAGCGATTCGTTGGATGATACACATGCGGGTTTATTATTTTGAGTGTTTTTTCAAAGGATTTCCGCCTCTTTTTTTAATATTGAGGAGAAATCATGGAAAAAACAGTAACAGCGACAATCGGTGGCAAAGAATTTTCCATCAGCACCGGAAAAATAGCCAAGCAGGCCTCCGGGGCTGTGGTGGTCCAGCTGGGCGAAACAGTGGTGCTGGTGACGGCCGTGGCTGCGAAAACCCCCAAGGAAGATGCAGGCTTTCTGCCGTTGACCGTAGAGTATCAGGAGCGGATCTATGCGGCAGGCCGGATCCCGGGTAATTATTTCCGGCGGGAAATCGGCCGTCCGTCAGAAGACGAAACCCTGCGGGCCCGGCTTATCGACCGCCCCATCCGCCCGTTGTTTGAAGATGGTTATAATTTTGAAACCCAGATCATGGCCACGGTGCTGTCCACCGACAAAGCCTGTGACCCGGGCATTCTGGCCTTGGTGGGGGCTTCTGCTGCCCTGGAAATTTCGGATATTCCGTTCAACGGTCCCATTGCCGGTGTCAAAGTGGGCCGGATCAACGGCGAGTTTGTGGCCAACCCGTCACTGGCGCAGATGGCGGACAGTGATATCGACCTGACCGTGGCCGGATCCAGAACCGGCGTGGTCATGGTGGAAGCGGGTGCCAATATCGTGTCGGAGCAAGAGATGCTGGATGCCATCTATTTCGGCCATGAGGCCATGCAACCCGTCATCGATTTACAGGAAGAGCTGAAAAGCAGCGTAGGCAAGGAAAAAAGAAAGTTCCTGCCCCCTGAAAGAGATCCGGAACTGGCAGCCAAAGTGGCGGAATTCGCCGGAGAGGGGATTCGTGATCGGGTTCAGATCCGGGCCAAAGTGGAGCGGCAGAACCTGCTGAGCGAATTCAAGGAAGAAGTGGCAGCACATTTCAGCGAAACCTATCCGGAACAGGGCAAAGAGATCAAGGAAGCGTTCAGCAAAACCGTGAAACAGGTCAGCCGGGAGATCACACTGACTCAGGACCATCGGATTGATGGACGGGCCTTTGATGAAATCCGGCCCATCGCCTGTGAAGTCGGACTGCTCAAACGGCCCCACGGCAGTGCCTTGTTCACCAGGGGGAACACAGGTGCTGGGCGTCATGACCCTGGGATCCGGACCGGATGAGCAACGGGTGGAAACCCTGGCCGGGAATGAAACCCGGGCGTTCATGCTGCATTACAATTTTCCGCCTTATTCCGTGGGAGAGGTCAAGCGGGCCGGCGGACCCAGCCGCCGGGATATCGGCCATGGCAATCTGGCCACCCGGGCCATTGAAAAAATCCTGCCGCCGCCAGATGAATTCGAATACACCATTCGCCTGGTGGGTGAGGTCATGGAATCCAACGGGTCATCCTCCATGGGCACGGTGTGCGCTGGATGTCTGGCGCTTATGGATGGGGGCGTGCCTATCAAAGCGCCGGTTTCCGGTATTGCCATGGGCCTGATTAAGGACGGGGACAAGACCGTGATCCTGTCGGATATTCTGGGGGATGAAGATCATTTCGGTGATATGGACTTCAAGGTGGCCGGCCCTGAACAGGGGATCACTGCTTTGCAGATGGATATCAAAATCAAGGAACTGTCCAGAGATGTCATGGAAAAGGCCCTGACCCAGGCCCGAGCCGGGCGGCTTCATATTCTGAAGGAAATGTTGAAAACCATCGACAAGTACCGGGACGACATTTCACCCCACGCCCCCAAGATCCTGAGTATCACCATCAATCCGGACAAAATCCGGGATATCATCGGCCCGGAGGTAAGATCATCCGCGGGCTTCAGGCGGAAACCAACACCGTGATCGAAGTGGACGACTCCGGGCTGGTGAAGATCGCCGGAGAGAATCAGGAGGATGCGGAACGGGCGCTGGCCATGGTGTCAGACATTGCCCTGGATCCGGAAATCGGAGCCATTTATGAAGGCAAAGTGGTGAAAATAACGGACTTTGGGGCGTTCGTGAATATCAAGTCCGGTACAGACGGTCTGGTTCACATTTCCGAGCTGGCCGACTACCGGGTCAAGAAAGTCACGGATGTGGTCAAGGAGGGGGATATGATCAAGGTCAAGGTTCTGGACATCACCCGGGACGGGAAAATCAAGCTCAGCTACAAAGCTGCCAAGGCGGATGAAAAAGGATAAGGGCTTCTGCATTTGTCCGCTGGCTTCCGGCAGCAAGGGAAACGCATTGCTGGTCTCCACGCCGGACACGGCCATCCTGGTGGATGCCGGTTTGTCCGGCGTGGAGCTTCAGCGGCGGATGGCGGCGGTGGGTCAGGATCCCGCCGATCTGTCCGCCATTGTCATCACCCATGAACACATTGACCATGTCCGGGGCGCAGGAGTCCTGGGACGGCGCTTCAATATTCCTGTGTATATCTCTTCAGCCACCCATCAGGCCTGTGCCGGTCTGGGCCATGTGCCGGAACTAATCCACTTCGAATGCGGGACCCGGTTTGACATTCAGGATCTGATCCTGAATCCTTTTCCATCTCCCACGATGCAGCGGATCCGGCCGGGCTGACCTTGACCTGGCGGGCGTGTAAATCGGCATCGCCACGGATCTGGGGGTGGTGACCAACCTGGTGCGGACTCATCTGTCCGGTTCCGCCGTTCTGTATCTGGAATCCAATCATGATCCGGAAATGCTCATCAACGGGTCTTATCCGTGGCATCTGAAGCAGCGGATTCAATCTCGCATCGGCCATTTGTCCAATAATGATGCCGGTACCCTTCTGGCCGACCTATACCATGACCAGCTGCATCATGTCATTCTGGCCCATCTGAGCGAGGAGAACAACCGGCCTGAAAAAGCGATTGCCGAGGTGGGCCGGTGTCTGAACCGGCCGGGCATCGGTCTGTCAGTTGCCGGACCAGACCGGCCCGGAGAGGTGATTCGAATAACAGGAGAGGAAAAATCAGAATGACGGAACTGATCGTTAAAAATTTCACAGGGGATCAGATCCATCCCTATCTGGATGAGCTGGCCCGGCTGCGGATCGAAGTTTTTAAAGAATATCCGTATCTGTACGACGGCAGTATTGACTATGAAACCGAGTATTTGACATCCTATGCGGCATGTCCGGAAAGTCTGGTGGTGGGCGCTTTTAGAGACGATTCCCTGGTGGGGGCTTCCACCGGCCTGCCCATGACGGATGCGGCCGAGGAATTCAAGGCCCCGTTTTCAGCCCAGGGGCAAGATGTTGACAGGATTTTTATTTTGGCGAATCGGTCATGAAAAGCCTGTCGCGGGACCGGAATTTACGCGCGGTTTTCGCGGAACGGGAAGGGTATGCCGGGTCCTGGGACGGTTGATCGGGTCTGTTCTGTGCGGTGGAGCGGCCGGGGGATCATCCGGGCAGGCCATCCGGGTACCGGCCCCTGGATGACTATTGGAACAGACGCGGATATACACGACACCCGGATTTAGCACCCGGTTTTGTGGAAAGACCTGGATGAATCAGAGGAATCACCCAAAAAGATGGTCTTCTGGATCAAACCGCTGTAAAAAAAAACGAATAATCCTTGACTGTTTTTTTGTAATGGTTTAACCATTTGGGAAAGGTCTCTGAAAAACAACCACAAGGAGTTTGATTATCATGATAAATAAAGTTATCAGTCAGATTCTTCCCCATATGCCGGAAAAGCTGGTCTGGCAGTTTTCAAAAGAGTATATTGCCGGAAAACAACCGAACAGGCCCTGGAAGCCGCTCTGGAGCTGAACCGGAACAATACCCTGGTCACCCTGGACATTCTGGGTGAATTCATTGAAAACATGGATCAGGCCAAAGAGAACCGGGATCAGTACATCAATCTGATCAACACGATGGAAGCCACCGACGTTCAGGGAAATTATTCCATCAAGCCCACCATGTTCGGCCTTCTTCTGGACAAACAGACCTGCTTTGACCATATGCGGGATATTGTCGCCACAGCGGCCGGGCATGGGAATTTTGTACGCATCGACATGGAAAACTCACCCACCGTGGATGATACCATCGCAATTTTCAGGCGGATTAAGGCCGAGTTCCCCAAAAACGTCGGACTGGTGCTTCAGGCATATCTGAAACGGACCCGTTCCGATATCGAGGCCATGCTGGATCTGAAATCCGGGGAAGCGGATCTGAATTTCCGTCTGTGCAAGGGTATCTATGTGGAACCGCCCTCCATTGCCTATAAAAAATACGATGAGATCAACGCCCACTATCTGGAAGATCTGGAATTCATGTTCCAGAACAATATCTACCCGGCATTGCCACCCATGACAAACCCCTGATCGAGGGCGCGCTGAATTTGATAAAGAAATACAACATCCCCAAAGACCGGTATGAGTTCCAGATGCTGTACGGGGTGACGCCCAAACAGCGGCAGGACCTGGCGGATGCCGGCCACAAGGTGCGGGTGTATGTGCCTTTCGGGGAACACTGGTTCGGGTATTCCACCCGTCGGCTCAAGGAAAACCCGGCCATGGTATCCCATATCGTCAAAGCGTTGTTCGCCAAAGGGTGATATGACAATCGGGTTTTTTGAAACCACGGGTGTCTTTTGTCCGAACTAATCGGTGTGTCCTGACCCATTCAGACATCAGAAGGAGGTATTGCCATGAACGCCGTCATCGATGCCCTGAACTTCCGTCACGCCTGCAAGAAATTCGATCCGTCCCGAAAGATCACCGACCCGGATTTGGATATGATCCTCAAGGCCGCAGTACTGTCTCCCTCTTCTTTCGGTATGGAGGCATGGCGGTTTTGGTGCTGAAATCGCCGGATATCCGGGAAAAGCTTCGTCCGGCCTGCTGGAATCAGCCCCAGGTCACCGACAGCAGTCATGTGATCGTGATCCTGGCCAGACCGGCACAGGTGGCTTTGGACCACCCATATGTGGCTGAAAGCTTTGGCCGCAGGGGGTTGGACGGGGATGCCACCGCCGCATATATCGAAAAATACCGACATCATATGGAAACAGAGGTGCTGCCCGGATGAGCCTGTATGCCTGGTGCAGCAAGCAGTGTTATATCGCGCTGGCCAATATCATGACGACTGCCGCGTCCATGGGTATAGATTCCTGCCCCATGGAGGGATTTGAAAAGGACCGGGTGGAGCAGATTCTGGAAATTGATACCCAGGAGCTTGAAGTAGTGGTGCTGGTGGCCCTGGGATACCGGGCAGACAAACAGCCTCCCCGGCGACGTCATTCAAAAGATATGCTGGTGAAAATCCGTTGACAGTCCGGCACCGGGGCGGTTGAAACCTCCGGTTCTCCGCAGTCTCGGACCTGCAGGGCAAGAAAACAAAGGAGGCAGATATGGCCCAGGCCAGAATTCTGGTGGTGGATGACGAATTGGTGATTCGGGAATCTCTGGCAGGCTGGCTCAAGCGGGACGGTTTTCACGTGAACACCGTTCCCAGCGGTGAAGAGGCCCTCGAGCGGCTTAAAACACAGGGATTCGACATTATCCTGCTGGATATCCAGCTGGACGGTATCAGCGGTATGGAGGTGCTGTCTTATGTCAAGGAGCAGTATCCGGACATTGATGTGATCATGATCAGGCCTACGGCTCCATTCAGTCGGCGGTCCAGGCCATGAAATCCCATGCCCCACGATTACCTGCTTAAACCTTTTGACCCGGATGAATTAGGGGTAATGATCCAGAAGCTGGTGGAACACCGGAAAAAAGTCAAAGAGCATGCGTTCTTGAAAGAAGTGTTTGAGGAACAGACCCGGTTCGACAGCATGATCGGCCAGTCTGCCGCCATGCAGCAGGTCTTCAAGCTGATTCAGGATATTCAGGATACGGAAAGCACGGTGCTGATCACCGGTGAAACCGGCACCGGCAAGGGCCTTGCCGCCAAGGCCATCCATTCGTCCAGCCGGGTGGCGGAAGGTCCGTTCGTGGCGGTCAACTGCGGAGCCATTCCCAGACATATCATGGAAAGCGAGCTGTTCGGGCATCAGAAAGGGGCGTTCACCGATGCCAGGGAAACTAGAAAAGGCCGACTGGAAATGGCCTCCGGAGGGACCCTGTTTCTGGATGAAATCGGCGAAATATCCATGCGCATGCAGATCGATCTGCTCCAAGTGCTGGAAGACAGGGTTTTCTACCGGGTGGGCGGCACCCAGCCCCTCACCGCTGATTTCCGGGTGATTGCAGCCACCCATGCTGATCTGACCCAGGCCATTGCCGACCGGCGTTTCAGAGAGGATTTGTTTACCGGCTCAATGTCATTTCCCTGACCATGCCGCCGCTGCGTGAACGAAAAGAAGACATCCCGCTGCTAGCCACCCATTTTCTGGATAAATTCATCCGGGAGGTGAACCGGGAAGTAGCGCGCATCAGCCGGGACGCCATGGATGAACTGATGCTCTATCACTGGCCGGGAAACGTCAGGGAACTGTCCAATGCCATCGAGCGGGCCGTGGTGGTGTGTAAAACCAGCACCATCGGTTCCCGGGACCTGCCCATCGGTGCATCCCGGGACCCCGTGGCTCCCTCGGGCGCGGTGTCGCTGCAGGCGGTGGAAAAACAGCATATCCAGGCCATCCTGAGCCGGACCGGGTGGCACATCTCCAGAGCGGCCGGTATTCTGGGAATCGACCGTTCCACCCTGTACAACAAGATCAAGCGGTATGATTTAAAATCCGACTGACAGGCATCGGTTCATGAATCATCAACGGATCTGATTGTGTGTCTCCGGTGGCCGGATTGCCGAAGATATCACGTGCGGTGGCCCGGAGGTCGAACGTGTCAGACGGAATACCGGATCCAGCCTCTGCTGACGGACATCGAGTTGCCTATGATGTGAAGCGGGACCAGTATTTTTCCACCCGGGTCCTGGAAAAGCTGGCCCTATCTTCGCCACCGGAGTGTCTGAAGGTGGTGGCAGTCACCCGGAAAGACCTGTTCATCCCCATTCTCCACCCATGTGTACGGAGAAGCCCAACTGGGAGGAAAAGCCGCAGTCATCTCCACGGCCCGGCTGATGACACCCCCTGAATCCGTCGGAATGGCGGGCATCATTGAGCGGATTGCCAAGGAAGCGGTCCATGAGCTGGGCCATACCTTTGATCTGCGCCATTGTGAAGACCCTCAGTGCATCATGCACTACTGCCGGAAAATTGAGGATGTGGACCGGAAACTGACGCGTTTCTGCCGGTATTGCAGTATTCTGCTGGCCGACAGCATCAATGCCCTGAATTCATGAAAGTGTGGACCAGCCGGTCCCGGAGCGCTGCCGGTACATGGTCCAGGATGCCGTATACAGGTCCCCGCCGTCCGCCGCTTTCATTCGGTGGATTCCTCCAGCAGGCCATGGAGCTTTCTGACCTGGGCGGCCATGAAAGAGATCCCTTCCTCCATGAACATCAGCTGTTTTAGGTCCTTTCTCAGGTTCGGGCAGTGCACCATGCAGATCCATCCTTCGGAATAGGGAGCAGCGGTGATCCGGCCCGGATCTTTGCCAATGGCCGGGTTGACCTGGATGACAACTCCGGTTGCCGCTGATGAAAACCGGACCGGACAAGCCTTTTGAACACCGTGAACCCTGCACGGCCCTGCCGGACCGTCTGTCCCATCAGCGGGGTAGAAACTGCGTCAACTCCTCCCAGAAGACGGGCTGCGAAATCATCAATGCCCATGCGCACCCGGTCTCGGTCCTCGATTCTGGCCCAGGTATGACCGGCGGACAGGTAATATCCTGCCGGCAGCATCACACCGTGCACGATTTGAAAATCCATGGGCTGAATCACAGTGTGGACTTTGAAATGGTCGTCAAAATACTGGTCAAATTCACAATCCGTGCAATGATAGGCTCTGGGGCAGGTGCGAAAGGAAATTTTCCCCTTCATGTGGTGGATACAGGGACGGTGTGACACGGGCCGTGTTTTGAACTGGCCTCTCCAGAACTTCAGTGCGCCTCTCTTCCCAGGCGGAGTAATGCCTTGTTCCATGTGTTCCCGGTTCTGGCGGCACACCCGGTTCAAGGCCCGGTCAAATCGGCAGGCAGTGCAGTCATAATCGGTGTGACAAAATTTTTTTTGGACCACCCCGGCCTGCATCCACAGGCACTGGAGGGTGGTCCCCTGGGAAGTTTTCAATGATTCCACGGGATACCCCCTCAAAAACAATGGATTACAGAAAAGTCCGGGTCAGCCGGTCCCATCCCAGGGCCGGCAGGCCGGCAAAGACATCCGGTTTGAGCACACCGCCGTCCGTGGCCAAGGCCCGGTGATCTCTTCGATCATGGCTTCAAGAGTGATGATTTCTCTGTCCAGCCAGGGAACATTTTTTTCTTCATCCATCAGGTCTTTGACCGCTCCCTGGATGTCGGCATTGTGCACCGTGAACAGCCACCCGTCTCCGTAAGGATGATTCCGGGACAGGCCGGGGCGGGTCCTGGCCGTCTCGTTGACCCGGGTGATCACCCCGTTGACCGGCGACCGGATGTCGGCCTGATGGTCTTTTCTCCGGATCCCCCAGCCGGGCTCTGCGCGGTTCAGTTCCTGCCCCACCACAGGCAGCTCGAATTTGTCGGGTCCCCCCAGAACCTTGAAGGAGAAATCGTCCATACCCACCCGGATCACACCGCCGCTGTCAATGGCGGCCCAGGTGTGGCCTGAATAAAAATAATAGTCGGTGGCCAGGTCGAACCCTTTTACCCGGGTCAAGGCTGAAGAGTCATGACCCCGGGTATGGATCAGGGTATCTTCGAACATCTGGTCAAATTCACACCGGTCACAGTTGTAATTCATGGGACAGGTGCGCATGTCGGCCCGCCCGGTCATGGCATGGCGGCAGATACGTTGGGTGCCCGGCTGCTGCCGCATGGCCTCCTGCCAGGAAAAATGTTTTCCTGTGGCCGCCCTCTTTTCCATGGCCGCATCATACCGGCAACCGGTGCAGTCATAATACTGGTTGCAGGTTTTTTTGCCTGCGACGCCGGCCTGCATCCAGATACAGGGACGGAAAGAGGTGTCTTTGTGACTTTTCCAGACCGGGTTGGTTTTTGAAACCGCCTTTTTTGAAACAGGTCTTGTGGCTGTGGTTGTCATGGCATACCTCCTTGGTGTCGGGTGGTCATTGTTTTTTGCCGTTGACAATACAAGGAGCAAAAGGGTACCAGGGTCAGGAAAAAGGTTGAAAGCCGGGAATCGTCGGCCGGGAAGGCTTTTCGAGTGTTCTGCCTGAAACACTTTTTGAACGGCCGTACTTGCTCATTGGGGGGTTTTTCTACAATGACCTGTCCCGGAAAGAGAAAAAATGATTCATTTTCCAGCGGGCAGCACGGTTCGAATGATTGTTGGATTTTAAGACATCGTTGTGGAAATATACCACAACCTATCTGGCGGGCTTAAAACCCTGCCAAGGTCCACCCGTTCATGGAATGCGGATTGGAATGGATGGATTTCCCGTGAAGCTTCGGAACTTGAGCTTGTGTTTTTAAGTCTGCCTGTGATAGAAAAAAAGATCGTTTCCATAGGCTGGTTGAATCGACAAAGGGGGGGTTATGACCGGCATTCCCCAAAATGAATTCAAAACCATTCTCAACGGCATCCGGGATTTTATTCTTATCATCTCTCCGGACCAGAAGATCCTGGAGGTGAATGACGTGTTCTTAAAGCGAATGGGGTACCGCCGCCATGAGGTGATCGACCGACCCTGCTATGAGGTGTTCCAGCGCGTGACCCGGAAAAGCTCCAACTGCCATGAGAAATGCCCCCTGGATCAGGTGATCCAGAAACGCCGTCACTGCCAGGTGGAACTCTCCCGGGTGGATCAGAAGGGAAAGACCTGGTACACGGAACTGACCATCTTTCCCATCTGGGGGAAAAAAGGAAAAATTCACAAATTCATTGAGATCAGCCGGGATATCACTCAGCGCAAGGCTGATGAGGAAAAAAACCGGGAACATTTGCAGAAAATGGTCGAACAGCGGACCCGGCAGCTGAGGGAATCCCATGAAAAGCTGCTGCATCAGGACAAGATGTCGTCTTTGGGCAAGCTGTCCTCATCGGTGGTTCATGAGATCAACAACCCAGTGGCGGGTATTCTGAATTTGGTGTTGCTGTGTAAGCGGATACTCAAGGAGGATGCGGTCAGCGAGTCTCAGCTGGATCTGTTTTCCCGGTACCTGGATCTGATGGAAGCGGAAACCCGGCGGGTCACCCGCATTACCGGCAACCTGCTGGCTTTTGCCCGGCAGTCAAAGATCGAGGTCACCCGGTTCGATGTCAATGAAATCATGAATCAGGCCCTGATGCTTAATGCCAATCTGATGCACATCCGCAAGATCCGGGTCATTGAGGACCTGGAACAGGGTCTGCCCCTGATTAAAGGTTCAGAAGATCAGATTCATCAGGTGATCATGAACCTGATCTCCAATGCTGTTGAAAGCATGGCCCAGGCCCCCAGAAAATGGCTCACCCTGAAAACGTTCAGTACGCCGGACAGACAGGCGGTGAAAATTCAGATTAAAGACACCGGTGCCGGCATATCCAATGTGAATATTTCCAAAATATTCGAACCCTTTTTTCCACCAAGAAAAAAGGCAAAAGGGTGGGGCTGGGGTTGTCCGTGGTTACGGCATCATCAAGGAACACGGCGGAAAGACGTACGTGGATTCCACCGAAGGGGAGGGAACCTGTTTCACCATTACCCTGAAGACCGCCGGTCCGTCGTAATATATAATCATGATTTCAGGGTTTCTTTT
>LQAG01000227.1_pt1 | contig 21671 bp, 34 predicted proteins | sample 1535801 | NCBI WGS metagenome assembly LQAG01 (sample SAMN04331584, study PRJNA305678) | bioreactor metagenome | isolation source: bioreactor_3 inoculated with Wadden Sea sediment 1st replicate of a... | place: Germany:Bremen | reverse complement strand
GACCCGACAAAGATACATAGTGAATTAGATTGGTTGCCAGAGACGAAATTTGCAGAAGGTATTGAGAAGACTATCCAATGGTACCTGGATAATAAAACTTGGTGGGAGAATATCATATCAGGTGAGTATCAAAACTATTATGAAGAGATGTATGCAAATCGTTGATTTGCTATTGATGGAGGTCTGATATGAAAGTATTGGTGACTGGAGCCAAAGGGCAGCTTGGTTATGATGTTGTAAATGAGCTGTCTTTAAGAGGACATCAAGCCATTGGTATAGATATTGAGGAAATGGACATAACAGATGAAGTAATGGTTCAGCATATGATTGAAGAAGTTCAACCGGAAGGTGTTATACATTGTGCTGCATGGACAGCTGTAGATGCAGCTGAAGAAGAAGATAATTATGAAAAGGTATATGCAGTCAATGTCAAAGGGACAGACTACCTGGCGAAGGCCTGCAAAAGCATTGATGCCAAGATGATTTATATATCGACAGACTATGTATTTAATGGCTCTGGAGAAAACCATGGGATGTGGATGATCTACGTCAGCCATTAAGTGTATACGGTCGTACCAAGTATGAAGGTGAATTGGCTGTTGAAAAGTGGATGGAGAAATTCTTCATCGTAAGGATTGCATGGGTGTTTGGCATAAATGGTATTAACTTTGTGAAGACAATGCTTCGTCTCGGTAAGACCAGAGACAGTTTGTCTGTTGTGGATGATCAGATTGGTACTCCTACATATACATACGATTTAAGCAGACTCCTTGTCGATATGATTGAATCAGAGAATTATGGTAAGTATCATGCCAGTAATGAAGGTGGATTTATTAGTTGGTATGACTTCACTTGTGAGATTATGACACAGGCTGGTAAGATAAATTCTGTCTATCAGAATGTAACAGTAAAACCGATAGGAAGTGATGCTTTTCCTTCTAAAGTGAAAAGACCAAGCAACAGTCGTATGAGTAAGAAGTTTTTGGTAGATAATGGCTTTGAGCCTTTACCATTATGGCAGGATGCATTAATCCGATATTTAGAAGAAGTAGAGGTGTAACATGGCAAAGATTGCAGTGACTGAATGTCCTATTGAAGGACTTTATATCATTGAACCAAGTGTATTTGGAGATGAACGTGGATATTTCATGGAGACCTACAATCAGAAAGACATGGCAGAAGCCGGACTGGATTTATCATTTGTTCAGGATAATCAGAGCATGAGTGTGAAAGGTGTTCTTCGTGGTCTTCATTATCAGAAAGAACATCCACAGGGGAAGCTTGTCAGAGTGATCAGTGGTAATGTATTCGATGTTGCTGTAGATCTTAGAAAAGATAGTGAGACCTATGGTAAGTGGTATGGTGTGGAGTTGAGTGCAGAGAATAAGAAGCAGTTTTATATTCCGGAAGGATTTGCTCATGGGTTCCTGGTGCTTTCGGATGTTGCTGAGTTTTGTTATAAGTGTACTGATTTTTATCATCCTGGGGATGAAGGTGGGCTGGCCTGGAATGATCCGGAGATTGGGATTGAGTGGTCTGAACTTATGGGTGAGTATGATGGTAGTGCTAATGGTGCTGGATATACTTTAGCTGATGGTACGGCTGTTATTTTGTCTGACAAAGATCAGGAATGGTCTGGATTGAAGAACATGTTAAGTTTTTAATATAAATAGTATTCATTTTACACTTACTATGAGAAAGCATCTTAAATTATATTAGGAGATTATAGTCATGAAGAAGATACTTCACATATCGAAATATTATTACCCATTCCGAGGAGGAACTGAACAGATAGCACAAGATTGTGTATACGCACTGCGAGATCAATTCGAACAGAAAGTATTTTGTTTTAATCACGATCAAGGAGACGATGTTGCGGTAGTTGATGAAATAGAAGTTATAAAAGCTGGTTGTTTTGCACGGATTTCCTCACAGTCACTTTCATTTACGTATGGAAAAATAATTAGACAGATAATCAAAGAATTTGAACCTAATATTATAATCTTTCATTATCCTAATCCATTTGCAGCTCATTATTTACTGAAATATATACCTGATAATACAAAACTGATTATATATTGGCACTTAGATATAGTTAAACAAACTATCTTAAAAGAAGTTTTTTGTATTACAAAATCGTAATTTGATTGCTAGGGCAGAGAGGATAATAGCTACATCAAATAATTATGTAGAAGGAAGTAAATGGCTAAATCAAGTTAAAGACAAGTGTTATGTTGTACCTAATTGCATCAATATTGATAGATTGCAGATTAACGAGGATGTGATAAAGGAAGAAAATAGAATTGAAAAAGATAATGAAGGAAAACTAATATGCTTGGCAATAGGTAGACATACTGAGTACAAAGGATTCTCGTATCTTATCAATGCAAGTAAATACCTAGATGATCGTTTTAGAATATACATTGCCGGGAAAGGTGAATTGACAAGGCAGTTGAAGAGAGTAGCTGCTGATGATTCAAAGATAAAGTTTCTGGGGCAAATATCAGATGCTGAACTAAAAGGTTATTTCACTGCTATGGATATCTTTTGCTTTTCTTCTATTACTAAGAATGAAGCATTTGGTATAGCTTTAGCAGAAGCGATGTATTTTGGAAAACCATCAGTCACTTTTACGATTCAAGGAAGTGGAGTGAATTATGTTAATCTTCATGAAGTGACAGGTATAGAAGTACCTAATAAAGATGTGAAGGCATATGCAAATGCATTGATAAGACTGGCAGATAACCCCGAGATAAGAAAAGAGTACGGAGTGGCTGCAAAGCAGAGGGTTATTGAGAATTTTCTTGATTCCCAGTATAAAGATAATATAATAAAAGCGGTTGCAGAAGATTTGTAGTGGTGTTGTTATGATAAAATCCTTGGCATAAGATACAAAAGGATTTGAATGTAAGTGATAACTTAAATCGAGGATATGATGGGCTAAGAATGGAGGAGTTTATGGCGAACAATTGTAAACCAAAAATAATAGCAATGTATTTACCGCAATATCATGAAATCGAAGAAAACTCAAAATTTTGGGGTAAAGGATTTACCGATTGGGTTTCTGTAAAAAAAGCAACACCATTGTACGAAGGTCATCATCAACCGGAAGTGCCATTAGATGGTTATTATTATGATTTGTCTGAAAAGAGAATATTGCATGGCAAATAGATACTGCTAAAAGTATGGGGTTTATGGATTTGGTATTTACCACTATTGGTTTTCAGATGACAAACAGTTATTGACCAAACCAGCAGAGTTGATTTTAAAGAATAGAGATTTAGATATTCCATTTTTTCGCGTGGGATAATGCAAGTTGGCGTAGAACCTGGAGTAAATTTAGAGGGAATGCTTGGGCACCGTCAGAAGATGAACAACAGCAAAGTAATAAGAAAAATGAATCTTCGATATTGGTTGAATATCAATTAGGGACAGAAGAAAATTGGAAGAATCATTTTGAGTATTTGTTAGAGTATTTTACAGATGAAAGGTATATAAAAGTTGATGGGAAACCAATATTTGAAATTTTTAATTACTCAGAAGATATTTATAAAATGCACCAGTATTGGGATGCTCTTGCGAAAGCACATGGATTTAAAGGCATTGAAATCATATACAAGAAAAGTCCGCTTTATCAGTTGCCAGAAAGTTGTGTGAATTTCTGCTACGAACCATTGAATTCAGGGTGGGGTGCAGGATGGAAGATCTGGACATTTAAAGCATTAAGTTTATTGGGACTAACTGGAAAACGTGGTCCATCAAAGTATTTATATGAAAATGTCTGGCGTGGAATCATCTCAAATGCTGAAAAAAGAATGAAGAAAAATGAGTGGCATGGAGCTTTTGTTGCTTATGATGACACACCTAGAAGAGCAAAAAAAGGTAGAGTGGTAATAGGATCATCACCAGCAAAGTTTCAGAAGTATATTTCTGAGTTGGTGAAGATATGTAAAGACCAGGAAAAGGAATATATACTAATAACTGCCTGGAATGAGTGGGGCGAAGGAGCTATGCTTGAACCAACTGAAAAAGATGGATACGCTTATTTAGAAGCGCTAAAAAAAGTAATGGAGTAATTATGAAAAGCTATGTAAAAAGGATTTTTAAGAGCACCTTGTTCGGAGAGTTCATTCTGAAAATACAACTCAATCACTTTAAAAGGAAATGGATTAGTAAAAACAGAAACAATGAAACTGTTCCAATGAATGTGTTTTCAGTAGACAACGTCAGTGTGGGTGACTATTCATATGGTGAACTAAATGTGGTTTCTTTCAATGCAAAAACAAATCTACGTATTGGAAGATTTGTCTCCCTTGCACAGGATGTTACATTTCTATTGGATGCAGAACATTATACGGACCGATTGTCTACATATCCATTTAGAGTAAAGATGCTTAATGAACTTCGCAGCGAATCATTTTCAAAGGGCGATATTATAATCGAAGATGATGTATGGATTGGATATGGGGTAATTATTATGTCAGGTGTCCATATTGGTAAGGGTGCAATAATTGCCGCTGGTGCAATTGTAACAAAAGATATACCAGCGTATTCGATTGTAGGTGGTGTTCCGGGGGAAGTTATCAAATATCGTTTCTCTAAAGAGGTAATTGAAGTTATAAAAGACTTTGAGTATCATAATCTTACTTATGAGAAAGTAGTAGCAACGAGAGAAATTTTTTATACAGCAGTTACAGAAGAAAATGTAGATGATGTTTTTCGTGAACTATCGAAATGATGAAAGAGAGGGTAAATATGTCAGATCAACCAATTCTATCTATTTGTATACCTACTTATAAACGAGAGTATATAATTGACGAGCTTATTGCTGGTATTTATGAACAGGGGTGCGATAATAATTTGTTTGAAGTTTGTATTACAGACAATTCAAAAACAGATGAAACTAAGAATCTAATTGAAAAGTAAGTATTCAGAGATTGATAATCTTCATTATAAAAAAAGTTACATGCCCCGGATTTTTGAATTCAATTGAAGCTATAAAGTCTGGGAATGGGGAGCTGCTTAAACTTCATAATGATTATAGTTTATTTGAACCTGGATGCTTACAGAAGCTAATAGATGGTGCCCAAAGATATCAGAAAGAAAAGCCTGTAATCTTTTATTCTTTACGAGGGAAAGAAAATATTAAAAAGTTCAATGATTTTGATAACTTTATAAGTAAAATCAATTATTTGTCAACTTGGAGTACATCTTTTTCAATATGGAAAGAAGATTTAGATAGCTTATTAGATAAAAACATTGAATGTAATTATATGTATCCTCATACGACATTACTTTTTGGGATGAATAATAAAACAGGTTATGTTGTAGATGACTATAAGTATTTTAAAAATGTTAATCCTAAGAAAAAAGGTGGATACATCTTCTCGATAATTTTGTGCGTATTTATCTTAGTATGGTAAACGATGATTTACTTTCAAAGAATCATATTTCGAAGAAGACATATAGCAAAATAGAGTTCAATATACTAAGGTTTGGAGCTAGCTGTTATGTCAATTTGAACAACAGTGAAAAGTATACATTTACTTATGAAAATAGGAAAGAGATTATTACTAATAAATGTGGACTAAAAGGTTATCTTCTATTTGAGTTTTTTGTATTAGGATTTAGAGTTCGTAAAATGATTAAGAAAAGTGAAAATGAATAGTTAGCATATTAAATCTTGAGGTGAAATATGAATAGAATTGGATTAGTAACTATACATGATACGATAAATTTTGGATCTCAGCTGCAAACATACAGCCTGTATAAAGCTGTGGAACATCTTGGATGTGATGTTAGTTTGATTGATTATAAATGTGATGCGATTTCAAATAGAGAAAGTACTTTGCCTCTAAATGAAGCACGTAACATCAAAGATGTACTAAAATCATTGCTACTGCATGGAAACTTAGAAAAGCGGAAAAGCAATTTCTGGAGATTCATGAATAGTAATATGAATATGACTGGAGCTTTCCATCGGAACACAATCATAGAATCAAATGACCTGTTTGATAAATTTCTTGTTGGAAGCGACATTGTCTGGGGACTTAATATTACTGGAAATGACTATACATATATGTTGGATTTTGTAGATGACCATAAGAAAAAAATAGCGTTTTCGTCATCAGTTGGTACGAAGTGGGAAGCTACTGAGGAAGCTAATGTGCATACACATCTGTCGAGATTTGATGATATAGCAGTGCGAGAAACAGATGCAGCACAATGGACAGGGGAGTTGCTAGATAAAAAAATAGATGTTACCTGTGATCCTACTATGCTATGGGATTGTAATTTTTGGAGTCAAGTGTCTGAAGACATGTCCGTGGCATCTCGCCCATATATCCTTGTATATATGAGTGATCCTGAAAACCGTTGTATTAAACAGGCAATAAAGTATGGGAAGAAAAATAATCTACAAGTTTATTATATCAACTATAGGGCTCCTGTTGTAGGTGCGAGAGATAAGCGTCCAACTAGTTTACAAGAATGGATGACATTGTTTAAGAACGCTGAAATGGTTTTTTCTGCATCGTATCACGGACTGCTATACGCACTATATTTTAATAAACGATTCTTCTATTTCAATTGGGTTAATAAGTCTAGAATTAATTCTTTAGCCCGTGAATTTGGAATTGAGCATCGAGAAGGAACAGATTATTTTCTTGCGGCGGATAAGCCGATTGATTTCAATGCTGTAAATAGGGTGTTAAAGGAAAAAAGAGATTATTCTTGGAATAGACTAAAGGATATGGTTTTATGATAAATATGATTTGTCCGGAAGAACAGTGTACTGCATGTAATGTTTGTGCAAATGTTTGTCCTAAATCGTGTGTGATAACGGAAAAAAAAGATACCACATTTCGAATGATAAAAGGTGATGGGTGTATTGAGTGTGGATTGTGTGAAGAAGTTTGTCCTACAAATGCAGCTCCCAAATTGAATTATCCTTTGAAAGCATTTGCTGCATGGTCAATGAATCAGGAAACAAGACAAAAGTCAGCAAGTGGTGGTATAGCAACAACGCTATATACATATTCGCTAGAGAATGATATTTCATTTTGTAGGTGCGTACTTAGATGATAAATTCGAGTGTCGGCTGAAAATTGGTGATTCAACAGAAGATATTATAGAATTCCAAAGTTCAAAATATACACATAGTTATGCAGATGATATATACAAACAAGTTGGAGAGCAACTTAAGAATGGAATACAAGTTTTATTCGTTGGGCTTCCTTGCCAGGTGGCAGCTTTGAACAACTATCTAAATTTGATTCGAGTTGATCAGAAGAATTTGATTAAGATAGATATTATCTGTCATGGAACTCCGAATCCTAATTACCTAATTGAGCACATTAACAAAATCTCGAAAACAACTATGAAAACTGCTAGATACTGTTATTTTAGGGATAATAACTACAGAACACAAGATTATGTGTTTTCATTGTATACTGACGGTAACGAGCAAATCTACAAAAAGGGTGCTAATGAAGATGATTTATATCAGATTGGGTATCATAAGGCTTTGATTTATAAAGATGCTTGTTATTCTTGTCAATACGCTCAGACTAATCGTGTTGGTGATTTGACAATAGGAGACTTTCATGTAAAAGATGTAGATGAATGTGATATTGATATAGAAAATGTATCGATTGTTTTAGTTAATGATTCTAAGGGCGAGTCATTTCTAAAAGTTGTAGTAAATAGTAATTATATCGAAATTTTAGAACGTCCACTAGAAGAACCAATCGAAGGAGAGAGGCAACTTCGACATCCTTCGATTGCAGGACATAAAAGGGAAAAATTTTTAGAAAAGTACAGATTAAATAATGACTTTGTTGAATCAGCTTCGACTGCATTTAGGATGATTGTAATTAGAAGAAGATTTAAAGTGGATATAACTGTACTTGTAGTAAAAAAACTAGTTAAATTAGTATTACCCCGAAAAGTTTGGAATATTGCAAAAGCGAAATTAAAAAAATAGGATGAAAGAGGATGACAATGGTTTTATATGTCGCAAAGCGAGGACCACATGATATAGGTACAAAAACGCATTTAAAGGGAATAAGAGAGGTTTATGGTGAAGACAATGTTTTTGTTATTGACTTATTAAGTGCGGAGTATTACGAGAGTGAAAGATTCATTTCATTCGGATATAAAAAATAAAAAATATATGGGCTCGTATAGTCAGATACCTTGAAGGTAATATAAATTATATAAGTAATAAGATAATCTCAAGAATATGTAATTTAATCATGGAGAACAATATATCTGTAATTTTTTCTGAAGAATCTGATTTAGGTAATCTATATAAAAAAGTTAAAAAGCAATACCCACAAGTAGAGATTATATGTTTTTTTCACGATATTTCTGCCGAGTTATTTCAGCAAAGGATTTCGCATGCAACAAAGTGGAAATTACATTACATTTTGGAATGTAAAAGAGTGATTCGTGAAGAATGGGTTTGTCAGAAATATGTAGATCAAAAGTGGGTATATAATAAGGTTGATGCGGACAGATTTTTAGAATGTTATGGGTATGAGCCTGACAGAATTATTCCCCTCTCTTCATTTGAACCTATGCATGACAGAAGATATATGAGTAATACAGTAGATAAAAGCGATATTACGAAAATTTTATTTGTTTGCTCTTCTTATTATGTAAATATTGAAGGATTTAAATGGTTCTATACTGATGTAATCCCTAAACTAGAAAAAGAATATCATGTTGACGTGGTTGGTACAGGAGCAATCCAACTAAAAAGTTCTATGGAGTCGGAACATGTGAGCTTCGTTGGTAAAGTTGAATCGATGACGCCATATTATGCAGATGCAGATATAGTTATAGCACCTGTTTTTGATGGAGGTGGTATGAAAGTAAAGACTATTGAAGCAATCTCTTTTGCAAAGTGTTTTATTAGTACTTCAGAGAGCTTAAATGGATATTGGGAAGTTGTTCCAGAGGGCATAAGGAATAACCTTATATATAAATGTGATACAAAAGAAGAGTGGATTTCTGCATGCAACGACCTTATTAATAAAAGATGTCAAGAAATATAATAAAGAAATATACGAAGTGTTTAGGGAATATTTTTCTTATGATTCAATGCTGTCTGAATTTCAGCTATGCTTGCCAATAGTCAAATAGATGTTTAAAAATTACGATACGACCATGTAATATAATGGGGGAAATTATGAAGTTCAAATTAAAAAAATCACATTCCTCTAGTGCTGATTTATGCAATTATTTTACTTAATGATACAGAGTATTTGTATTTATCAAAGGCAGATCATACCTATCAGCTGTTTATAGCTGTTGTTATGGTTTTAGTAACGATTGTTATCTATAATTTTAGAGGTATAAGGATTGACCTATATATACCATATGTATGGTTAATACCTTTAGTTACAGTAATAAGTTTCATGGTTGTTTTTTTTACTAAGTCTAATGCGATATAATGATCAATCCATTATGCGTACATTGATTGGAGATTCAGCACATTATAAAACACTACTAGTGATTTTGATGTATCCATTAGCTGCGATTAGTTGGTCTACTGGAGGAACAAGAGTTTTATTCAGAACATTGAATGTATTTGCATTCGGTATTTATATCCTGACAACAGTACAATTTGTAATGTTCAAATTTAATGGAGTGATATTCTTACCCGGATACTTCATTAATGGAGCCACTCCATTAATGAATGGTACTCTAAAAATGCATTTACCTTGGTTTGCCAATATAATGATATTCTATAACTTTTATATGTTTGCTAGCTATAGATACGACGATATCCCAAAGCCAGGTAAGGTGAAGCTTATTCATCAAATGTTGTTTTTACTAGGGCTATTTGATTGTATCGTTATATCTCGTTCCAGAGGAGTAATATTCTCTGTTTTACTGGTTCTAGCAATTATAATATTCATGGACAAGAATTCTGCAAGGGGATTTGTAAAGAAGTTTATACTTATTGTTCTTCTGCTTGTTGGGTCTTTTGTTACAGGTACAATTACTGATTTTATAAGTTCCTTTTCACTCAATGCAACCCGAGCGTATAGTACAACGGCAAGGTTATATGCAATAGAATACTATTGGAACTATTTTGTTGAACACCCACTGATTGGGTTTGGCTTTGCAGACTATATTTCCTATTACAATATTATTCATGGTGATGGACGGGCAGCAATCTCTGATGTAGGTTTTTTTGGCCAGTTATCAAAATACGGATTGTTTATTATTCCAATTTATATTTTCCCGCTGTGGAGGTCGCATTATATATTAAAAGGATATGGAATAATCAGTATGTTAAAATAAATTGTTTTATCTATGTATATATATATATATTGTCGTAACATCGGTGTCATTGATTGCTATTGATCAGTTTAGGTTCCTGACGTGGCCCTTCTATTTAACTGTAATGGAAGTTGTTTATTGGGCTGCAAGCAAAAAAAGGAAAATTAAAAGAGTTATAAGTAATAAAAAGAGGTGCTCAAAATGAAAAAGATTGTAGAACACACTGCAAGAGAGTTTATCAAGTTATTCACAATGGTACTATTTACTGCTACTAAGCTTTATTCAAAATATCCACATTCTACATTTTTGAGAGAAGTAGCTAAATTTATGTCTAAAAAAGATTATACGACTACTTTTAGAATCCGACCTAAGAACTTGATTAGTATACCATACGTCAAATATGAACAAGTGTTTCCTGAATTTGCAATCATATTACAAGGACCGATTAGAGCAGAAGATGATTTCACAATGGAGACGGTATGCTATTATAAGAAAATGTATAAAAACGTTACAGTAATTGTATCGACTTGGATCGATGAAAAGAAAAAAGATATCGCAAAGTTAGAAGAATTAGGAGCAGTAGTTGTTTGCAGTGAGAAGCCTATATATGGAGGGCATGGGAACAGGAACTTTCAACTTATTAGTAGTAAGGCAGGAATCTCAAAAGCACGTGAGCTTGGAATAAAATATGTATGCAAATCAAGAACTGACCAAAGGATTATGAAACCTTTTGTATTTGAATATATGTGGAATTTAATTCATACATTTCCAGCCTATGATAAAGCAAGACAAAAAAAAAGGATTGTGACATTATCAATGGTTTATGGAAACATGTTCTTTCCATACCTTATGAGTGATTTCTTATATTTTGGAACGACAGAAGATATAGAGAAGTTGTTTTCAGTAGAATTGGACAATCGACCAGATTTCAAAATGCGTAGCGGTGCAACTAGACGTGAGTATGTAGAGAGTTTAGAACCTGCTGAGATATATATTCTACAGAATTATTTAAAGGAAATAGGTATTGAATGTGATTCGACAATAAAAGATTACTGGGAAAGTCTTAAGAATTACTTCGTTTGCATTGACAGAAAATGCATTGATCTTGTTTGGCCAAAATATGATGGGCAGTATCTCACACATGAATTCTATGGAGACTACTTCTTAGATGACTCAGAAGATGGTTTGAAAACAATGAACTTTGATTTTGCCAATTGGCTTAATCTATATTCTGGCACACTTTTATACAAACCACATTATGAGCAAATGGTTGATAAAAAGTTTAGATGAGGTAAGTTCAGGGATTTTGTACATATGCCGTTGAATATGAGTGAGGACTTTTAATGAAAAAGATAGATAATATAATATCGAAATATCAAGGTTTATCTTTAACCTTAAAAGCGAGTGTATGGTTTACGTTAGTGAATTTTTTTGCAACGTGGTATTTCAATTATTACTACACCAGTATTTACTCGGTTATTACCTAAGTCAGAGTTTGGTTTAGCAAGTACTTTTGTAGCTTGGCAGAATGTACTTTTTATGGTTGTGACACTTTTCACTATTCAAAGCAATGATGAATCTTTTTAAAGAAACAGAAGACTATGACAAAGTAACATCTTCAGTGTCTAGTCAAAGTATATTGGTATCATCAGTATGGGTAGTAGTTGGGATTATATTTTCTAGTCAATTATCAAATGCTTTCGGTTTGTCGAAAACACTAACGATTTGCTTGTTTATTTCATTTATACCTCAAGCAGTAACAAATGTTTGGATGGTGCTAAAGAGATATACATATGATTACATACCTAGTATTATACAGACATTAGCAACAACAAGTGGAACTGCGATTATTGGCGTTGTGTGTGTGATTTTTATTTCGCCTTCTGCAGAGTCAAAAGTGATTCCGCTTGTGGTTATCAATTTAATTGTAGGGATAGGTATATATGTTTCAATAATGAAAAAGAATCCTACATTCTATGATCATAGAATGTGGACATTTTCTTTATCTTTTTGTATCGCACTGCTGCCACACTATTTATCAGAGTTTATACTTCAGAGCTCTGACAAACTGATGATTAATGCTATGTGTGGAAGTGAAGATGTTGCAATATATAGTATTGCTTATGCTGTTGGATCATTAATAAATCTAGTTACCAGTGCTATTAACAGCACAGTTATACCATACAGATATCAACGACTTTACGACAAGAATTATACCAAATTGGCTGAAGTATCCAATTTGGTATTATGGGTGGTTGCTATAGCTTTGTTTGGTCTAATGCTGATAGCACCTGAAATAATTTATGTATTTGGAGGTACACAATATGAAGAGGCAAAATACATTGTAATACCGATTTGTATAGGTGTTTTACTTTAATTATGTTTTTCAACTATTTTCTACAGTTCAAGAGTTTTATGAGAGCAAATTTACTGTGGTTATTGCATCTGTTCTTTGTGCTATCTTAAATATAGTTTTGAACTATATATTTATACAGAAGATTGGTTATATAGCTGCTGCTTATACAACATTATTATGCTATATGTTATTCAGCTATGTTCATTTATTTTATTCTATAGAATGGTTTGCAAGAAAAGAGATTGATGGCATACAAGTGTATAATATAAAGGGTGTATTGAAGATATCTATAACGGTTATAGTTGCTGGTCTAGTGGCTTCGAAAATTTTATAAATTTACTAATCATAAAAATACATAGTTTTGGTTAGTGTTGTTGCAATTTCAATGTTTATAGCCAGAAGATTGTATTTAAATAAAGGATTTTAAAGTGAGATACTTGATAACATGAAAGTTGAACTGCTTGTTGAAGTAATCGAGTTATACTAAGTGTTATTAAATATAAATGTAAAGATTCAATAAATTGCCGTGATTATGAGGAGGAATAGATTTTGGAAAAAGTTAACATAGTAATGCCTATGGCAGGTGCTGGAAGTAGATTTTTCAAAAATGGCTATGTTCAGCCCAAACCACTGATTGAAATTAAGGGGAAACCGTTTTTCTACTGGGCAACACAGTCATTAGTAAAGTTTCTAGATGTGGAATCATTGACTTTCGCGGTGTTGCAGCAACATATAGATGATTTTGAGATAGATACAAAATTATTGGAGTATTATCCTAATGCCAGGATTGAAGTGATTGAGGAGTTATTGCCGGGTGCAGTACTGACATGTATGCGGGGGATTAAAAACATCAATAATAATTATCCAGTAATCTTTAATGACTGTGATCATATGTTCAGATGTAACGATTTCAGCAATATATTAAATAGTGATGATGCATTGCAGTTTAAGGGAGCGTTATTGACTTTTCACTCCAATTTACCACAATTTAGTTATGTGAAATATGATGAACAAAAGAATATCATTGGTACTATAGAGAAACAAGTAGTTAGTAATCATGCAATATGTGGGGCTTATATGTTTGATAGCGTTGATACATTTGTGGAAATGAGTGAGTTGTACTTGAAAAGTTGTAACTATTCAGAGTATTTCATGTCTGGCGTATATAATGTAATGTGTTCTAAAGGAATGAACATCAGCGATTTTCTAGTAGATTTTCATGTTCCATTTGGTACTCCAGAAGAATATAAAGAAGCGTTGACTTCTAACTTCTTTGATATATTGGATGAAGCCAAAAACGATGAATAGTTTTGGGATAAAGCATTGAATTGGAGGATGTTATAGGTAAATGGAAGATTTAAATATTTCACTGAGTGGACATTCAGGCTGTACAATTAAGTTGATGAAAAATGAATCTGATGAAGTGATTGTCAGAAAATGTTCTGGATCATTGGATTATAATGAGAGATTGGTCGCTCAGTGTGAAAGACAAAATGCATTTAAGAATCATAAAATTAAAGCTCCGAAAAATATTGGGCAAAGGATATACTGATGCAGGTATGTTTTATTTTGATATGGAGTACGTGCGTGGTATAACTTTGGCTGAATATATGAAAATCATTGAGGCTAGTAACATCAAGGGAATAGTTAAAGACATTGTTGATGTGCTAATCAGTGAGAGTATAGCGGGATCAGATGACGATAACTTGAATATCAATAAAGTGTTTGGAAATAAAAATTGCTGACCTGAATGAGAAGCTATTACATATTAAAGACAATTATTTAAGAAGAGCATTTACGATATTGGCAGAGAAAGATTGGACAAGTTTTAATTTCTCATTATGTCATGGCGACTTAACCTTGGAGAACATAATTGTTCATAACGAGGAGATGTACCTAATTGATTTTCTAGATTCATTTTATGAATGTTGGATGTTTGATGCAGCTACATTGATGCAAGATGTTCAATGTATGTGGTCGTATAGAGATGATAAATTAATAAATAATAATACCAAAATTCGATTGTTAATATTTAAGGATTTATTATTTGAAGAGATAGCTAAACATAAAGATACTAGTCAAGATATTTATTTTGCATTATTACTGAAGCTTATTAGAATATTACCGTATACAAATGATGATAAAACTGTAACTTTTCTTAAGGAGAATATTGTGGAGGTAATGGATATTATTGAATCAATTGAGGTAAATTCAAAATGAGAAATCTAATTATACCTTGTGTTGGAAGAAATCTAATCAACAATAAAATGCTATACTTGACTGAACATCCTAAAGGGGGATTGTTAATAAAAAGAACATTTGAAGGGATGGACACAGATCTCTTTGATAGAATTATCATTACAATCTTAAAGGAGGATGTAGATAAGTGGGACTCAGTTGCTATTATAAAGAATAGCCTTGACACTTATCTAAATACATATGAATTTTGCGTATTAGATGAGATGACAAGTGGCCCTGCTGAAACCGTGTATGAAACAATAGTACAGATGGATTTAAAGGGTTCATTAGTTGTAAAAGATGTAGACAACAGCATTTTAGTTGATGCAGATAAAATTATTGGGGATTTCATTGTTGGGTTAAATGTGTATGAGTATGAGAAAGATATTACGAAATTTAAAAAGTAATAGTTTCTTAATTGCAAATGAGCAAAGTCACATATTGGACATAGTTGAAAAAGAACTTAAGTCTAATGATATTTGTCTTGGAATGTATGGATTCAATCAAATACATGAGTATATATTTGCATACGAACGATTGAGTTCTAAGTATTCTAGAATAAGCAATATATATATAAGCCAAATTATCACATATCTTATCGGTAGAGAAGGGGTCATTTATAAATATGTCAAAGCAAAAGAATTTGAAAACTGGAGCGCAATAATTGATTGGAAATCGCTAGAAAGACAATATGCAACGTATTTCGTGGATAGAAAAGTACTTTTTGATAAAGAATGGGATGAGGATAATATTGCCAAAATCAATATTCTATTAAATAGTGGTGCTGATATAATATTATATACAGCTGAGTCATCTAGTGATGGTAAATGGAATACAGAGCTTGAACAAAAAGGAATACTGGTAAATGATATTATTTATAATTGTGCGGGAAGAATAAAAGATATAGTTGATGATTCGAATAAGCTAAATGCAATTATTAGTGAATAGTGGAGAGAAAATGAAAAATAAGTTGGCTATATTTGATTTGGATGGGACATTATTTGACACAAAAGATGTTAATTATTATGCATATAAAGACGCGATGAGCTCACTTAATTATAATCTGGATTATGGTTATTTTGTGAGCATTGTAATGGAAGACATTACATGGATTTTCTTCCTGATATTAGTTCGTCGGACCTAACAGTATTGGAAGAAATCCATATTAGTAAAAAGAGCAATTATCATAAGTATGTTGATAAAGCATCACCCAACAGGCATCTTATTGAATTTGCAAAACTTATAAAGAAAGAGTACTACATTGCGATTGTAACGACGGCATCAAAAGAAAATACTATTCAACTCTTAGAGGCATTTGACTTAATAGGATTGTTCGAATTGATTTTGACTCAGGAAGATGTAGCTGAGAAGAAACCAAGTCCAGAGGGATTCAATATGGCAATGCAACATTTTAATGTTAGATTTGAAGATACAGTTATTTTCGAAGATTCAGATGTAGGTGAAGAAGCCGCTGTAAATACAAATGCAACATACTTTTTAGCAAGAGGTTTTTTTTGAAATTGACAAAAGCTCTATTAGGTCAGAACAATCATGATTGGAGGAGCGTTAAACATGCAATTATGTAAAAGTAGTAAGAGGAGGAGTCTATGATTATCAGAGCTAAAGCGCCTTTAAGAGTTGGTCTTGCAGGTGGTGGAACTGATTTATCACCATATTGCGACACATATGGTGGATGTGTGTTGAACGTTACTGTTGACATGTTTGCTTATTGCACGATTGAACCAAATAATACGAATACTATCGAGTTCGTTGCATCGGACATAGATGAAGCATTCACTTCAAACGCAATTCCAAACCTTGAAATTGATAATAATTTAATATTGCATAAAGGTATTTATAATAGGATTGTAAGAGAATTTAATGATGGTAATCCTCTCTCCTTTAAAATGACGACATATTCTGATGCACCAGCAGGTTCGGGTTTGGGATCTTCTTCAACTATGGTTGTTGCGATTATTAAGGCTTATATGGAATGGTTGAATCTACCGTTAGGTGAGTATGATATTGCCCATCTTGCTTATGAAATCGAGCGAGAGGAACTGAAGCTAGCAGGTGGCAAACAAGATCAGTATGCGGCTACGTTCGGTGGGTTCAATTATATTGAGTTTGAGAAGGAAGATAGAGTGATTGTTAATCCATTGAGAATAAAACGATGGATTAAGAATGAGCTGGAGAATTCTATGGTATTATTTTATACTGGCAGGTCTAGAGACAGTGCGAAGATTATTAATGAACAAGTAAAGAGTGTTGATAAGAATAATGACAATAATATTGAGAGAATGCATGAGTTAAAAGAACAAGCAAAGTCGATGAAAGAGGCGATATTGAAAGCAGACTTTAATGGATTTGCTGAATGTATTCGTAAGGGTTGGGAATCAAAGAAAAAAACATCCTCCACTATTTCTAATCCAGAAATAGATAGGCTCTATGACTATGTTATGGAAAACGGAGGTAATGCTGCTAAAATATCCGGCGCTGGTGGCGGTGGATTTATGAGCATTGTGTGTGAGCCAACAAAAGGTATGATTTGATTAAAGCTCTAAAAGAGCTTGATGGAAGAGTAATGACTGTATCTTTTTCTGACATAGGAACTCAGGCCTGGACAATTTATTAGGAGAGTAAAAATGAGTAATGGAATCAAAGCAGTAATAATGGCTGGTGGCAAGGGAACAAGAATAGCTACAGTTAATTCGGAAGTACCCAAACCTATGATTGAAATAGATGGTAAGCCAATACTATTGTATCAAATAGAATGCCTCAAAAAACAGAATATAACAGATATAACATTAGTCATTGGTCATCTTGGACATATAGTCAGAGATTACTTTGCTGATGGTTCCACATTTGGAGTGCAGATTGACTATGTAGTTGAGGAAGAACCACTTGGTACTGCAGGAGCACTCTATTTTCTAAGAAATAAAATAAATGAGGATTTCTATTTAATAAATGGGGATATTATATTTGATATAGATACTGATTTGTTTATGAAGCATCATAAGAGTTTAGGTGGGCTTGCAACAATTCTAACTCACCCTAATGCTCATCCTTATGACAGTGCTATTATAGTTGCTAACGAAGAAAAACGTGTTACTAATTGGTTGCATAAGGAAGAAAAAAGAATATGGTATCGTAATCGTGTTAATGCGGGTATTCATATATTGTCGCCAGGGATATTCCAATATTTTGATGAATTGAAGAAGACGGACCTGGATAGAGATATATTGAAGCCACTTATTCCTTCTGGTCAACTATATATATATGATTCACCAGAATATGTTAAGGATATGGGAACACCTGATAGATATGAAGAGGTACTGCTTGATCTTAGAGATGGAAAAGTTTCAGCAAAGAACTTATTAAACAGACAAAGAGCTGTCTTCATCGATAGAGATGGCACTCTAAATGAGTACGTTGGCTTCTTAAAAGAAATTGATGACTTTATGCTAATTGAAGGAGTGGAAGAAGCAATACGAAAAATTAACAAATTAGGTTATTTAGCAATAGTCATTACAAATCAACCAGTAATTGCAAGAGGAGATGTTTCTCTAGAAGAGTTAGAGCTCATTCACAATAAGATGGAAACTCAACTAGGATATAAAGGTGCGTTTTTAGATGCAATTTACTACTGCCCACATCATCCTGATAAGGGATTTGATGGAGAACGTATAGAATATAAGATTGAGTGCGAATGTAGGAAGCCTAAACCAGGTCTTTTATTTGAAGCTGCAGAAGAATATAATATTGATCTGGGGGCTTCTTGGATGGTTGGAGATTCTTCCAGAGATATTGAGGCTGGGAAAGCAGCTGGTTGCAACGTATCATTGATCAATAGTGAAAGTGAAGCAAAGTCAGAATATGATAGTTTACTGGAATTTGTGAATGATAAGTTATGTTAGAGGTTATGGAGGTTGGAATGAGTGTTATAGAACCACAAATAGAAGTACATGTTTGTAAACTTGTAGAACGATATCCTATTTTGCAACCAATCAAAACTGAAATTCTGGATACATATTTTATTTTGGATTTGATATTTTCAAATGGAGGTAAATTGCTTGTTGCTGGTAACGGAGGAAGCTCAGCAGACGCTGATCATATTGTAGGCGAGCTAATGAAAGGATTCGTTAAATCAAGAAATGTGACAAAAGAGTATGCAGATAAATTAAAGGCGGTTAATGATACATTGGGTAATGAATTAGCGGAGAAGTTACAAAGAGGCTTGCCTGCAATTTCATTAAATAATCATTCTGCATTAAACTCTGCATTTTCTAACGATGTTGACGGCGACTTATGTTTTGCACAACAAGTGCAGGGGTATGGTGAATCTAAAGATATATTCTTGGGTATTTCAACATCAGGGAATTCAAAAAGTGTACTCTATGCCGCAGTTGCAGCAAAGGCTAAAGGAATGAAAGTGATTGCTTTAAGTGGTAAAGATGGTGGTAAGTTGAAAGAATACGCAGATAATTCAATTATTGTTCCTGAAAAAGAGACATATATGATTCAAGAGTTACATTTACCTATTTATCACTGTTTGTGTTTAATGCTCGAAGAGAGATTTTTTTAGAAACAAGGTCACCAGACTTAGCAAGGTGCCGTGCACTGTTACGAAAGTGTGAACGTATTTGGTGCTGGTTGAGTGAAAGAGTGGTTTGCGTTTAGTGTGTATGAGATAAATTTTCATAGGTCCTCACGCAGAGGACACTTTCGGCAACCTCTGCGTGATAGAAAAAATAATCTATCACGGGAGGAAGATCAATGGCGAGAAAGAAAAGGAATTGGTATCCGGGAGAGCAATACCACATCATGACCAGAGGAAATCGAAGAGTTGACTGGTTCAGGAAAAGTAATGATTTCAACCTTTGCCTTCAGTTGTTATTTGATACGTAATTATGATATCCGTTTGCTTATTGTCTGATGGATAATCATATAATATGAATTTTAAGGGTTAATGGAGAGTATTAAATATGAAAATAAGAAAAGCAATAATTCCAGCAGCAGGCTTGGGAACACGTTTCTTGCCGGCAACGAAAGCACAGCCGAAAGAAATGTTACCGATTGTTGACAAACCAACCATTCAATACATTGTTGAAGAAGCAGTAAAATCAGGCATTGAAGACATTATTATTGTTACCGGAAGATCCAAAAGATCGATTGAGGATCATTTTGACAAGTCATACGAATTGGAAAAAACGCTGGAAGAAACGAATAAGACAGAGTTGTTGCAGATAGCGCAAGAAGTATCGGACATTGCAAATATTCATTATATCCGTCAAAAAGAACCAAAAGGCTTAGGACATGCTATTTTAGTGGCGAAGAGTTTTATTGGTAACGAGCCATTTGCAGTTCTACTCGGTGATGATATTGTTGAATCAAAAACGCCATGTCTGAAGCAGTTGATTAATTGTTATGATGAATACAAAACATCAATTTTAGGTGTTCAAGAAGTTGACTGGCAAGATGTCAATAAATATGGGATCGTCGATGGTAAGCATATTGATGGTCGTGTACATAAGGTAAAAGGATTGGTTGAGAAACCAAATGAAGAGGATGCGCCTTCCAATATCGCCATCTTAGGCAGATATATCATTACACCAAGAGTATTTGAATTCTTAGAAACTCAAACTCCTGGGGCAGGCGGAGAAATTCAATTGACAGATGCTTTACTGCGTTTGGCTGCAGAAGAGGCAATGTATGCATACAATTTCAAAGGCAAGCGATATGATGTCGGAAACAAAATGGGTTTTCTATCTGCCACTATAGAATTTGCATTGCGCCGTTCTGATCTACGAGATCAGATGAAAGCGTATTTTGAAAACTTAATGTTAGATATGGATGCAGTGTTGGATTATGAGTAAATCTCAGAAACCAGGTTGTCAGATCTGGAGGGTGCTGTGCAAATATAAAAGTATGAACAGAAGTGACTTGGAAGAGATGCCGGGCCATCTGCCTCAGCAGGCGGTCTGACATGATGAACAGCATTGGAAAGAGGTAATGAATGAAACGATGGATGCCGGCGATGCTGGTTATTATTTTAACTATTGGATTCGTATTGATACAGGGAGGGTGCGATTACAATGTACCGGGGAGGTTTTCCAGGATTCTGGCTGAGAATGTGAATGAACAGATTGTCGAGATGACCGGGCAAACGGAACGGTCGGTTGGAGAAATCGAGTTGATTCTTCGCAAATGTGCACATTTGGTAGAATATCTGGTCCTTGGGACCGTTGTTTTTATTGCTGTAATGACCTTTGTAGAGAGCAGAATCTTGGCATACTTGATTGTGGCATTGATGACAGTACCGGTTCCGTTTGTTGATGAGTTCATCGTACAGGGCAATACTGCAGGCAGAGCGGTGCATCTGCTGGATGTTTATCTGGATATGCTGGGGATATTCATGGCCATAGGTATTGGAAGTCTGTACTTTGGATTGGTTAGAGTCAGAGAAGTTATGGAAAGTTATGATAATAGTTTAGACAGGTTCTGAGATAGTGTACAGGTGATATAGATTCGGTCGCTATTGCAAAGAATTAAGAGGACACGAAAATGCATTATATAAAACTGATTTTAAGGTATAAAATCCCAATTATTCTGATGTTGATTGCTGCATCAATCATGTCGTACATGTTGTTATCTGAACTGAAGCTGTTTGAGAATAGTCAGACTGCTTCAGCTATTTCTGACCAAACGACTGAACCAACAAAGATCAAGTATGAGGTTGGAGAGTATCTGCCCATACATATTCTTTGGAAGGTGACATATTAGG
>LQAG01000226.1_pt1 | contig 21746 bp, 22 predicted proteins | sample 1535801 | NCBI WGS metagenome assembly LQAG01 (sample SAMN04331584, study PRJNA305678) | bioreactor metagenome | isolation source: bioreactor_3 inoculated with Wadden Sea sediment 1st replicate of a... | place: Germany:Bremen | reverse complement strand
AAACCAGATCGATCCCGATCAGCAACAGGAGGATCCCGCCTGCAACCTGCAATGCCGCCAGTGAGATGCCTAAGCTGCGTAATAGAAAATCACCGACCAGGGCAAACAGAATCAGGATCAGGGTCGCCACCAGGGTCCCACGAATGGCCATCGACCGGCGCAAGGCCGGTGATGCTTGGGGTGTCATGGCGGCAAACATAACGGCCACATCAATGGGACCAATCGTGGCAAAAAAAGTCGTAAAGGCGACAATAGCAGTTTCCACCATCAGAGCAACTCCCCTGCAGATCCTTTCGGTTGTTTACAATTCTCCCGGGCCTCTGTCACCACGCGAATGGGAAAAGGCTCAGTGACACTGCCGCTATACAATGACAGATGAGGAAACGGAATTTCGATCAGATGTTCATCAAAAGCGAGCTTGATTTCATACTGAATACTGTTTTTCAAATCGATGAAATTTTCCCTCTTTGTCCACAACGAAAATTGAACATTCAGCGAAGACTCGCCGAACCCCTTGAAAATAAACAGCGGCTTCGGGTCTTCCAGGCTGAGTGGGTTTTTATCGGCAACGGCAAGAAGAACAGATCTGACTTTTTCAATGTTTTCTTTATATGCCACTCCGATCTGCAAATCGAGACGTCTGATGGGAAAGCGGGTCAAGGTCGTGACTTCCGATTTAAGCATTGTTTCGTTGGGAATGCGGACGTAGAGATTATCGAATGTTCGCAATTTTGCCGACAGCAGGTCGATGGACAGGACCTCCCCGGTCGTATTGCCGACACGGACGATATCACCGACACCGAAGGGGCGCTCTCCGAGTAAAAAAAGCCCGCTGATCACATTTGAAGCCGAGGTCTGCGACGCAAACCGATGGCGACGGAAAGAATCCCAGCCGCCCCAGCAACACGGATAGATCGAACCCCATTTCATTCAAAGCGGTCATCAGAAAAAGATCATCAGCGCGTAAAACACGCCACGCTTGAATAATATGTGCTGGTTCGAAGAAGCATGCGCTTTAAAAAGTCTGGCGATCGCCTTCTCTGCCAGTTTGGCGATCGCGTAACCACCGATCAGAAAAACGAGAGCACGAATACCTTTCAGAAGGTTTTCTGATTCAAGGATATAATCGAGGTTTAAAAATTCCATAGTTCCGAATCCTCAGCTAGCCGAACAGCGTATTGAAGGTATGAAGCAACATATTGTTTTCCTGTTTCATCCGCGCCCTGGCAATCTTTTGAGCCGCTTGATGAGGATCCGCCGGCCGATCTGAAAAAGAGACCTTGGCCAGGGTGCTGTGATCAGCATGTGTCAGCGTTACTGCCTCTGTCCACAATCCACCTTCACCGGTGTCGAATAACGACAGGTACTGCGTAGGCAGACACAACTGAGCCAGAGGCAGGGATATGTTGGTTGATTTTTGATCGTAATCAGAGTCATTGCCCGGTGGGGCCTTGACTGCAGGTCATCCAGAGACAAATGACCGTGGGTTGCACTGGCATAACAAAGCTGCCCTTTGAGGGTCGACGGTCCGAACCAGGTGTCGGACGGGCGAATGATCGGCAGATCCAGCAACTCCGATTGATCGGCATGGACATTCATGCTGAACCAGAGCGGTGTACTGACATACATCTCAACCTGCTGCCCCGGCTGGACATAAAGGGGCGTCAAAGCATTAACAACTACCGGCCGATCAGCCAAACGGGGGAGGATATTCAGTTGGTCCTCGGTGTGACTGAAAATGTAGCGCTTTACCTCCCCCTCTTCACTGTCGATGTCGATGTTGTCCTTCACCGACCAGACCTCTTCCTTCAGCCCTTCGGCAGCATTCTGCCGGTGCCGGACCCGCCACTCTTTTTCACAGCGCAGGAGATACAGGTTAAACGAACCGATGCTCCACAACAGAGACTCTTCAGTCTTCACATCAAAGCGCCCCCACCAGCGTTTCAGATTCTGTTTGTCCGTGACGGATGTTTCACTCATTTATTTATTCCTATCTGCTCTTTTAGCAAATCATGCCCCTTTCTCAAGCCACCATTATCGGTACTGTCTGGACCGGAGCGTACGGTGGCGAAGACGATCAGCCGTACCTGACAGGGCATGAAAATTAAATACTAACAGGCCCGTTATTCAATTGCAGGTTCTCCCTCCCGGAAATAATTTCTTAAAGGTTGAGCATCTTGCAGCTGTATAGTTTAATAACCATTGCTCTGTCGATGGAAATCGTCATCAGCATTTTCGTTTTTATTTAACAGTCGCGTTAAGCGTTTATTTTCAAGGTATCAGATGAAGTTTTTCTGTGTATTTTCAGTCTCTTGTGGTTGTTGTCAGGAGCTTGTTACGGTGACACCTTGAAACTTGAAATCGATATAGACCAGCCCGATCTGCAAAAAGCCCTGCAATCTGCCGTGATTCTACCCGACCGGCTGAGTGACGGCGGCCCCCTTGACCAGCGCTGGTTGCAACATTATCGCAAACAATTGCCACGGATCGTCAGCGACAGGCTTGAACCTTACGGCTACTTTGAGGCGACGGTCAAATCCAACCTTGAACAGAGAGCAGAGGGTGCGTATCGCCTGGTTCTGCAGGTTAATACCGGTGAACCGGTGACCATATCCAGCCTGGCGCTCAATCTGGCCGGACCGGGCCAGTTTTTCCCGAAACTGCATCAAGCGCTCAACCGCTTCCCTCTGCAGGTTGGTGATATCCTGCATCAGGACAGGTATGAAAAGGGGAAAGCTCGGCTTATTCAGGACGCCATCAACTCAGGCTTTCTGGAAGCAAAATTCAGTGAGCACACGATTCTGGTCTATCGCGCCGAAAAACGGGCCGAGATCGTGCTGCAACTGGAAACCGGGCAGCGCTATCAATTCGGCCGGACCACCTTTCACGGCGGCGGCGACTACCCTGAACGCTTCCTGCGTCGCTATCTGAGTTATCGTCAGGGTGATTATTTCAGCCACCGCAAACTGGGCCAGACCCAGATGAACATACTCAACGCAGATCTGTTTCAACAGGTGACCATTACTCCCGCCACTGATCAGGCCGAGGGTAATCAGATGCCGGTCAAAATCGAATTGAAACCGGCTCCACGCCATCGGTTACGCCCCGGCATCGGTTACGGAACCGACACCGGCGCCCGTGTCAGCCTGCGCTATCGCGATCTGAACCTGTTCCGCAACGGTCACGAACTCAAAGGCGACATGCTCATCGCCCAGAAAAAACAATCACTGGTGACGACCTATATCATCCCCGACCAGGATCGGCTCGACAGTCAGACCCAACTGCGGTTGGGCGTCGACCGCGAAGAAAGCGATACTTACATCAGCCGCGAACTGTTCAGCGAGGTAGAATATCAACGGGCCTTCGGCGGCGGTCTGTTGGGTTCGGTCTTTCTGCGCCTGACTCAGGAGTATTCGGAAATCGCTGATGAAAAACCCGCTCGCAGATGGTTTTGCCGGGTGTCCGCCTGCAATGGCGCAGGGTTGATAATCCAGCCAGGCCGAGTTACGGTCTGCACGGCGATATTGAAATCAAAGGGGCGCACAGTAATCTGTTGTCCGACACCAGCTTGCTGCAGTTAACGGCCCAGGCGACCAACCTGCTCCCGTTGCCGAAAAAGTTTTCCCTGCTGATCCGGCTTAAAGGGGGAACGACCTGGCACAACGATCCGTTGCGTGAGCTCCCCGCTTCATTACGCTTCTTCGCCGGTGGAGATCGCAGTGTCCGCGGTTACCGTTATCAATCCCTCGGGCCGGAGGATGATTCGGGTCAGGTCGTGGGAGGCAAGCATCTGCTGGTGGCCAACATCGAGCTGGAAAAAAAATTCGGTAAGAAATGGGGTGGAGCTGTTTTTTACGATATTGGCAACGCCTTCGATTCCTTTGACGAATACGAATTGGAACAGGGTGCCGGGTTCGGAATCAGGCGCTATACTCAGATCGGTCCGATCAGGTTGGATCTGGCCCGTCAGATCGGTCGCTCCAAAACCGCTGGCGGATACATGTCGGCATGGGGTTCGGCTGGTGAAAGTTAGAAGAGCTGTCATATTCCTGATTTTAATCCTGTTTGTGGTGGCAACAGGGCTTTTCGGCTTCGGTCGCTGGCTGCTCACTGCGCCGGAAGGGACCGCGTGGCTGCTGACCCGGATCATAGAACAACAGAATGGTCGGCTCGGCTCGGTCGAAGGGACTCTGACCGGCCAATTGCAGCTGTCGGACCTGCAACTGCGCTGGCCCGGCGCTCGATTAAACTGTCAACAGATCACGTTGAAGACGCAGATCGATCAGTTTTCCCCCTGCGGCTTGAAATCGGACAACTGCAGCTGGTCGGACTGCAGATCGAAAGCGAGCCGACCGAGCAGAAGCTCCCGGCTGCTGCCTTCAACTGGCCCCAACTGCCCGGATGGCTTGCATTCATCGAGATCGATCTGAAGCAGCTCGAGTTACGGGATTTCCGTTTTCAGAATCAGCAAGCGACGAATTAAAGATAAAACAACTGCACAGCCAAATCGCCTGGCACGATCAGCAACTGCTGTTCAACCAGTTGGTCCTGAACAGCCCTGACTTCAAAATCAATGGCAATCTCTCTCTGGGCTTTGCACACCCGGCGGTGAAAAGTGACCTTCAGCTCCATCAGTTTAACCCTGATGGTGGAGAGCAGAAAATCAGTGTCACCCTTGACCTGAAATCCGAACAACAACTGCTGCTGTTCGGCCCGGTTGAAGTTTCCCTGACGGATGGTCGGGCCAAAGAGGTGCGTGTGACCGGCGATCTGGGTCTCACAAGCGACGCGTTACTCTTTCAACAACTCAGGCTGCACCGACCGGCCGGTTCTGGAACAGTGACAGCAACAGGTCGCTTGCGTTTTACCACAGCGCAACCGGAGTTGGAAAGCCAGCTTCAATTGAATGACCTGGATCTTCAGGCAGAGACGGGCCAGTCAACCCGAATTTCGGGAAGCATCGCCCTGACGGGAACGCTGGAGCATTATCAGGGTTCGTTCAAACTTCACAATCAGGCTGATCCATTGTACGACCTTAAGTTGAGCGGTCGCCTTGCCGGCGACCAACAGCATCTGGAGTTGGCGGATCTCCGGGGCAACTGGCTGAACGGCATCATCAGCGGTCAGACACACATTGCCTGGCGCGACAGCTGGCAGGTCACAACGCAGCTCGCCGGACGCAATCTTGAGCCCCACCTTTTGCACGACCAGGTGATCGGCCGATTGAATATCGACCTGAACGGCGAAATCGGGGCAACCGAACAGGGTCCGGCGGGCCGAGTGAGCGTAAATCTGAAGGAATCTCTTCTGCAGGGGCAACCATTGACCGGTGCTGCGGACTTGAGTTTCGACTCACAGCAACAGTTCGAAATTTCATCACTTTATTTACGCGGTGACGGCTTTGAACTGCAAGCGGCAGGAAACCCGAACCAGCAGGTCGAGCTATCGTGGCACATCGATCGGCTGGAACAGCTCTTGACCGACTGGCGCGGCCAGCTGAGCGGAACAGGCCGGGTCGGCTTCCGCTCCTCTACGCTGGAGGCGCAGTTCTCAAGTCAGGGAGTTCAACTGGCTATCGGACTGGCAGCTGTCACGCTGGCAACTGTCCGGCACAACCCTGAACGATCAATCGCACTGGCAGCTGTCTCTCAAGGGTGATCAGCTGTCCGGGACAGAGCCCTCATTAGCCCTTGATCGAATCACCGTCGATCTGACCGGCAGTCTTGATCGACATGCCATCACGCTGGCCCTGTCCCAGCCGGAAGCAAGCCTGCAGGCAGTTTTTCAGGGCCGCTTGCACGAGCAGAGCTGGCAGGGCGAGCTGACCCGATTCATCGGCCGGGATGCACAACTGGGACGCTGGCAGGCGCATCACCCTGCCCCCCTGACGCTGTCGGCAAAACGGCTTCAACTCGGCCCACTGAAAATCGGCAGCGAGGGGCATGGCAGTGTCCAACTCCAGGGCTACTTTCTTCCTCCCGACCGCCGGAGCGAAGCTGCGCTTGAATGGCAACGGCTGAACCTGAGTCTGCTCAACCCCTGGCTGGCCGGTTGGGAAATTTCCGGCAACAGCGACGGATCTGTTCTGCTGCAACTGGCACAGGAGCGGAGTTTGCACGGCCAGCTGTCACTGCAGGGACAGGCCAGGAATGAGACCCTGGCGATCAACCTGAAACAGGGAACATGGTTGGCGGACTGGAACGGTCAGGGCCTGAAAAGTAGCCTGAGCATACAGACTGATGATAGCGGCGTTCTGTCCGTCGATCTTTCATCAGAGCAAAACCACGCATGGGCTGGCCCGAGCAGGGCAAACTCCAGGCCCACGGAAAAGGCTTCAACCTTTCGCAACTCCGCCCCTGGCTGCCAGCAGAGCTGACCTTGAAGGGCCTGCTCGACTGGCGGGCTTCGGCACAATGGCAGACCGATCAGCCTGGAGCGCAACGGGAGAAGCCGAGGTCTCTGAAGGCCATCTTCTCTGGACTGACCGCGGCACAGAGATCAACAGCGATCTTACAGATGCAAGACTGAACTGGACATGGCGGGAGCAGCTGAGCGCAACAGTGAATCTGGAACTGCACGATCACGGTCGCGTTGATGGTCAGGTTGAGTTGCCGATCGCCGCGGCCCTGCCGTTGCAGCTCAACCGGTCCGGTCCGATTGCGGGACGGCTCAATGCCAACCTGCGGGAGTTAGGTCTGTTATCCATGCTCTATCCCGATAAAGTTCAGGACAGCCGGGGCAGCTGAAGGTCGATCTTCAACTGACCGGGACCTGGGACAAGACAGCTTTCCATGGCAATGCGCAGTTGCTGAATGGCGGTGCCTTTTTACCGCCACTGGGGATTCAACTTGAGGATATCGAGCTGCACAGTGTTTTCGACAAAGATCGAATGGAACTCAAAACCATACGCCTGTCCTCCGGAGGCGGTTCTCTCACCGGCCAGGGCAGCCTGATGCTTGAGAGCTGGCAGCCGCGGAACTACCGCTTCAAGCTTGAAGGCGAGCGCTTTATGCTGTTCAACCTGCCCGATTTACTCGTGCGCATCGCCCCCGATCTGACCATCGATGGGAATCATAACCGCTATCGGATCAGCGGTCTGCTGACGGTCAATGAACTGCTGGCCAAAAGCAGCAAAAAGTCCAACGTGGTGCAGAACAGCCCCGACCTCGTGATCGTGGATGCCGAATCAGCGAAACAAAAATCTTTAGCGCTGAAGCATGACATCAACCTCGAGTTGATTCTGGGTGAAAAGGTCCTGATCGACAGTTCCGGCATTGATGCCAAGCTTGACGGGCGCCTGCAGCTGCGCTCGAACAAACGTCAGGAGCTGGTCGCTTTTGGTGAAATTCAGGTCGAAAAAGGCAAATATTCCAGCTATGGTGTCAGTCTCAACATTGAACGTGGCTACCTGTTTTTCAGCGGCGGTCCCCTTGATCAACCGTCGCTCGACGTTCTGGCTTTGCGCAGAGCCGGAGAGGTTAAAGCAGGCGTCAAGGTGACCGGAACGGCTAAGCAGCCGATTGTCAAACTATACTCTGAACCGGTTATGCCGGACACGGACATTCTTTCCTACATCGTCCTCGGCCGCCGCCTGAGTTCCGATTCCGGCGGGCAGCAGCAGGGATTACTGATGACTGCCGCCGGGGCGGCTTCTGTCTCAGGGGAGTCGGTGGCACTGCAGGAAAAATTGAAAAGCTATCTGGGGCTGGATGTTCTCGATATCAACGCCGGCGATGGCGATGTCAACTCGTCGATCATCACCACCGGCAAGTACTTGAATCCCGATCTGTATATCAGCCTTGGTTATTCGCTGTTCAGCAACACCAACGAAGTCAAGGTGCGTTACAACCTGTCTCCCGATTGGGAACTCGAATCGACCATCGGAACCGAGAGCGGAGTCGATCTGTTCTACAAAATCGACATTCAATAGCTCTGTCCCAGCGCAGTAACGGTCCCATCCAGACTGCCTCCGACACCGACGTTCCAAGAACGGCCTATACTGTTTTCAGCTATACTTTTGTTTTTTTTCGGCTGGATAATAGCATGATCGTCAAGCAACCCTTTTCATGTCAGCTCGCGACAACCGGACAAAGGTAAAAAAATGAGGATCTGTCCAGCCAGGAAACAGATCGTCCGTGACATGACCATCGATGACCTGACTACGGTTTTCCATGTGGGTGAAAAGCTGTTCACATCAGGCTACTCGTCCAGCATTTATCGGACCTGGGACGAATGCGAAAACCACCCTGTTCAATTTGGCCAGCGAACTCTGTATTGTCGCCGAACAGGACCAAAATGTCATCGGTTTCGCTCTTGAAGCAACAGCTGAAAAGAAACAAGAAAAAACTGACGACGACCGGAGCAATAATCGTGAACAGTCATAACGTCAAGCCCTGAACCTCAACCGCCAACCATACTGGACTTTCATATGCACAACCCGACCTTGAACAAACCGTGGAACAACTATCGGAACTGATCGCCGCTAATGATCCGGAGCAGATCAATCAATTTCTACAGCTGATCAATCCCTCAGATACGGCCCTGGCCATTTCACGCCTCAGCCCGGAAGAGCGAAATCTGCTGCTGACTCTGCTCGAACCGGTCGATGCAGCTGATTTGATCGAAGACATTTCCGACACTCAGGCGGCCAACCTGATCGAGGACCTGCAACCGCAACAGGCGGCAGCAATCCTGGAAGAATTGGACAGCGATCACATCGCCGACCTGCTCGGCGAACTGAATGAAGCGGACGCAAACGCCATTATCGATCAGATGGATTCTGAAGAAGCTGAAGAAGCCCGCCAGTTCCTGACCTATCCTCCCGACACAGCGGGGGGCTGATGATTTCTGAATACCTTGATTTTGGCAGCGACCAGAAGGTTCAGGATGTTCTTGATGATCTGCAGGAAACCGTGAAATTATGCCGGTTACGATGTCCAGTATCTCTATGTGACCGACGATGATAACACCCTGCAGGGCGTGCTGAGGATGCGTGATCTGCTGTTCCCGAGTCGAACAACCAGGCTCGAAAAACTGATGATCAGCAAACCTTATACGATCAATGTTAGCGACAGCCTTGAAGATTTGCGGAATTTTTTTGAAAGCACGACCTGTTCGGCGTTCCGGTGGTCGACGCTGATAACAAACTGCTCGGCATTGTCTTGCCGGAAGCGGTTGAAGAAGCCAATAAAAGCTGAGCACAAAACAGTTCTCGGGCTCTCAGGTATTGTCGGCGGCGAAGAATTCCGCTCCATGCCACTCTTGTCACGGTCAGGCAGAAGGCTGTCCTGGCTGTCGCTCAATATCATATTGAATATCGCCGCCGCCAGCGTAATCGCCCTCTATCAGGATACCCTTGCCGCAGTTATTGCGCTGGCGGTTTTCCTGCCGATGGTCAGCGATATGAGCGGCTGTTCCGGCAACCAGGCCGTTGCAGTCAGTATGCGTGAACTCTCCCTGGGTCTGGTGCGGCCTGCCGAAATATTGCGCGTCCTGAAAAAAGAGATCAGCCTTGGCCTGCTCAACGGACTGGTGCTCGGCCTGCTGCTGGGTGCGGTGGCTTACCTCTGGAAAGGAAACCTATTTCTTGGGTTGGTGGTCGGAGGTTCATTAGCACTCAATACCATTGTCGCCGTTTGCCTGGGTGGGCTGATTCCGCTGGCGCTGAAACAGATGAAACTCGACCCGGCCCTGGTTTCAAGCCCCGCTGCTGACCACCGTAACCGACATGTGCGGTTTTCTCTTTATCCTCAGTTTTGCGTCCATGTTGATCGACAACTCTAGCAGCCGGCAGGTGATGACTGGGCCGGGCCAACAACGCGAAACACTCCACCGGTCGAAACCGCCCGCGTGCAGATATGGCCTGGGACTTGCGACTCGATTCTACCAGGGTAGAATTAATGTATGCCCGGACCAAGAAAGGCAGGTGTGCTGATGAGATTTATCGCCATAGCAATTTTTCTGGTTGTCTTTTCAATGGTGACTGTTGCCGCTGCGGAACAAGAGCAGCAGATATTTAGAGCCTCTGTCGGTGACGACGGGTTCCAGACCGTCTTCGTCACCGGGGGGAGTTATTTTTTCAGCCCCAATCATATCATTGTCCAAGTCAACGTTCCCGTACGCTTCACCATCCAAAAAGAATCGGGGATGGTGCCCCATAACATTATCATCAATGCTCCGGAGGCAGGAATCAACATCGATGAAGAAATGAAAACCAATGCCGGGGCAATAACCTTCACACCAACAAAAACAGGCACGTACAAAATCTACTGCAGTAAGAAACTGCTGTTTTTCAAAAGCCACCAGGACAGAGGGATGGAAGGAGTCCTGGAGGTTGTCGAGTCGCTTTCGTCTCAATGACGGAGGCCGGGAAACGGACCCCGGGCAAGTACGGTGTATGATCAGAGCACCCTTATAAGGGGCCCATCCCCCTCTCCTGTCGATTCTGACGCTCGATTGACGCTTTGGGTCGCGAACGGAGCAAGCAGCGAATGCCGTATTCGCCGTTCGTTCAATAAATGCACCGGTCAAATGAAATTTGACAGATCGTCACAAGAAGAGTAGAACGAAGTTAGGCAGGTGCTGCATAAACGACGACTTGCACTGTGATCTTGCGTCGACGCCACATTGAATACGGCTTTTCTTAAAAAAGTACGCACCGAAAAATACAGCCTCTCCCTCTCACTGAGATCCATCCCGACATGATAGATGTACTATCCTTAGAATTCATATTCGGTCTGATATCAACAACAATCATTGTGATCTGCATGTTTTTGAAGACCAGAGAGAATATCCTGCTGCTCAAGCTGGTGTCTGACGTGACCTGGATTCTGGCCTTTCTGGTTCAGGGGGCCGTATCGGGCACCATCGCCATGACCTTCACCATGCTGAGAACCTTTTCGGGCGGAATTTCGTTGAGATCAAATCGATCGGCGTTTTCCTGTGGTTGATCTCATCGATGTTGACCTTCTATTTCTGGAAAGGGTTTTATGACATCTTTTCCCTGCTGGGACTGACCTTTGTCACCGTAGCGGTCTATGTAAAAAACCCCAATAACGTCAAGGTCTTCTTTATCCTCTCCTCGATATCATGGGGTTTTACGGATACTTTATCGGTTATTACGAGATCATCATCTTCGAACTTTTTATCACCCTGGCCGGTTTTATCAATATGTACCTGAATCGCGGGGGCGCAGCTAAAAATTATGATTCGACAAGATCAGAGAACACACCCGCTTGATGGTTTCAGCAGATCCTGTGTCGTCATTCACAAAAATTCCACACTCAAAAAACCACCCGATTGTTGAGGTCAGGATGAAACTGGAGCTTTAAAGCGTCGCAAACGCACAGCGTTGCTCACCACAGTCAGTGAAGACAATCCCATCGCCGCGGCAGCAAACATCGGGTTGAGAAGAACGCCGAACAATGGAAACAGAATCCCAGAAGCAACCGGAATTAATAAAATGTTATAGGCAAAAGCCAGAACAGGTTCTGTTTGATATTAAGGATCGTTGCCTTGCTCAGAGCGATGGAGTTGACGACTCCGGTCAAATCACCACTGATCAGGGTGATGTCCGCTGCTTCAATGGCAATATCGGTGCCGGTGCCGATGGCGATACCGACGTCAGCCTGGACCAGTGCCGGCGCGTCATTGATTCCATCACCCACCATGGCAACCTTCTCTCCCTCTTGTTGAAGCCGTTTGATTTCAGATGCTTTCTGATCGGGAAGCACTTCAGCCAGAACCTGCTCGATACCGACAGAGTGGGCAATTGCCTCGGCCGTTCTGCGATTATCTCCAGTCAGCATAACCACCTTGAGCCCAAGCTTGTTCAGTGCCTCAATGACATCTGCAGAGTTTCCTTGACAGTGTCAGCAACGGCAATGATACCGGCAATCTGTTGGTCGATGGCGACCAGCATCGGCGTCTTCCCTTCACCTGATAAGCGGGTCATCTGTTCTTCAATCGATGTCAGCGGAATCTGGTGGTCATTCATAAGGCGAGGATTCCCCAACAGCAGTTCTCGTCCTTCCAAGTGGGCCCTGATCCCCTTGCCCGGAATCGCTGAAAAGTCGTTTAATGTATACAAGTCCAACTGTTTTTGTTCAGCCTCGCGAACAATTGCCTCCCTAACGGGTGCTCTGAACCCTTTTCTGCCGAGGCTGCCAGTCGTAACACTTCAAGCTCGTCAAAACCGCTACTGATCAACACGTCTGTGACCTCCGGCTCCCCTTTGGTGATGGTCCCGGTTTTATCGAGGACAATGGTGTCCAGCCTGTGGGTCGTCTCAAGCGCTTCACCGCTGCGAATCAATATCCCCAACTCCGCACCACGCCCTGTACCGACCATTATCGACGTCGGTGTCGCCAGGCCCAAAGCACAAGGGCAGGCGATAATCAAAACAGCGACAAAATTCAAAAGTGCATAGGTTAGAGCGGGCGGAGGCCCAAAGAACAGCCAGACAAGAAGGGTGATCAACGCAATCAGGAGGACTGTCGGGACAAAATAGGCAGAAATGATATCAGCCAACCGGGCAATTGGGGGCTTTGAGCCTTGAGCTTCCTGAACCATGCGAATGATCTGAGCAAGCATGGTATCTTTACCAACCTTGGTCGCTTTGAAACGAAAACTCCCTGTCTTGTTGATCGTCACGCCGATAACCTCATCACCGGCCTGCTTCTCTGCAGGGATCGATTCTCCTGTCACCATCGATTCGTCAATCGCCGAACGCCCCTCAAGAATCACACCATCGACCGGAATTTTTTCTCCGGGACGGACGATGACGATATCGTTGAGGACCACGTCTTCAATCGGCACCTCCACTTCTTGACCGGAACGTATCACGCGAGCCGTTTTCGCCTGTAGCTCCATGAGTTTTTTGATTGCTTCGGAGGTCTGATGCTTGGCACGAGTTTCGAGCAGTCGTCCCAGGATAATCAGAACGATAATGACACCGGCAGTATCATAATAAACTTCGGAAACTAACCCCTCTGCGGCAAACAAAGCAGGGAAAAATGTCACGAGAGCGCTGTACATGTAGGCAGCACTGGTACCAATGGCAATGAGAGTGTTCATATCGCTGGTCAGATTTTTCAGGGCTTTCCAGGCGCCGCGATAAAACTGCCAGCCGATCCAAAACTGTATGGGGGTTTGAATGATGAACTGCAACAAAAAGTTATTCTGTTTCGATAACGGCAACCAATTATCAAGCCTGAGGTTTTGCCAATGGACAAGAATAAAAATCGGCACGATCAGACACAGCCCGATTAAAAATTTTCGGCGCAGTTCCTTGAAGACCGTTGCTCTGTCCTGTTGCTCATCGGCAGCGGTAAGATCGGATCCGGCGACCTTGACATCATAACCAAGAGCTTCTATGCACTGAACCAGGTCGGTGCTTGTGAGCTCTCCTTGAGCAATCTCAACCGTAGCGACTTCACTGGCAAAATTAACCCGAGCAGAAATAACGCCAGAAAGCTGATTCAGAGATTTTTCAATCTTGGCAACACAGCTTGAGCAACTCATCCCGGTTATGGCCAGTTCTATTTTATCTGTCTGCTGTAAGTTCATCAATTGTCCTTTTACGCCGGAGGTTCGCTTATTTCTCCAGCTCTGAAACGATCCGGTCCCATTGAGATATTCAATGCCCAACCGATAATAGTTGTTATTTGTTGTCCCTTTAAGCGGCAACAAGGTCACCCGATTATGATCCAGCAGGTCTATAAATGCCTACACCGATCTATTGATCGAAATCATAGAGAAACAGCCGCTCAACGCCATCATAAGCAGTGCACGAATTCGAATCGATACTTCCATTTTGGGAAAGATTGACATCCGTTCCGAAACTCTCTTCCATACCGAACATGTTTTTTCCTCGGCCTTCGAGTCTTCCGGACCGATAATCCTGATTTCGACTGATCCCGTCGTCAACATCTGACCGGTTGCGGCGTCTTCAAAAGAGACCATGATATGATGTGTATTCTTCAGGCCGTATTTATTCATCAAGGTCTGGACATCGTTGAGGTAAGCAACACCCTTGACACCTTGTACCTCATTGCTTCCAAGCATGTATTTACTGCCAACGGGTGACATTCCGGGCAGCTCCGATAACTCTTTTTGTCGCCATTGGTCTGATTGATTTCCTTGAAAACCCGACACCGGCAGCGCAAAAATATCAACAGCAAAAAAAGTGATGTGATTCTCATTGCGTCCTCCTGGATAACCTTTCTTTACTCTGCTAATGACATTTGGGGGGAGATCCGCCAAAGCTGCGTGCATTTGCCTTTGCAAGACGTCCCAAAAATCGTGAAATAAAGCCTGTTCTTTTGCCCCGGTTGACTTTTTCTTCGTCACAACAACTTTTTTGAGAACCTTCTTCATCCCTATGGCTTCCAGTTGTCGTTTGAGCTGCTTCTTCATTTACAGAAAAACCTGCTTTGAATATTCATTACCGTTTTTCATGCGAGCGACCCTTCACTTTCATCAAAAGTTCCGACCCATTTGAGCTTCCTCTCGGGTCCGTTGTTTAATCTGTTATCTGCTCCGGCTAACAGTTGAAACTGTTTTACAAATTTCACCCCTTACTTATTCAACTTGCATACCAACAATAAAAAAACAATATTTCAAATAGTTACCAGGGATATTATTTTTTCGAAATAATTTTATGCACAATATTCTACACAGAATAATTATTATTCGGCAGAACCAGATGAAGTGATCTGCGCGGGATCTGGCTTTGCAGCTGTTTGCTGTGAACCTGCTGTCTAACCCAGGAGAGCCAGATATGTTATCAAGGTCAATAAAATCAATTTTTGAGCTTAACGTGTAGTCCTTTACACCACGCTAAAAAAATGCGTGGTTTGACGAAGATATGGCGTAAAAGTGCTGTTTTCGAACAGAAATAAATTAATATCATCAAGCGCCGATAATGCTATACTGATACCGGTAAGAGGCTCTGAAGAAAAGATATTCGTGAGCGACATCAACCCAACATGACACTCATTACACTGCCACCCTGGAGTTCTAGATGACCAGCCTCCCTCTTCCTCCAAATCTTCACGCTATAGCGGTTCTTGCCCTTGCTGTTTTTGCACTGATCCTGTTTACCCGGAAAAACCTGCCACTGGAAACCTCAAGCTTTGCCATTCTGATTTTTTTGGCCGCGGGATTCGAGATATTCCCTTTTCAGTCAGACAACAAAGTGCTGCACGCAGTCGATTTTTTCCAAGGGTTCGGTCACGAAGCACTGGTCGCTGTTTGTGCCTTGATGATTGCCGGTCAGGGGATCGTCCGCACGGGAGGACTGGAGCCCGTCGGTAGAGGGCTGGCCCGCCTATGGAAAATAAGTCCGAGCATTTTTTTATTGCTCACGCTGATTGTTGCCGCGTTCATAAGTGCCTTTGTCAACAATGTTCCCATTGTCGTGCTGCTGCTTCCGATTTTGATCAGCGTTTCTATTCGGACACAGGTCAAAGCGTCCTCAGTCCTCATGCCGATGGGATTTGCAACCTTACTGGGTGGTACCTGTACCACCATAGGGACTTCGACAAACCTGTTAGTTGTGTCCGTAGCTGCAGATATGGGCGTCGAGCGACTGAGCATGTTTGATTTCATTGTTCCCGGTCTCATTGCTGCGGGGATCGGTATCACCTACCTCTGGTTGATTGTTCCGCGGATCATACCGGAGCGGAAAATTGCCCTGGCAGACACATCTCCCAGAATCTTCACCGCCTATCTGGCGATTCCGGAAGAAAGCTCCAGCGTCGGTAAAACACTTGCAGAAGTGATAAAAAAAGTGGATGGGGGGATGAAGATTAAAGGGATCAAGCGAGGCCCCGACAGCTTCACGATGCCTCTTCCCAGCGTCGTTTTAAAGAGTGATGATCAACTGATTATCGACGACACTCCTGAACGGCTCAAAGAAATCGAAACCGTGCTGGACGGAACACTCTATCAGGATGAAACCCTGAAAGAGCCGGTCAATGACGATCACCCTCTGAAAGCGGAAGACCAACAGGTCGCTGAAATAGCGGTTGTTCAAGGCTCACATCTTCAGGGAAGAACTTTAGCCGGAATCCGCTTTGCAGAGCGTTACGGAGTTATTATCCTGGCCATACACAGGGCAGGAAAACAGTTAAAAAAGGGGTTCGACTCTCTTATTGAAGCCCGTCTTCAGGTCGGCGACATCCTCCTGGTGCAAGGTCCGCGCGAACAGATCACCCGCCTGAAAAAAGAAAAGGACGTTCTGGTTCTCGATGCCACCATTGACCTTCCCTTTACTCAAAAAGCTCCTCTGGCCCTCGCTATCATGCTGGCTATCGTACTTACAACTGCCTTCGGTTTTTTACCGATCGCCATCAGCGCATCATGCGGCGCTTTTCTTATGATCATCTGTGGCTGTCTGGGATGGCGAGATGCCACAAAGGCGTTGAGCACGCAGGTCATAATGATTGTTGTCGCCAGTTTGGCCTTGGGATCGGCCCTGCTTAAAACAGGAGGTGCGGAATATCTGGCTCAACTCTTCCTGACAATCGGCGGCAACGCATCACCATCCTTCATGCTCAGCGGTCTCATGCTGTTGATGGCGGTTCTCACCAACATCGTCTCCAATAACGCAACGGCCGTCATGGGGACCCCAATCGCTATCTCCATAGCAACCCAGATGGGACAACCTGCCGAGCCGTTCGTTCTGGCGGTCCTGTTCGGCGCCAACATGAGCTTTGCCACACCGATGGCCTATAAAACAAATCTCCTGGTCATGAATGCGGGAGAATATACCTTCAACGATTTTCTGCGCATCGGAATCCCGCTGGTTCTGATTCTATGGGCCACACTATCGTGGGTCCTGCCGGCCCTCTATGGCTTTTGACCAGATCAAATAACTATGCCTTATTGGCAACAAAGGGCTTTTTACGATTTGGATAGGTCGCGCGGCAGATTTCGCACTTGGTGCCGTCGCAGCCTCTGGCGGAGCAATGTTCGCGTCCATAGGTGATGATCTGCAGGTGCAGTTTCTCCCAATCCTCGCGTGGCCAGAGCTTTTTGCAGTCGACTTCAGTCTGCTCCACACTCTTGCCCCTGGTCAGTCCCCATCGCTGAGCGAGGCGGTGAATGTGGGTATCTACCGGGAATGCGGGGATCTTGAAGGCATGAATCATGACAACACTGGCGGTCTTATGCCCGACTCCTGGAAGTTCTTCCAACTGGTGAAAAGTCCGGGGAACTTCGCCATCGTACTTTTCAACCAGCATTTCAGACAGTTTCTTGATATTTTTCGCCTTACTGTTGGCCAGCCCGCAGGTGGCGATGCAGTCTTTAATCTCATCAACAGAAAGCTTGGCCATGTCATGCGGGTTGTCTGCCTTGGCAAAGAGACCGGGCGTGACCAGATTAACCCGCGCATCGGTACACTGGGCCGACAGCAGCACAGCGATTAAAAGCGTATAGGCGTCGGTATGATCCAGCGGAATAGGAAGTTCGGGATAGAGTTCATCGAGTTTTGAGCGATGTAGGCAGCGCGTTCTTTTTTTGTTTTCATTGTTTTGTCTCTGTGTCATCTGATTGGCTCAAGGGTATTCCATAACCCAATCGCAGGATGCTGGTGAACGAAATAAACCGCATCAGTCAGAAGCTGTCATCGCCTTCCTCAACCGATGCGGTTCGCAAGTTTATCACATCCTGAACATCAACAACTTGCCAAACCGGGAATATGGTTTTTTTCGACAATATTTTTTTTGGATTCAGGCTGCAATCATGGCGATCTCAGATGGTTGCAGTGAGGCGATCCGACAAGAAGCAGTAGGTCCTGACGGCATTCCGGCTGAACCCCGATCAATTGCGCTACCCAATTTTTTTTGTTATTGTTCAGAAACAGTCGCTGAATAATAGACAGCCCTACTGCCTGGAGGGACTTTTATGAAAAATCTTCTCTTTGCTCTGCTGATTTTCATTTTATGCAGCAGCCCCATCAATGCCGAGCCGATCCTTTCCGGATCGCGCAGTGTCCCTGTCGAAGGCAAAACGGCATGGTGGTGACCAGCCATACGATTGCGACTGAAGTTGCCCTGGACGTGCTCAAGAAAGGTGGCAATGCCATAGATGCCGCTGTCACGGCGGGATTTGCCCTTGCCGTAACCCAGCCGCGATCAGGCAATATCGGTGGCGGCGGATTTATGCTGATTTCTTCGGAACAACAGCAGGAAGTTATTTCCATCGATTACCGTGAAAAGCTCCGGCGGCGGCAACCAGAGATATGTTTCTCGACAAACCGGTGCGGTCGATCCTCAATTATCCCGTTTTCCCGCAGTTCTGCCGGTGTCCCCGGTACCGTCGCCGGGTTTGTCACAGCTTTGGAAAAGTATGGCACCATCCCCTTGGCCGAAGCTCTGGCCCCCGCCATTGAACTGGCCGAAAAGGGCTTTGTGGTGACACCTCGCTTTGCCAACGGTGTCAAATCGCAAGCACAACGGCTGCTCAAATATGAAACCGGAAAAAAGAAGTTTCTGAAGCAGGACGGAAGCTTTTATGAACCGGGAGAACTGTTCATTCAACCCGATCTGGCCAAAACCTTGCGCCGCATCGCCAAAAATGGATCAGCGGGATTCTATGCCGGGGAAACGGCTGAACTGATTGTTGCCGAAATGAAAAAAGGCAATGGATTGATAACCCTGGACGATCTGAAAAACTATCAACCCAGGATTCGCAAACCGGTTCACGGCAACTATCGAGGCTACGACATTTATTCCATGGGACCACCCTCCTCTGGCGGTGTGCATATCATCCAGATTCTGAACATTCTCGAAAAATACCCGATCACCAATCTGGGCCACCTTTCAGCAAAAACCATCCATTTAATGGCTGAAGCGATGAAAAGAGCCTACGCCGACCGCGCCAGATATCTGGGTGATTCAGACTTCGTCGAAGTGCCGATTGCCGGACTTAGCTCAAAGACTATGCAGCTTCTCTGCGCGCTGAGATCGATCCACACTTGGCCTCTAACAGCGCAGATATCGGTTTTGGTGATCCGCTTGAGAGTAACGAAACCACCCATTTTCCATTGTCGATCGCTACGGAAATGCTGTCTCCAACACTTACACGATTAATTTCAGCTATGGTTCCGGCATTGTCGTAGAGGGAGCAGGATTTTTACTGAATAATGAAATGGATGATTTTTCGGCTAAGCCCGGTACTCCCAACGCTTATGGGTTACTGGGTGGAGAAGCCAACAAGATCGAGCCGAATAAAAGGATGCTCTCGTCGATGTCGCCGACCATTGTTCAGAGAAATGGCAAAAACTTCCTCGTCACCGGCTCCTGGTGGGTCGAGGATTATTACCACGACTCTTCAGGTGATCATGAATGCCATCGACCATCAGCTGAATCCTCAGGCTGCAGTAAATGCCCCCCGAATTCACCACCAATGGCTACCTGATGAGATCAGGATTGAGCAGGGAATCAGCCCCGATACCGTTCAATTGTTACAGTCGATGGGGCACAAGGTCACAGAGAAAAAGCGATGGGAGCAAGCCAGACAATTATGATCGGTGAGGATGGCACTCTGTATGGCGGAGCCGATCCGAGAAGAAGCACTTCGTCCGCGAAGGGGTTTTGATGTCGCTGGCAAAAAACAGTCAGAAAAGGGAAGCACGTGCTTCCCTTTTCCCCTTCAACTGTAGGATGCCGCTGAACGAAAAGAACCGCATCAATCTAAGATCCGGTTCACAAAAGTGGCAACATGTAAAGCCAAAGGAAGACTTGACCACTTCAGTTCTCCCCCTCCGTTTAATGACGTGAATTAAATCAACCTATCAAATGTGAAAGATCTGCCTCTTAAGGACATTGCCATTCGTAAACAATATCGTAGGCAGAGTTATGTGAGTACATTTGAAATGCCCATACTTCATAGTTATTTCCACCATTGATCCGGCAAGTTGAATTAGAGGAACTACCATAGCCACTGTCAAACGAGAGAAAACCTGAAATATCTCGCGAAGCAACCTTTTCTGGAACAGGTTCAGGTCCGCATGGGCTTTCATCAAAAATATATCCATCCGACCAGCCAGAGTAAGAATTGTACCAATAGCCGCTGGTATCCCCGCTATCGTCTCTGTATTGATAGCATCTATATGCTCCAGCTGGAGTTAGAAGCGTTTGTTTAAAGCCTAGACATCCTGCGGGGGGATAAAGCTTTCTTACTTTTGTCCCACCACTGATTTCTTCAGCGACAATATGAGCTGTAGTCCAAAAATTGAATCTCCCTGACTGACAATCACCCACCGGCCACCACTGAGTCTGACATCCATGAATCAACCATGCCACAGTCGTCCCAAACAGAAACTTGACCCGACAGCTCCGTTCCATCCGCCACCACATTCAGTAATGCTGATAATTTCACCGGTTTCAGGTTAATTTCACCACCATTGAACTAAATGTATATCTCCGATCCTCCACTTGCTGAGTAACAGTTCCAACTTCCAGCGTCTCTGGACCACTGATCGTCAACTGTGCATGATCCGCAATCTGTACCGACATTGAGTCATGCTTACCGCAAGCGTCAGTTACAGTCACCGTTGTCAATGTCGGGCAACCGGAAGGCACTGATGTTACAGAACCGGTATCCGAATTAATGGACCCTGCTCCAATACTAAAACGATAACCCGCTCGACCTGTCCCGTGAAGGACATTGTATGTGCTTCCCTCGGTTGCATATTCAGGGCCATCTATTTTCACCTGCGGTGGTGGATTACTTTGGCATGCGCAGGGATCGGGTGTTGTAAGGCATGTATTTATCGCATTTTGCAGTCGATATCCTGTGCATTAGAAAAAAATGGACTTATTGTAAAAATCAGAAGCAATACTCCTGTAATAATCCTATTCATCATATCCCTCTCCATACCGGGCTTCGATTTCAGTTTTTTGGATTGACTCCTATTATCCCATCTTCAAGTCTGATCCCGGAGTCAGTCCCCTACAGCCACTTAGGGACAATCAAACCAACCCCCAAAGCAACATCAACCAATCATTAAAAGGTGCCTGTCCCCTTTATGATTTCTGCTCAATTTTTTGGCATTCACAAAACTGATTATTCGTGGAATCAAAACAAACCACTGCCCCCAACCAAAAAATAAAAAAAGCATCCATTCAACAGCAAGAAAAAAAACTGAGATACCTTGAGTCATGTCAGTGACAAGAAAGAAACCCTGTCAAAACCAAAGAAACTAATAGTCCTAAAGGAAATGTGAGCACTAGCATCGAATATATCAACAAAATCTCAGCATCTTGGCTCCGTTTTATTTCAAAATAGTACAGAGATACAATTAAAACTAAAACAGAGAACCCCACCCATATAAATTTAAGTAGTGCATTCTTATTTTTAGTCAATACCACACTTTTCCCTACACGTTTTATTAACATTTTCATCATAATCCTGACAGTCTGTATAAAAAGGAATACCGTATTGAGGCCGCGCTTTTTTCCATTCATCCTGCAAACATGTCTCAAAACAAGAGTAATCATCTAATATTTCTTCACAGTACTGAGGATCATAGGCATCATTGCTTGGTTTTCCCGGGCTTTTACGGCACTACCACTACGATCTTGTCCTCCACAAACAATATTTCCGGCTTTATCAATGGTACAAGACCACTGGTGATATAACGGGTTTCCTAGAACATCTGGCCCACTTCTCGTTCCACTACCTCCAAAACTCAATGGTTTTTTTGCAGCTATATGTTTTAAGCCCATATGGATCAA
>LQAG01000225.1_pt1 | contig 21808 bp, 32 predicted proteins | sample 1535801 | NCBI WGS metagenome assembly LQAG01 (sample SAMN04331584, study PRJNA305678) | bioreactor metagenome | isolation source: bioreactor_3 inoculated with Wadden Sea sediment 1st replicate of a... | place: Germany:Bremen | reverse complement strand
TTATGACCTGATTATTAATTTAAAGCTTATCTAGTATGGTTAAAGTCAGTGGATTGAATGTGATTGAATCAAAGTTCCCGTCATCATCAGTCCAGTTGACTTGAATATGCCGTTTGTTTTCCGCATCTCCAAGTAGGGCGGAGATTTCTTCTGGCATTAGACCTTCCTCTGTTAAATTATGTAGTGCTGTTCTTGTTAAATTGATTGTTGTATTTTGATCTTCGATTAAGGATTTGCAAATTTTGAGCAAATCAATTTGTTTTGGATATAAATTGTCCATAGAAACACCTCACGTAAAGATATTATACCACAAGAATATATGTTCGAACTAGTTTTATTTTTTTTAACTTTTTTAGCGGAAGTCGTCAATAATTTATATCTTGCCATATTGTGGGGAACAAATGGAAAATCTCTATTAAATAAGATGAACACAGCTTTTCAAGGGATTTTAACTATGGTAATGTAAAGGTAAGGCGTATGATGAGGAGGTCTTATGAATAGTTTTAAATCCCTAGGTCGTGCCATTATTGTCACATCCATTATAACTGTGTTGATGACAATTGGAATCAATATACAAACCAATCAGGCATTTGAAATATTAAACAGAAATGAACAGACTATAGATGCGGTTACGTTGGCGCTGAACAACAATGAATTGCCACTCAGGGTCTTTTCCAACATTGCTCAACAAGCCGTGACGAGTGATGAAAAGTATGAAGTTTTGTCAAATGCTTACTTAAAAAACAAAGATAAAGTTTACATCTGAGCTAGACAATTTTTTAAAAGATATAAACAGCCTTGAATTTGAGGCCTATGAACTTATTGTCTTTGACATTCAGGCTAAGGAAAAGGATGAACTCAAGCAAAGACTCAGAATACTGACAACGGATGTCAGCAGTATGAAAGACCAGATGACATCAAAGTTCCAAGTGCCACTTATAAGGGACTTAGAAGCCATTCATCAACTTGAAGAAGAATACTATTTGGTCAAGGAACAGGTCATTGCGTTTCATGAAGTTTACAACATTTTTTCAATGAATATTAGAGAGAAGTATTTATTGGTTTTCAGTTTGATGCTCTATTTTTCTCTGGCTCTTTTATCCTTAATGGCGTATGTTGTCTTTAGAATGGTACGTCGAGATTTTAAGTTTATTTCAAAAACGTATGACTTGCTTGAAGATCATGACTACGATGTTGAAAAGCTACAGTTAAACAATCCTTTTTTTAAAGAAGAAAAGGACATAAAAGAAACAGTTGTAAAGATGTTTGACGAGCAGAAGACCCTAAAAGCTTTCAAGGACCTGATCAATCAAACCTATCATATGGACGACATCATTGACATGCTCTTTGACAGACTGAATAAGACAATCCATGTTGACCGCGTAGGCATAGCCTTTATTGACTATAGAAGAGGCTATATTATTGCAGAGTATGGTGTGGCCAGTTATGAAACACTTCATCTTGGACCAGGCTATGAGGTTCCTATAGGAAAAACCTCCCTTAAAAAACTCATTAACAACCATGAGGGCTTGATCAATAACGATGTGCAAGCATATAAAGAAAAAAATCCGAAGAGTAGGACACTGGAGCTTATTATCAACGAGGGCATTCAGTCAAACATGATTATTCCTTTGGTCACCAACAATGTTGTGTTTGGTTTCATTTTTGTTAGTTCAAAGGAGAAGAATCATTTTGAAGAAGAAGATTTGAGGTTTATCTCAAAAATTATTTATGAAATTTCTGGGGCCTTGAATAGGGCTTACCTCTTAAAAATTGTTTTGGCTAAAATGACAACCACATTTGCCAAGCTTGTGGACAGAAAAGACAATGAAACTGGAGACCATATTTTAAGGATGGTAAGTTATTCAGTTATTATAGCTGAAGGTATAAGAAAAATGAACTTATCCACCCATCCTATGGATCGAAAGACCATTCTTGAAATTGAAAGACATGCATCCGTTCATGATATAGGAAAAGTGGGTATACCTGATAATATACTCAAAAAACCAGGCAAATTGTCCAGTGAAGAATGGGAGATCATGAAAAACCACGTGACCATAGGTGGAGAGATTTTTCAGAGCTCAGAAGTGATTTTGGAATGTTTGAAACGAGCATATATCAGGTTGCAGAGCAGATTGCCAAGTTCCACCATGAAAAATTTGATGGATCGGGGTATCCATACAAGCTTCGTGGCGCTGAAATTCCACTGGTAGCACGTATAGTTGCCCTGGCAGATGTTTTTGATGCTCTCACATCTGAGCGAGTCTATAAAAAAAGCTTTTACCTTTGAAAAGGCACTTGAAATCATTGATGAATCAACAGGCAAGCATTTTGATCCTGTCGTTGTAGAAGCTTTTTATAATGAGCTTGATGAAATCAGAAAAGTATATGACAAGAATTTATAAGGTGTGTTTATCATGATAGATCCTACAAGAATTACAAAGATAAAAGATGGAAAAGAGACGGGGACCACAGTTGTGTACTGGATGAACCGAGACCAAAGAGCCCATGACAATTGGGCCCTTTTACATGCGTGTGAAGTGGCCAAGGAAAAACAAGCCAACTTGGCTGTTGTTTTCAATTATGCAAAAGACAGCATTCGACTGACAAGGCGTCATTTTGATTTTATGCTTCAAGGTTTAAAGGATGTGCAAAAAGAGCTTCAAGCACATGGTATCCCCTTTCATGTTATAAGTGGTGAACCTTCAAATGTAATGGTGAAGTACCTGGAGGCCATAGATTGTGCCCATTTGGTTACGGACTTTTCCCCTTTAAAGGCTCATAGAAGATGGTTAAAAGAGGTTTGTGGTCATCTGGAATGTGGGGTGGATCTAGTAGATGCTCATAACATAGTTCCCTACAATGTCGTGTCAGACAAGGAAGAATATGCCGCTAGGACTATCCGCAGTAAAATAAATAAGCGGCTGGAAGACTATTTGACAGATTTTCCAGACCTGGAAAAATACAATTGTGTTTCTTTTGTTAATCCGGACAGGGTGCCTTTTCAGTTTGAAAATTTACATGTTGCGTGGGAAACTTTAGAGTCTGTCTATGTCCTTGATGAAAATGTGAAAGCAGTCGAGTGGCTCAGGGCTGGACAAAGTGGAGCTGTTGAAACACTTAGAAAATTTATTGATGAACGTTTAGAAAACTACAATGATTTGCGCAATGATCCCAATGAGGATGCTCAGTCAGACCTGTCCCCATATTTTCACTTTGGTCAGGTTGCCCCTCAAAGAGTTGCCTATGAGATTCGCCATATTGCGGAACCCTCTGACAACACGGCAAGCTTTTTAGAGGAGATGATTGTACGACGGGAACTCACCGACAATTATTGTTACTACAACGAGAATTACGACAGGTTGGAAGGGGTCAAGGACTGGGCCAAGCTGACCTTGCATGTCCACCGAAATGATCAAAGAGATGCTGTTTATGATCTTGAAATGTTTGAAAATGCCAAAACCCACGATGATTTGTGGAATGCTGCTCAAATGGAATTGATCAAATATGGAAAGATGCATGGCTACATGCGCATGTACTGGGCGAAAAAAATTCTTGAATGGACAAGGACACCTGAAGAGGCCTTTAATATAGCCCTTGAACTCAATGATAAATATTCATTGGACGGAAGTGACCCAAATGGTTATGTGGGTGTGGCCTGGAGTATCGGAGGCGTTCATGATAGGGCTTGGAAGGAAAGGCCGGTATATGGTAAAATACGCTACATGAACAAAAATGGTTGTAAGCGAAAATTTGATGTGCATAAATACGTGCAAACAATACTAGGAGGCTAACTCATAGATGAGTGAATGGATTGAACTTCTTGAGAAAATACCAAATATAGGACAAATGATTGCCACTTTTGTTGTTATCATAATGAGTTGGATGATCAGACGCATTATTCATAAACTTATGCATACCTATATTGAGGATGTCCACAGGTATCATAAATACAAACGCGTTACAACGTATTTTGCTCTTTTGTATATCAGCCTTGCTCCTAATAGTGGTGTGGTCTTCTCATGTCATGTCACTATCTACTTTTTTAGGTCTTGTATCAGCTGGTATTGCCATTGCTTTGAAGGACCTGTTAACAAGTATAGCGGCCTGGATTTTTATTATATCAAGAAAGCCCTTTGTAGTTGGAGACCGAATTCAAATTGGAGAATTGCAGGGGGATGTTATTGACATTCGGATATTTCAATTTTCCATTATGGAAATTGGAAACTGGGTTGAAAACGATCAGAGCACAGGACGAATCATCCATGTGCCCAACCATAGAATTATGACAGACGCTGTTGCCAATTATTCAGCGAGTTTTGATCATATCTGGAACGAAGTAAGGTGGTCATAACCTTTGAATCCGATTGGCGTAAAGCAAAGAAGATTTTGACACAAATTATTAGAAATCGGGCAGACCACGATGTGACTGTCCTCAATGAAAAAATAAAAAAGGCTTCTAGAAAGTACATGATCTATTATAAGAACTTGACCCCTATTATCTATATGGATGTCGTGGATCATGGTGTGCGCCTGACCATACGCTACTTGTGCAAGCCAAAGTCTAGAAGAACCACAGTGGATCGGGTGTGGACAGATGTCTTGGAACATTTTTGAACTTGAAAATGATATAGAACTGGCATATCCGACACAACGTATTGTAATGAATGCTGGACAGAAAAAACAGTGAGTATTAATGCAAAGTCTAAAGTATTAATTTGTATTTGTTTGCTTTCGAGATTGAGTAAATCAGGTGTTCAAGGGGTAATTATAGAAAAGAAACAATGAAGGGTGATCCTATGAATACTGAGTTGCTGTATACAATTGGAGTTGGAAACATTCGCAGTCACATCAGCGTGAATCTCATGCAAATAATTTTATATTTATTAGCGATTGATATGACCCATCCAGTTAGGGGCATTTTAATTGCAATTTTCATGGCATCAATTGTGGCAACCATAGATATGGCCTTAATCCACTACTATAACAGCGAAGATGCCACTGTGGGTGGCGGAACCAGGTTGATCAGAAATATTGACGATAAGATTCGGGTTTTTAGAAGAATAATGATTGTTTCTTATGTTGTGAGTCTTCTAATATTAACCTTAATGTTTTTGGCTGGAGCAGGAATTGCATCATATTTTGTTTTCACGGCCCCTGTTAGCTTTTTGATTTTTATAAGTATTATGGTCGCACATGACTATAGTGTAAAATGTACGTTATGCAGAACTGAAAAAAAGCCAACTGGGTGTTTGACTACAATAAAAATCCTACAGTACGGACTGTGTCAACAGGACTCAATGTTGGTATTAGTCTCTTTAATGATGAAAGCCAGTTTATTGTAGATGAAACAGCTAAGCCAATGGAGATTGATGATATTTTTGGTGAGCTCCCTCCAGGAACGAAAAATGAAGGGACACCAGATGAAAAAGCCTGAGTTTCGGGAAATACGATTCAGCAAAGAATTTCTTTATAGCAGTGCGGCTGCTTTTAAAACCATCTACCTGAAAAAAGAATCGAGTCATGATATAAAGGTCTACAACCTTGTTATGAAGGCTCTGAGTAAATATTCCGCCCTCTATCTAATTGAAGACGGGCATATGAAGTGTTTAAAAACCACAGTGACCCTCCATAAGGAGAAGGTCAACAAATATATTGAGGAAAATGATTATATTAAAAGATTTATTCCGACAAAAGAGGCAGAAGTGGCCTACATTTCCATGATGCTAAAACCGGACTATTCTAAAAATCATTGAAGCGTTTTATGGCAAAGTTCTCTAAGCCTATCCCACGATATGAACTTCGCCAAACAAACGTAGGTCTTTTCCTCACAGAGCTGGGGGCTGAAAAAGAACTGGAAGAAGACATTTCTTACTTGCAACAGTACATGTCCCTCAATCTTGATGAGTATATGTGTTTGCCTGAAGAAGAGCAAACGCAGGATAATTTTACGTCTCTTCAAGATAAAATCGATAATTATCAAAGATCGAAAAATGCGCACAAGGAAAAGCTTACCAAAACGCTTCACCGACTGGATATAGGTGGTGAGAAAATCTATGTCTTCATTGAAGATTTAAAAACCCTTAGTGAACTGGAACGAAATAGTATTTTCAAAATTTATCAATAGAGATATAAAAGCCATCTTTGACAAATATGGCGAAGAGGATTAAAAAAAAGACCCTTACTGATAGCAAGTTCACGTGAACTGCATCAGTAAAGGTCTTTTTGCTTGTTGCATATTTTTCCAAGGTTTATTGTGAAGGTCTTTTATAGACCATTTCTAAGTGGGCTATGCCATCTTCAAGGTAGTTATCAGAAACGCGCTTGAAACCCAAGGCGTTATAGAATGACTCCAAATAGGCCTGGGCAGAAATACGAACCACGTTTTGCTCAAGGACGAAAACCTCATTTCTAGCCTTCAAAATGGCATAAAGTTCTTCAGAGGTAAGATCTTTAAAAGATTTTATAATCATACTTGAGCCTCCTTAGGGTCTTTATAATATTTAATGGTCGTTTGTTTCCTCTTCAACTTCTGGTTCGACGAGCTGTCCTTTATAAAGGGTCTTAGCATCAAATTCAATGCCAGCCATTTTTTCAATTTTTAAGAGCAGGGGAATCTCTTTATCTGTCACGATTGTTATAGAAGTTCCCTTTGCCCCGGCACGGCCTGTACGACCTGAACGGTGCGTATACTCATTGAGATCCTCAGGAACATCAAGGTTGATCACGTGGGTTATATCACTGAGGTCAAGGCCTCTGGCAACAAGGTCTGAGGCCACAAGCACATTTGATTTTCCACTTTTAAAGCTGTCCAGTATAGCCTTTCTCTCAGCCTTTGTCGCGTTACCAAAAATGCCAACCGCCTTTATTTTGTGGTAGCTCAGTTTCATAGTAACTTCTTGGACGAGCTCATTGCGATTGATGAAAACAATGGCTTTTTTGGTTTCACAGCATGTATGAGCTTTCTTAAGTTTGTAATTTTGTCTCGGCGCTCACTAAGAATGCATAGATGTTCGATGTCGGAGTTTACAGAGCTGACTTCGACATTAACAAGTTCCGGTTCATTCATAAATGCAGTGGCGCGCTTAACAGCTTCTTCGGGCAAAGAGGCTGAGAAGATCATAAGTTGTCTGTCGCGAAGAGTGGTCTTAACGACATCCATAACAGTTGTGATGTTGTCGTCGGATAGGAGCTTATCAGCTTCGTCAATAATTAGGGTCTTAACTTGATGCGCCTTAATCTTTTTCATTTTGATCAAATCCAGAACACGACCTGGTGTGCCTACAATGATATGAGGCTTTTTTCTTGAGGGCTTCAATTTGTCGCTTTTTTATTGACTTGTCCAATAATTGTTGTGGATCTAACTGGTCTTCCAGAATCAGATGACAACTTTTTAATCACGTTGTTGATTTGGACCACAAGCTCATGCGTTGGTGCAAGAACGATTGTGTGGAGGTCCTTGCTTGCCGTATCGATTTTTTCGAAAGATGGCAGGACGTAGGCTAGGGTTTTTCCACTGCCTGTTTCGGCTTGAGCTATAAGATCTTTATGAGCCAAAGCCGTTGGTATTGCACGACATTGTATGTCTGTGGGCACTTCAATTTTATCTTTTGCCAGCCCTTTAATGAGGTCTGGACTCAGTTTCAATGATTCAAATGTATTCATTATTACTCTCCTAAATAGTGTTATCAGTAAATTTTATAATTTGATGGTGGCTTTGTCAATTGAATATTCTTACTTTCGCATCTTAATCTTCTCAAAAAAAAGGGCTTTGAATCAAGTGGATACCATTATCATATCAAGAAGGTAGGCATTCATAACCGTTCACTTGATCTAAATAAAAAGAATGCAAGCAAAGCCTGCATTCTAAAGGACACTTTAAAAGTTTTTTAAGACATGTAATGGCTGTGAACCACTATTTGATCGATACGGGGGCTCTTTCAATTGAAACATCATTAAGGGCTTCGATATAAGCTATTGGCACTGTACCATTTATAACAACTGATTTATGTATTGCGAAATTATGGCTCTCAATATAATCTGTGAGCGCCTGTTCAGAATATCTTCTTTTGGTAGGGTAGCCCAATGTGGTAATGACATGGGATAAAATTGTAGACCGCAATGATTCTTTATGAATAAAATTAGGAATGATGAGTTTGCCGCCGGGCTTTAAGACCCTTTTAATTTCCTGGATGGCCTTGTCTGGGACATCTAAAATATGCAATGTATTGGACATAATAACAACATCATATGCATTGTCATCAGAATCAATATCATACACATCACTTACCCTGAAATCAATGTTTTTATATCTTGAATGCGCTTTTAGGCGTTCTGCTTTACGAATCATTTCTCTTGAAATGTCTGTGGCTTCCACATAGCGGCAGTGAGGACAAAGTTCTAAAGCCATTGTGCCATACCCAGCTGCGAGCTCGAGTATTTTATCATCGTAATCAATAGAGTTAACAATGCGTTTTTTGAGTTGATTATAAGCGCGTTCTTCTGTAGAAAGGACAAAATCATATACTTGGGCAATACGGTTCCAGGTTTTATCAGGGGATTTTTTTGTCATAATCATCATCCTTTAACTTTATAAAACTCACAATGTATACCTTTTTAGTATAGATACGCCTAAATGTTCGTAAATAATCAATCAAAATGTAAAATTTATGAATCTTAACATTTGGTCATATTATATTACGAAATGAATCTTCAATCAATCATGAAATGAAAGTTTGGCAAGAAACCTCAAATTTGGAATCTACAAATTTGGAATCTAAACGGGAGAAGGGATACTTTAGATTTATTTGCCAGTCTATAGCTTATGCTTTCACAATGATGCATCACCAGTGGGTAGGCAAAAAATGTGTAAAAAGAAATGTTGAAAAAAGGAAATTAATAGTATGAAAAGAGTTGACCGATTCGGTCAAAAAATATAAACTTAGTTTGACCACTTTGGTCAATGCTCTTTGAGAATGGAGGGGAAATATGTCAAAGAATTTTCAAAGATTTGAAGCCTTGCCAGATGAAAAGCAAAAATCAATAATGAACAGCGCCATGGAAGAGTTCGTAAAAGGCGGCTATGATAAAGCTTCTGTAAACAATATTGTGGAAAAGGCGGCTATTTCAAAGGGATCACTTTTTTTACTACTTCAAAAGCAAGAAAAAAACTTTATTTATATCTATTTGAACACTGTGAAAATATGATTATTTCAAATGCAAAAGCGCACCTGTCAAAGGACAATTTTGATTTTATTTAAAAGAATAATGAAAACGATGAAGGGAAATCTTAAGCTTTTGAAAGATTATCCACTTGTTTTATAGATTTGTTCGTTCCTGCAAACTTGAAACAAGTATAGAGGTTCTAAATGAAATCATAGACATTAAAGAAAACACCAATGATGAAATACTTGGAGATGTCTACCGAAACGTAGATACGAAGCTTTTTAAGGAAGACATTGATGTTCAAAAAGCTATGTTTACAGTCAAATCGACCCTCTTTCAACTTATGCATGATTTCTTGAGAAGCGGTACAGAAGATCAAAACTTGGTTGAAAGTGAAATAGATCAATACATGGCGTTTTTAAATTGGCTTTTTATAAGCCAGAAGGTAAGTCATAAACTAAAGGGCAAGTGGTGAAGCAGAAAACGATGAGGTGACAGATATGCACATGAGTGATGGACTCATAACGCCAGTGGTGGGCGGTATTATGCTAGCGACAAGTGCTGGCCTTATAGGTCATACAGCGCGGAGAATAGACTACGAATCTTTGGAGCAAAAGGTGCCTTATATGGGTATGGTGGGGGCCTTTGTATTTGCTTCACAAATGATAAATTTTGCAATTCCAGGAACCGGCTCAAGTGGACACATTGGTGGTGGGCTTCTGCTGGCAGTCCTTTTGGGACCGTACGCAGGTTTTTTAGCCATGGCCAGCATATTATTGGTTCAGGCCATGTTTTTGCAGACGGAGGTCTTTTGGCTTACGGGTGCAACCTTTTTCAATTTGGGCTTTTTCACCTGTTATTTAGCCTATCCCTACATATATAAACCTATTTCGGAATCCACAATATTCAGTCCGCGACTAAGACAGATAACAGCGATTATGCTTTCAACAGTCATTGGGCTTCAGTTGGGCGCCCTTTCAGTGGTCATTCAAACAACGCTATCGGGTTTGACAGATCTGCCCTTTGGAGTATTTGCCTCTTTTATGCAACCCATTCATTTAGCCATTGGGCTTGTTGAAGGCGCGGTGACAGTGGCTGTTGTTCTCTATCTGCAAGAAAACAGGAAAGAACTTATATATAGTGGTACAAATCGCTATGGGTCAATTTTTTCATATCAAAAGGGTGTCCGAATCTTTGCTGTTATAACACTGGTTGTTGGCGTTTTACTGTCACAGTTTGCTTCTGCCAGTCCAGATGGACTAGAATGGTCCATTGAAAATGTATCGGCAAGTGCTCTGGAAGAAAGCGGGACTGACTCGAGTGCCCTTGAAGACATACAAAACAAAATAGCTATTTTGCCAGACTATGGATTTGAAAAAGTGCATTTCTCTGGCTATACCGGCATTATAGGGACCAGCCTATCAGGACTAACAGGCAGTCTTATAACCCTTCTTTTCGTGGTGGCAATTGGCTTAACAATACGAAAGACCACGGAGAAAAAGAGGATATATGGGAAAGCTCGCAAGTAATTTATTTCAGCTAAAATATATTGAAGAACTTTCACGTAGGCCATTATGGATGAATAATATAAATCCGCTAATAAAGCTAATTTTGACAGCGGCCTTTGTGATCAGTGTGTCATCCACTGGAAAATACGATATTCAGGCAGTCGTTCTGTATTTTGTTTATCCAGCATTTGTGCTGACGGCAGTGGAGATCCCCTAAAGCCCATTGCTTATAAAATGATTGTTCCACTTTTTATGGGGGTCAGCATAGGGCTTTTAAATCCCTTGTTTGATCAAAACTATATTGTATTATTTGACGATTTCATTGTATCAGCAGGCTGGCTGTCCTTATTGGTATTGTTTCTAAAATCTTTGCTTTGCATACTGGCAGCCATGATTTTAATTTCTACAACAGCTATTGAAGGTATTGCATGGGCTTTGGTGAAATTGAGGCTGCCTGAGATTGTGGCTGTTCAGTTTTTACTTATGTTCCGCTACATAAGTGTCTTTGTGACTGAATTTGAGACACTGGTGTCTGCCTATAGCTTGAGAACTGGTGGAGAGACCGCCTTAAAATATGAGGTCTGGGGTTCTCTCCTAGGACAGATGATTATGCGCACTGCAGATAAATCTGAGACACTCTATGAAGCTATGAAACTAAGGGGATTTGATGGAAGGTTCGACGGAGGATACTATAAACAAGTTGGACTTGTTGATATTTTGTATTTCCTATTATGGATTATCGTCCTCTTGACCCTATATGTTATGAGGTAATTATATGTGTGATGCGGCAATTGAAATAAGCCAAATGACTTTTGGCTATGATAAAGATGACAAAGTATTTGAAAATCTGGATTTGATTATTGAAAAGGGGAAGACCACAGGACTGATTGGAGCCAATGGTGCGGGAAAATCAACATTGTTAAAGCTCCTGGTCGGCCTTGAAAAAAGTGATACAGGGCATATACAAATAGATGGCTTAACCATGAGTAAAAAGAGTCTAAGAGAAATACGAAGTAAGATAGGATACACATTTCAAGACGCTGATGCCCAACTCTTCATGACCACAGTTTTTGAAGATGTCGCTTTTGGCATTAAAGATCAGTCAAACGATCCAGAATACATTGACCAAAAAGTAACACATGCTCTGACAGCTGTGAACGCTGTCCATTTGAAGAACAAGCCCCCTATAAGCTTCGGGTGGAGAAAGAGGGCGGTTGCTTGGCAACGGTGCTGGTGATGGATCCAAGTATTATTGTCTTGGACGAACCAACGACGGGTCTTGATCCCAGAGGCAGACGCAATTTGATAGAAATTCTAAAAAAGACACACCAAACAAAGATCATAGCCACTCATGACATGGAGATGGCCTTAGAAATTTGCGATGAACTCATTGTTATGAAAGATGGGCAAATCCTTTTAAAAGATAATCCAAACAATGTTTTTAGTAATAAAGATTTGCTTAAAGCAAGTCACTTAGAGCAACCAATGTCAGTGACCAGATGTCCAATCTGCCAAACCAGCTTAGGAGGAAAATAAATGAAGGTATTATATTATGATTGTTTTAGCGGCATTAGTGGAGATATGAATTTAGGCGCCTTGATTGACTTAGGCGTGGATGAAGACTTTCTTAGAAAAGAGCTTGCTAAGCTGAAAATTGATGAAGAATTTGACTTGGTCGTGAAAAGAGATATTAAAAATGGTGTGAGTGGTACAAAGGTAGATGTTCTTATAAAAGACCACAACCATAGCCATAACCATGACCATGACCATAACCATGACCACAACCATAACCATAACCATGACCATAACCATGACCATGACCATAACCATGACCATGACCACAACCATAACCATAACCATGACCATAACCATAATCACGACCATGACCACAATCATAATCATGACAATAAGGACTGCCATTCCCATGATCACGGTCATCACCATCACCATGATAGAAAACTTTAAAATTATACGTGAAATGATTGCCACCAGTGATCTGTCAGAAAGCGTAAAAAAAATGAGCACAAACATTTTCTATGAAGTGGCTGTCGCAGAAGCCAAAGTTCATGGAAAAACAGTGGATGAAGTCCATTTTCATGAAGTGGGTGCAGTGGACTCCATCATTGATGTGGTTGGTGCAGCCATTTGTATTGATGCCCTTGGCGTGGATAAAATCATGTCCTCATCTGTGCAACTTGGCGGTGGGTTTGTCATGTGCGATCATGGAAAATTCCAGTGCCAGCACCCGCGACTTCGGAAATTCTTAAAAATGTTCCAGTTAGAATGGGCTTGGTACCGTTTGAGACGACAACACCAACAGGTGCAGCTATCCTAAAAGCCAATGTCGACATATACTCTGATGAGCACGATATCGTTATTGAAAAAATTGGTTATGGTCTGGGAACAAAAACATTTGAAGTGCCTAATGTTTTAAGAGTGTATCTTGGGCGTGTCGAAAAAAAAAAAAGCTAGTTTAGAAGATGCACCTATAGACTATGAACAAATTGAATACGCCAACCAGTACTTAATGGAAACGAACATAGATGACATGAATGCTGAACTCTATGCTTATGTAGAGGAAAAGCTATTTGAATATGGTGCTCTTGATGTATATAAAAACACCCATTATCATGAAAAAAAGGAAGACCGGCCGTCAAATTAAGTGTACTTGCAGAAAAAAGCAAGCACGATCTGATCTTAGATGTTCTCTTTAAGGAAACAACGTCCGGCGGGGTTCGAGCCTATCCAGTTGACAAACACATGATGAAAAAGCCTATAGGACCCTTGATACAGACTATGGAAAAATTCAGGTCAAGGACTACTATTATAAGGGAGAGTGTCTTAAGACAAAAGCAGAATATGAAGACTGCGCAGCTGCAGCAAAGGCAAATGACGTTTCCATCAAGGCGGTTTACGATGCTGTTTGGAGAATTGAACATAAAGGATGATATGATGACAAAAATACATTCACAAAAGTATGAGATGCTTTTAGAAAATATTAGGGCTTTGGGTTCTGTTGCGGTTGCCTTTTCTGGGGGTGTGGATAGCACATTTCTAGCCTATGCGGCTCGCGAAGCCCTCGGTGAAAAAGCTATTGCTATAACGGTTGACTCACCCTATATACCAAAATGGGAAATTGAAGAGGCTAAAGAATTGGCGGAAGATATAGGTATTGCCCATAAAATTCTGAAAGTCGAGATGATTGCCGATGCAATAATAAATAACCCATCAGACCGCTGTTATCTATGTAAGAAACTTGTATTTGACAATATCTTAGAAAAGGCCAGAGGCCTTGGTCATGAATATGTCATGGATGGGTCAAACTATGATGATACAAGGATTATCGTCCTGGTATGGTGGCTTTAAAGGAACTTGAAATCAAAAGTCCACTTCTCGAAAACGAGCTGGACCAAACAAGAAAATTAGAGAGGCATCAAAAGAGGTGGGGCTTAAAACACATGACAAGCCAGCTTATGCCTGTCTTTTAACACGGATTCCATATGACACAAGAATTGAAAATGCAGACCTAATAAAAATCGAGGCTTCAGAAGTTTATATGATGTCTATTGGGTTTCGGGCTGTGCGCGTTCGGTGCCACGGAGATTTGGCTCGAATTGAAGTGGCACGAGAAGATCGTAAGAAACTCTTCGATGAGGTCTTGCTTGACAGCATTTCGGAAAAGCTAAAAGAGATTGGATTCACATACGTGACCTTTGAGGCTGGTGGCTATAAAATGGGAAGCTTAAACCAGGCCATTGGCAAATAATGCATTTGGATATGAGAGGTGTTTAAGTGGACATAAATACACTAGAAAAATTACTAAATGATGTTAAATCCAGTGAGCTGGATGTGAAAGATGCCTTAAAGCAGTTGGAAACGCTGCCGTTCTCGGATTTAGGATTTGCAAAAATAGACAACCATAGAGAACTTCGTGTTGGATATCCGGAAGTCATATATGGAGAAGGTAAGACCGTTGATCACGTTGTAAAAATTGTTGATCATATGAACCGCAAAGGGGCCAACGTCCTAGTTACAAGATGCAGTGAAGACATGGCTCGGGGGATAATGGAAATTTGCCATAAAGCAGAGTACAATCCCATTGGAAGGACAGTATGTATAACCAATGCCAAAGTGGAAGAGAGCCAGGAATACATAGCCATTGTTGCTGCTGGCACATCAGACTTACCCGTTGTGGAAGAGGCTTATGAGACAGCACGCATACTGGGAAACAAGGTCAAGAAGATCACCGATGTTGGTGTTGCTGGCATACATAGACTTTTTGCAAACTTGGATGACATTCGTGGTGCCAAAGTCGTCATAGTGGCAGCAGGTATGGAAGGAGCCTTGGCAAGCGTTCTTGGAGGTCTTGTCAATAAACCCATCATCGCAGTGCCAACGAGCGTTGGCTATGGAGCAAACTTTGGTGGATTGGCAGCGCTGCTTTCCATGCTCAATAGTTGTGCAAGTGGAGTGAGTGTTGTCAACATAGATAATGGCTTTGGAGCGGCTTATAATGCAAGTATTATCAACAAGCTCTAGACATTCATTCAATAACAAGTCAATATGCATATGACTATAAAAAAAAGCCCCTCATAAATAAAGGGGCTTTTTCAATGTCATAAATAAACTAAGGAGGTGCATCACATCACTCACCAAAGACAGTGGCAACCTCTTTCATTTTTTCAATAATGGGAAGATGATAAGGACACCGATCAAGGCACTTGCCACACTGGATACAGGCACTTGCTTTGACTGGTTGTTTGGAGTAGTACGTCTCTGCATAGCCCACCATTTTATAACGTGTGTAATAGCCTTCAGCTATGAACATTGCTGGAATATTAATCCCTGCTTCACATGGTGCGCAGTAACCACAGCGTCTGCAGAAATTTCCATGAAGCTCATTGACAATGGCATCGGCCTCTTCTTTTTCAGCCTGAGTGAAGGTGTAATTTCCTGATGCAACTGAAATATTTTGCTGAACCTCTTCGGGTTTCTCCATACCAGGAATAACAGCTGAAACACAGTCGTTTTGGAGGATATATTTAATGCTGAGAGTACCGTTTTGAATAGCACCACCCGCAATAGGCTTCATGCAGATAACACCAATATTTCGAGATTTCGCTTTTTTAAAAAGGGGCTCTGCTTGATTTTCAACTAAGTTATATGGAAACTGAAGGGTCTCAAAAGGCATGTCATCAACAATTTCCATCATAAAATCGGCACTGTGTGCTGTCACCCCAATATGGCCAATTTTACCTGCTTCTTTGGCCTCAAGCAAAGCCTTGTAAGCACCGTTTGGCCCCATAACTGTCTTATAGTCATTCATATCTTTTAACAGATGCATTTGATAAAGGTCAATATAATCTGTTTGAAGATTCTTCAGTGATATTTCAATGTCCGTCTTCATAGAAGTGTAGTCTTTTGCCATAGATTTTTGTTGCCAGCACGAATTTTTTCTCGACGTCCTTTTAGGGCATTTCCAAGAAAATCCTCACTGACTGTATAACCACGAGCCGTATCAATGAAATTGACACCAACCGTTTCAAGTTCATCAACAATTTTATGGACCATATCTTGGTTGACACGTTGGATTGGAATTCCGCCAAACCCAACACAGACAACTTCAAGTCCAGTTTTACCTAAAATTCTTTTTCCATTACACCACTCCTCGCATACAATACATTGCTCGGTCTACATTCAGCTGAGATTTAAAAGTCCATATTATAGTTGGATTCAGTTTATGTATACAATCCGGGTTTAGTATAGCATATTTTTGTACAAACATCTTGTGTAATGGATACGTAACCCTAAAGTCAAGATAAAGTGGTAAAATGTAGAAGCATCTAATATGGGAGGACAATATGCAAATAAAGAATGAATGCTTGCCTTGTATGGTGAAGGCACTGGTAAAACTAGCCGAGAAAGTTACAGATGATAAAGCTTTGCAAGAAGATATTATCACATACGGTATAAGGTGTATGGGGGCGGATCCATTCAAGGCGTCAGCGCCCTATATCACTGCTCAAATATATGAATATGCCAAGAAAAAATCAGGGAAAACAGATCCATATTTGCAAGAAAAAAAGGTTTTTAATTTAATCGCAGACAAGTTGATTCAGGTCTTAGATTTAAAAAAACTGATAATAAAGAGCCATGATCCTCTTGAAACAGCTGTAAGGTTGGCGATCGCAGGCAATATTATTGATTACAGTTTAGGAAATGACGTGGATGAAAATAGTGTCAGACTTTCGGTGGAAGAAAGTCTGAGCGCAGATTTATTTGGCATGGATATGTCAGAATTTAAAAGAGATATTGAAAACGCAAAGCGCATAATGATCATAGGGGACAATGCCGGTGAAATAGTTTTTGATAAACTTCTGGTTGAAATGCTGCCACAGGAGAAAGTGGTTTATGCTGTAAAAGGGGGGTGCCATTGTAAATGATGCCACAATGCAAGATGCTGTGAGCACTGAAATGACACATCTTGTTAAAGTGGTTGAAAATGGGGCATCAATACAAGGTACGATTCTGGAGCATTGCAGCGAGGCCTTTGTAAAATTATTTGCAGACAGTGATCTCATTATTTCAAAAGGGCAAGCCAATTTCGAAACCCTAGACGGCCAAAAAGATAAGAACATATATTTTTACTCAGAGCCAAGTGTAAGTCGTGCAAGTGAAGCTGGTTGTGGTCAGGGTGACTTTGTTTTATGAAAACACATATTCATTAGAGGGGCGTATGTAGAATTAAGTTATAGAAAGTGAGGTGGGTGCATGTACTGGTTTATAGGTCTTGCAATTATTATATTTTTACTTGTTCGGGTCATCTCTTTAACAGATCAAATCCGAAAGCACGAAGATGGATCAAAAAACTAAACAAGGACATTAAGACCTTGGCATCAGAGTTGGCAGATGTGAAAGACAGGGGGATTCAAGGACATGAAGCCACCGAGGCAGACACTGATGAAGGAAGTCGGTCTCAAGAAGAGATAAGTCCAGTACAGGCAGTGGATGAGGTTAGTGAAGAAATACCGATTGTGTCAAAGAAGAAAGTCACAATCACACCAAGTGCTCACAGAAAGAAAACAAGTAAGGATAGATTCTCATTTGATCTGACCAGTTTAACCATTGAATCTATTATTAGTAAAATTGGTATAGGTCTTGTCCTAGTTGGCTTGGGCTTTCTCTTTAACTACGCTTATGATCGTGGTCTCATCACAGAACAGCTGACAATAATACTGGGCTACATGCTGGGACTTGGTTTATATGGAAGCGGGTTTTATACATTAAAAAAAGACAGACAAAAACTTGGATATGTGCTCATAGGTGGAAGTATTTCAGCCTTCTACATAACAACTTATGCAGGGTATTTGTATTATGATTTAATTGGACAGCCCCTGGCCTTTGCTGTCTTGTGCACTATAACACTATGGGCTTTTTTAAGTTCTGTTTATTTAAAAGCACAATCAATATCTATTGTTGCAGTTGTGGGTGGGCTTTTGGTGCCATTTATGACAGACCTTGACTTTATTGGTCTCTCTGGTCTTGGGATTTATATAGGCATAGTGGCCCTGGGGACCATGATTATTTACTTTTTTCATAGATGGCGCTACCTGCAAATTGCAGGGATTGTCAGCGTATATTTTGCCCTCTTCCTAATGGGGACAGGCTACAATATGGTAGGGCCGGATGCAGGTTTATTTTTCGGTCTTTTGGTCTACCTAGTAATTGTTCACACTTTGCCAGATATACTAGAGTGTTACTTGGAAAGACTTGAGGGGTCCCCAAATACAAGGGAAAACCTCATCAATGTTGTGGCACCCCTTGTCACAGTTGTCTATGCGGTTTATTTTGATCTGGCCAGTCAAAACTGGATGGCACTTGTCTTTGCAGGGCTTGCCCTTTTATATGCGGGTGTCTTTACAGCCTTTATTAGAAAGCAATTACAGGGACATATGAATGTGATTGTGGCAGGGACTTCAGGCATATACTTGGCTTTTTCAAGCATCTTGTATTTTGATGGTGGTATACGTCCCTTATGATCTTGATAATAAGCTTTGTTTTCTACTATGGAAAAAATAAGCTTGCTGGAAGAAAAGGACGACAAGACTACTTAACTTATATTGGTCATGGTATTATGGGTCTCGGTCTGGTTTTTGTTGCCATAGACCTTGCTCTGGCCTTTGATACGGGTGGAAACACAGGAACCTATATTGGCCACACCCTATCTATTATAGTCATGGGCATAGGGGCATGGCTTCAAAAAGGTAATGAAGAAGATCGTAAAGAAGATAAGAAAAATAGTAAGAATAATAATAAAGAAGAAAAACGGAGCACGAAAAACAATTGGTGTCCTTGCCATGCAAGTGTATGCATCAGTTTTGCTCCTTTTGATGGTGTATGAAAATGTATTAGAAGACGTTTTCTTAAGGACACTTCTTGTGGTTTATTTTATATGGGTTTTAGTTCTACAAGCAATTAAAGAAAAGTTAAATATAATACCTGACACGGGGCTCATGATATATGCATTCATACTGCCTCTCATTCGAGGATTGACTGCTTTTGTGCTGTTGTAACTTTGAATTTGATGGCTTGGCTCTTACGGCTGGCATGTTTTATCCATAGGCCTTTATGCACTGGCTGAGCTGCGATACAAAGATGAAATCAATAGAAGTGGCCTTAAAGTGGCTGCCCTTTTAACATTAACCTTTAGCCTAGTGCCTGACCTTTATGTATTAACAGAGACCCTAACCTATGGGGTTACAATTATAGGCCTCATACTTATTTTGTATGGCAAGTACGACAAGGACAACTTCCCTGTAGCAAATGTCTTAAAGTCTTCCGCAGCTTCTATTTGGACGGGCCTATTTGTCTTATCAAACGGACTGGTTCTCTTTGAAAACGGTTTTAGTGCTTTGATACTTCTTTCAACCCTAGTTCAGTTGCTCATTCTTTTCTTACTGCTGAGTGACTATATAAAAGATCGGACAATAAGTTTTGTAAGCTATAGTGTCCTATTCTTTTTCGCATCTTACAGCGCTCTATCAGGTTTAAATGGAGCGGATGGAGCCATAACCTTAACCTGGGCGGCCTATGCCCTTCTACGATTGACCTATCACATGATGAAGGGACAAAAGAAACTGACATATTATGCCCTAGGGCTTATTGTCTTTGTGGTTGGCAAGTATATTTTGGTTGATATAAGCACAGTAAGTGTCCTATGGAAGGTCATCACATCCATGATCTTTGGTTTTGCTCTTCTGATACTAAGTTATCTTATTCAGCCAATGATTGATAAGTTTTCAAATGGGAAAGAGAGTCAAGGTGAGTAGGATGCAATCGAATTACACCCACCTGAAAAATATATTTGAGTATGTTGAAGAACATATACATGAAAAACTGAGTTTAGAAATGATTGCTGAAAATATCGGTCTTTCAAAATATTATTTGCATAGAATTTCATCAGCGGCTATTGGAAGGCCGTTAATGGAGTATATCAGGCTAGAAAACTTGCTCATAGCCTTGATATGCTCATTTACACCGATTTAAGAATACTTGATATAGCCAAGAATTTTGGATTCAACCATGAACAGACCTATATTAAGGCCTTTAAAAAGGCCTTTGGTACAACGCCCAACAAGTATAGAAAGGGTGGATTATCTATAGATGTCATAGAGCGATTTGATATAGACAGTCTTGTAAAAATGGGGGACAATATCATGGTTAAACCCCGGTTTTGTACGAAAGAGACGATCCACTTAATCGGTATAAAACATTATTTCACCGTCAAAGAAAATAAAACAAAATTTAGGGCCGCTCAAGTGGGAAATGATTTTATTTTAAATGACCGAGAAAAAATCAAGTGGCCAAAGCAAGAGGAAATGTATATTGGATATTCCAGACTACAGGAAAATGAACCAGGCCCCAATTTATATATGACAGCACTGGAAGTCACAAAGGTAGAAGATGTTCCCGAGGGCATGTCCCAACTGGATATTCCCCCTCACCAGTATGCTGTCTTCAAGTATATTGGAAGCAAGCACTCCAAATATATGACATATGAAAATGTTGCTGATATACTTGAAGGTATTTTTATTTGGCTAGGTCAGTCGGAGTATTGTCAGGCAGCCCCCTTTGTATTTGAAGCCATTGACGCATCAATCGCAACAGAGACCTACTGCGAAATTGATATTCATATTCCTGTGAAAAGAAAAGTTTAATTTAAGCCTGATCTAACTTATCTAAAAGAACTGGGCTTGATAGCGACTCATGTAGGCTGTTTTTCACAGCTTAAAAATAGATTTCATAAGACCTGTCCCCATGTTCAACAATTTTTGTAATATGGTCAGCGTTCACGATATATGACTTGTGGACTCTGAGAAAGCCTTCAGGAAGCAAAGCGTGGATGTCGCAAATGTTTTGCCGAACGGAAATGGCATCGTCCTCTGTATGAATGTAAATGTCTTTGTGTAGTTTTTCAATGAATATGATTTTCTTAAAAGGAATCCAGTGGATTTCTTTTTTTGATTTAACCAAGAGGCGGTCGTGTTTCTGAAGGTCATCCCGGCCTATTTTTCTCTTATCAATTTCCAGTAGGGCATGTTCTAATTTTTGCTTAAAATGCAGGAGATTTATGGGTTTGAGAACAAAATCATAAGCATGTATTTGTAGAGCATGAAGGGCTAAGTCAGGAGATGCGCTTATGGCAATTATTTTGACACTGTGAACTTTATCCTGAATTAATTGCCCAACTCCTATGCCGTTAAGAGGCTCGTCCAAGTCTAAATTTATAATGACAAGGTCAAATCTATGGCTTTCAAGCAAGCTCAGGGTAGAGTTGAGGGAATCAGCCATATAACACTTGTGGTTGGAGTGGATATCACCGAGCAGGTTGGAGATGAGGTTTCTTGTAGGTATGTTGTTTTCAATAATGAGTATATTGATCATTTCAATTCTCCTAAAGTGGGCGACTTGCATAATCTCATTCAAGCCCCTGATATTACAATTTTCTGTTCCACACATATATTTATGAGGAGAATACCATGCCTGGGTCATGGAAAATGAATCAATCTTGCGGTGGAATTTTTTCTGCAATTCACTCAATTTATAAAAAAAACTTCAAAAAAAACGCTTGCACG
>LQAG01000224.1_pt1 | contig 21900 bp, 24 predicted proteins | sample 1535801 | NCBI WGS metagenome assembly LQAG01 (sample SAMN04331584, study PRJNA305678) | bioreactor metagenome | isolation source: bioreactor_3 inoculated with Wadden Sea sediment 1st replicate of a... | place: Germany:Bremen | reverse complement strand
AACACGACCGGGCCAAATATCTGGAAGACCTCAAGCTGGCCAAGGGGCTCTACCGCGAGCGGGTCATGACCGAAATGTTTAACGCCTACATGGATGAACCTCAGGCGGTCCGCAAGGACGTTATGAACTACGTCAACATGATCATCGGTACCGATGCTGAAAACCTGGGCCCGGACAAGATGTGGAAATACCGTGACCCACAGACCGGTGAACTGAAAGCACTCAAGGTCGACCAACGCTTCATCCAAAGTGTTGAAGACCGGCTCGGGCTGAAAACGGAAGAACAGCGCGAAAGTTTCCGCACCACAATCCGCAAGATCTACGGCCAGAAAATCTCTGTCGATTCGGGCTATGACTTCATGGACAACCTGGAACTGGTCAAGGCGGTCACCGATGTCCGTCTGAAGTCGGATATAGCCGGTGCAGGTTCACTGGTCGGCGCCCTGGCCAACCGGACCAATGAGGAAAACCAGAAACTCTATGACCGCATGATCGAAACCATGCTCGGTCAATTGGGCTACTGTCGTACCTGCGCACAGAAAACGATTGAATATTTCTGCACTCAGGATGACGAAGGTTGAGCGTCTGCCTATGACTAAAAAAGACCAAAAAACAGATAACCCGTCAGCCGGGATCAACGATACGCAAGCTGAGTTAAGTCACGAGTTGCTGGAGGAACGCCTGCACCGCGCCGTTCATGAAGATGCTGCGCCCCGGAATCGTCCTTTCCATGAGCTCTATGGAAGTAACGATTTCAGCATGCTACAGGATATGGCACCTAAAAAGAACCGATACACACCAGCATCCGCAGTCTTGATGACCTGCTGGAACGGGATCGCATCCGCGAGCAGGACGGCTTCCCCCGCAAGATCAAGATCGGAAAACTTGTCAAACCGGTCAAAGGCAGCGAAGATAAAGTTATCGTGGTACCGACAACCGTCGAAGAAAAATTTATTCACGATAACCGCTTCCTTGACCAGGAAGCAGGCGGTTCCGGGAGTGGTCACGGTTCCGGCGAAGAAGGGGATGTCATCGGTGAGCAGCCTGTGCGCACGGGTGAAGGCGAAGGGAGCGGTGCGGGACAGGGACAAGGTGGTTCACATGAAATAGATGCCAATGCTTATGATCTGGGGCGTATTCTGACTGAAAAGTTTCAACTCCCCAACCTCAAGGAATAAGGGGAAAAAACGCTCCCTGACCCGTTACACTTATGATCTGACGGATAAAAACCGTTCTTTCGGCCAGGTTCTCGATAAAAAAGCGACTCTGCGCCAGGTTCTGCAGACGAATATAGGGCTGCAGAATATTTCCGATCCCGCCAATATCGACCCAACCGGACTGCTTATTGCCCCAAAGACAGGATATACCGGATTCTGTCCCGCGAAATGGACTATGAATCCCAAGCCATGGTCTTTTTATCCGTGATTATTCAGGATCAATGGAGGGAAAGACAACCGAGCTGGTGGTATCCCAGCATATCCTCATCTACAGCTGGCTACTCTATCAATATGCGGGGCAGGTCGAAACCCGCTTTATTTTACACGATACTGAAGCAACGGAGGTCGAAGATTTCTATACCTATTACAATTCCCGTGTCGCCGGCGGAACTCAGGTCGCGGCAGGATTCAAGTTGATCAATCAGATTGTTGCCGAAGAAAATCTGGCAACCGACTACAACATCTATGTCTTTCACGGAACCGATGGCGATGACTGGGACCGGGATGGCCACAATACCATCGCCGAATTAAAAACAATGCTGAGCTACAGCAATCGGATCGGCATCACCATCGCTGAACATCTTTATACCAGCAAGGGCAACACCCAGATGGAAAGCTACCTGAAGCAATCTGGTCTGTTGGAGCAGGCCAGCAACCTGCTGCGCCTCGACAGCATGAAAAACGATGCGACCGAAGAACGTATCATCAAAGGTATCCGCAACCTGGTTTCTGAATAGAGGGCCTATGCAACTCATTGATCAAAAAACCAAACGAATCATGGAAGGGTGCAAAGAACGTGCACGCGACGCGGGCCTGACTTTTGAAAACGAGACCCTCGAATATATTGTCACTAACCGCAACATGCTGGAGCTGACCCCGAAGAACATGATCCCGACCCTCTACGATTACTGGGTTCACGATGTGGAAATCATGCGCGAACAGGGAAGTACGAACTGTACCCCAGCAACCCCTACGAAACGGTTATCAACACCCGCCCGGCAATTTCCTTCTATAACGACAATAATCCCGATTGGCTCAACGTGATGATTTTCTATCATGTGATTGGTCACATCGATTTTTTCAGAACAATCTCTATTTCCGCCACACCTGGGATTATGACTTGACCGGCAAAGCCCTGGCCGACAAACGCCTGATCGCCAGGCTACGCTCCGAGCATGGTCGCTGGGTTGATTACATCATCGAGTTTGCCCGCGGCATCGACAACCTGGTTGGCTACCACAAAGAGCTTTCCAGTCACTATCGCCCCGACAGTCAGTACTCTGGTCGGCTCAACTTTTATTTTGATTATTTTCTGCAGACCACCAAAGCGGTCAGTATCAGCGATTACATTAAGCAGATCGAACTTTATAATAAGCATGTCAGTGAACATGGCAAGCTGGGGGAGAAAGCTTTTTTCGGCGGTGTCCAGAAACAGTACCCGGAGTTTGAAGCGGCCTATGAAAAACATCAAACCGACTACACTCCGGAAAGTCCCGATCTGCTCCAGTTTCTGATCGACTACTCTCCGTTTCTGAATCGGGATGAAAACAAGTGGATGAAGTCTATCCTGGAAATTGTCCGCACCACATCACTTTATTTTCAACCCCAGATTCGAACGAAAATCATGAATGAAGGATGGGCCAGTTACTGGCACGAGACTCTCTTTCTGAAAGACGATCGCATTGAGGGGCATGAAGTCGACTTTGCCCGCGTCAATTCTGCCGTTACCTCCATGCCACGGGTCGGTCTTAATCCTTACGCCCTGGGAATGCGCCTGTTCTACTGGATTGAAGAACAAGCCGATCGGGGCTGCTACTCTCTCGGTTACGATCAACTCAAACAGATCGATCAACGCCGAAGCTACGACCGAAAGACCAGGAACGGCCGGGATTTTATCTTTGATATCCGTCAAAACGAGTGTGATTTCACCTTTATCAACCGTTTTGTCAACCAGGATTTTATTGATCGAAACAATCTGTTTGTCGCCAACCGCCGTCTCAACAAAGAGCGGATGGTCTGGGAATACTACATCGAGAGCAGAAAGTCGGAGGATTATCGCTCCATGCTGTTTTCATCACTCTACCATCCACCCAGGATCAACATTGATCCGGACAAGTCGTGTGACGGCTGTCTTTACCTGAGCCACAAAAACGAAGGCAAACCGCTGGTCGACGACTATATCGCCAACACCATGATGGGGATAGAGTACCTGTGGGGCGAAAGCGTCAAGCTGGAAACAAGCCAGGCCAGCGTCAGCAGTCCATCGGAAACTGACGAACAGGACCATTCCTATACGGTTACCTGGAAAAGGGTTCTCTACACCATGAAAGAACGAAAGCTGAGCATGGAGGCGCTGTAGCCATGGTCGCAAATATTGATAAAAAAACCACTGTTGACAAAGCAATGGAACACTTTTCTCTGATTCATCAGGACAGCCAGAGTAGTGATCTCATCCCTTTCGAAAGCTACCTGAAACGTGTTACTGAAAGTCCTGACCGGGCCATACGTAATGTTTTTCAAGTTTTCCACGACATGATTAAAACCTATGTCGAGCCTGGGGTCGATGAATACCGGGACGATCCGGAGTCGATTAATTATCTCTCCTATGACACGCAGAGATTGTTTGTTGAGGATACCGATCATCCTTTTTCGCCGACCGCCTGTTCAGCAATCGTCTGGTCAAGCTGGCGGAAAACTTTCGTCACGGAGCCAAACAGAATAAAATCTACATTTTTAAGGGTCCGCACGGCTGTGGGAAAAGCACCTTCCTCGACAACCTGCTACGCAAATTCGAACAATTTGCCAATAGTTCAGACGGCTGTACTTATGAAACCGTCTGGCGACTTGATCGGCAAGTGCTGTCCGAGGTCGGTGAACATGATAAAAATCACATCCTGAACAAACTCTCCACGCTGCTGGATGAACATGAAGGGCCTCATCCGGATCTGACTCAGGCCGAGGTCAATGGCGGCTCGTCCTGCATTGAGGTCCCCTGCCCCAGTCACGACAGTCCCATTCTGATGATCCCACGCGAATATCGCCGGGATTTCTTTGACGATCTGTTCAAAAATGATGAAGCGAAATGGAAACTGTTTACCGAGAAACAATATGAATGGCTCTTCAAGGATAGTCCATGCACGATCTGCTCATCCATCTACCAGGCTCTGCTCAATCGCCTGCACGATCCCGCCCGCGTGCTCAGGATGTTATTTGCCCGCCCCTACCGCTTTAATCGCAGGCTGGGGGAAGGTGTCAGCGTCTATAATCCCGGCGATAAAATCATAAAACAGAGCGTCCTCGGCAACGAAATGCTGCAAAAACGAATCAATTCACTGTTTCATGACAGCAATCAGGTCCAGTACATGTTCTCCAACTTTGCCAAAACAAATAACGGCATCTATGCCTTGATGGATATCAAGGGGTACAATGTTGAACGGCTGCTTGAGCTCCACAACATCATCAGCGAAGGGGTGCACAAGGTTGAATATATTGAAGAAAAAGTCAGCTCGCTCTTCCTTGCCCTGATGAACCCTGAAGATGAAGAAAGCATCAAGGACCTGCCATCCCTTTCAGACCGGATCGAACCGATAAAAATCCCTTACGTCCTCGACCTCTGTACCGAAGTGGAAATTTACCGCAACACCTTCGGCCGCCATATAGATGACCGCTTTCTACCACGGGTCCTGCATAACTTTGCCCGGATTATTATTTCCACCAGGCTGAATATCGCCTCGCCGGCCATGCTTGAGTGGATCGATCAGCCGGTTCGTTACAGTCGTTACTGCGACAGAAACCTGCATCTGCTGAAAATGGAAATTTACACGGGCAATATCCCGAACTGGCTCAACGAAAGTGACCGCAAAGGACTGACATCTCAGCTACGCCGTAAGATTATCGCCGAATCAGAAACGGAAGGGGCACAGGGGCTGTCGGGACGGGATTCCATCCGTATTTTCAACGAGCTCTATGCCGCCCAGGCACAAGAGGGATCGCTGATCGACATGTCCAATCTCTACAGCTTTTTCAACAAACATGAGAATTGGATGAAACTGATTCCCGACGGGTTTATGGATGCCCTGCTGCACATGTACAATTATACGATCATGCAGGAGATCAAGGAATCGCTCTACTATTACAACGAAGAACAGATTATACGCGATCTTCAGAATTATATGTTCGCCATCAATTTCGAAAACGGACGGGTCGTCGACTGCCCCTACAGCGGTGACAGAATTTCCGTCAGCGAGGAGTTCTTTGCCCCGATAGAGGCCCGCCTGCTCAACATGGCTGATGACCGCAGTCACATTTTAACCTTCAGAAAAGATGTGCAAAAGGAATACACCGCCCGCACCCTGACGCAAGAGATGCAACTCGACAACAAAGATCTGTCCGAAACGACTCTCTACCAGAATCTTCACGAACGCTACGTTTATCATCTTAAAGAGCGTGTTCTGGAACCATTTCTCAACAATGATAACTTCCGTCGGGCCATTAAGGATTTCGACAGTGAAGAATTCAAAACCTATGACAACAGGATCCGTAACGACATCAGCTTTTAATGACCAATCTGAGTGAAAATTCGGTTATTCCAAGCTGGGAGCCAAAGAGGTCTGTATCTACATGATCGACAATGAACTGGCGCAGAAATTCAGCCAGTAAGAGAGGTGTCAGGACAAAGCTTTAAGCGCACGAAAGGCGACCCCTTGTGAAGTCGCCTCGGTTTGAAGACAAAGCCCGTTTACGGGCTTTGTCAATCGTTTGAGTTGGATCAGTTTCTGGCTTTCGCTGTTTTACGTGAACTGCTTGCCGCTTCTTTGGTCAGACCGAACAGAGCCAGTACGGCAGGAACCAGCTGGGCCACAATCAGCAGAGCACAGAAGCCGACAAACAGAAGAATCAGGATGCCGCTGTTATAGGTTTTAGCGGTATCCACGGCAAAGGCAGGAACGGCAAACAGGCTCAGGCTCAAAGTAGTCAGTAACGCTTTCATGTGTTTCTCTCCTTTTAATGATCTGTCAGTTTTAAAGTCGATTTAAATGCAATCCGGATTTTTCAACTCGGATAGCGGTTATTGATTTTAATGTGTTGCAGCTTGTTTTTGATCCCGTCCAAACAAGCCTCTGAGAATTCCAACCAGCATAAGAGTCGCAGGAACCAGCTGGAAAACCACGATCAGGGTGAAAAATCCGATAAACAGGGACAGTAGCAAGCTACCATCACCAGCACCCGACTGACCGGCTGCAAATGCGGATGAAGAAAAAGTAACCAGAGCGATCAGGGCATTGCGCAACATTTTTTTCATAGTAACCTCCATTATATGATTCAGTTGTTTTTGTTAACTTGTCTTCGTTTAAATGCAGAGCACATGCCAACAATTGAAACAAAAAAACAAAATCCCTAACATGCTTAAATTAAAGGAGTTATCAAAAGAAAAAAAGAAAAAAGAGAGGAAAGACTCATCGTTTATCTGTATAAGCAACATATACAGAGGCCCTGTCAACGTACTCCCTCTTCGGCGACTTTAAAAAGCTAACTACCTGTTAGTACGTATATTTCCAGGCGTATAAAAAATGTATATAGCAATTCATCAGATAAATAATTAATTTATTCTCCAGGCAATCAAACCCTGTTTGTCTTCAACATTGATCTGAATTGAAAAAATCAGTAGTATCGCTTCCTCACGCTAACCCACTTTTTCTGGATCGGAAATGAACGACACCAAACAGAGCGCCCCGGCAGAATACGCCCCAAACTCAAAAAATCCGTCAGAGGCGAATATTTCTGTGGGTGGTTATTGCCGCTTATCTCCCTGCGATGATGGTCGCTCTCGAATCCCCCAATTACAAAACCTGGGCCTCCGTTGTCTTTGGCTGCTGGCTTGTCCTGTTAATTATCGCCGTTGCCTTTGCCTGTGTTATCCGTTGCCCTCGCTGTGGCGAATGCTTTCATACACACGGCCCGACCTTTCTCCCATTCCGGCGCTGTCTTCATTGTGCCCTCCATGTCAATGCCGATAAGCGCCCCCCCGGAGCCGGAGAGAACAGGGTCTGACAAAAATAAATCCTGAAAATTTAATAAGTTGCTCTGATTCAGCACATGAAGTACCCTTCTTTGTGTAGAAATCCCTGTTTCTTTTTCCATAACTGGAGGAGCGAATGAATCAGAATGAAGAGATCCCCCCGCCACATTACGGGCAGGTCTAAAAAAATCCGTCGGCGGCGTTGGTTTCTATGGATTCTGATCATTGCCTACCTGCCCATGATGATGCTTGCCATGCGGGCTGAGCAATCGGCACAAGCCATTGTCATTGCATTTATTGCCTGGGTTATCTTATTGATCGTCGCTGTCGCTTTAATGGCATTGGTCCGCTGTCCTCAGTGCGGCAACTGTTTTCATATGAGTGGATTTCTTTTCCGTCCGGTCAGAAAGTGCTTTTCTTGTGGATTGCCGTTGAATCAGGATAAAAAGAATCAAGCTGAAAAAAAACTTCAGACATAAAAACAGGCCTCCCGGGGATTTGTCCGAGAGACCTGTTTTGGCTGCTGAAGAATCGGCAGCGTCTGTTCTTGAAAATAGGTCCTTAACCGGCCATCTCAACTCTGTTACGACCGTTCTTTTTTGCTCGATAGAGAGCCCTATCTGCGCGGGAAATCAGAGCATCGGCATTTTCGCCCGGCTGGAACTGTGCAGCACCGACACTGACCGTCACCTGGATAGTCCCTCCCCCGGTATACGGCCAGGGTCTCGATTCTGGCGCGAATGCGTTCGCCAGTTGAGCGGCCTGTTGAGCATCGCAATCAGAAGACAAAACAAGAAACTCCTCGCCCCCCCAGCGGAAAAGAATATCCTCTCCCCTAATAACGTCACCAAGTCCGGTGGCTAAATTTTGCAGAACTTGATCGCCGGCCTGGTGACCGTAGGTATCGTTGACATACTTAAAATGGTCGATATCGAGGATGAGAACGGACAGAGGCATATTGCGGCGCCGGTTCGCTTGTTCTGCCTGGTTAAAAAGAAAATCAAACATTTGCCGATTGGCGACACCGGTCAATTTATCAGTTGTCGCCATGGCCTCAAGTTTCCTCTGATCATTGCCAAGCGTCATCCAGGCAATCACCAGAACAATGACCGTAATACCGAAACTGATGGCAATATTGATCAACAGAGTCTTCTGGATTCTGGCTTCACCGACCGTTTCATTTTCCAGGACGATCAGGTACCAATCAAAATCCTCGACCAGACGGCTGTTGAAATAATAGGTGCGATTCCCCTGTTCGAAGGTCAGTGACGTGCTTGGAGATGTCAGGATCTGGGTTGTATGCGCTTTGAGCCCATCAATCTCCCTCAGATTGTGCGGTCCGTCAAATTTGCTTCCCACCAGAGTCACTATCCCCTGGCGATCAGTAAAAAAGATGGTTCGCCCGTAACGTTGCTGGTACGTCTCAATCAACTGCTGGACAGATCGAACTCCCAGACCGACGCCAATCGTTCCAATATAATGGCCAATATAATCGTAAACCTTGTGATTGATAAAAACGGTCATGCTGGTTAGATCGGCCGTGTCGCGATCGATGTTGATCAGATAATCCTCTACAACATTGGCCATGTTGAAATACCAACGGTCCTGGGGATCATCCCTGGAGACCGTCTTCAGCACACCGCTGGAATGATAATATTGACGGCTATGGTCAGAGACAAAAAAACTGGTGACTGTACCGTAACGTTTCTGGATTTCACTCAGGAAGCGGGTCATCTTGTCGGAGTCGGTCTCTCCGCCCAGGACCCAGTCTCGAACAAAGGTGTCATGTGCCATCAGTGAAGAAATAAAAATCGGCCGCAGCAGGTCCTGTTGGATTTCAGAATAGATATTGTCGCTGGTCAGAGGCAGGGTGCTGCCGGCAATCTGCTCTGACAGGGATTTTTTGGCGACAAAATAACTGATGATACTTGTGAACAAAACCCCACAACCAGTAAAACCGCCAGAACGGACATAAAACTGTATTTTCGATTCACCAACATGGACCTTTCCTGGTTTATCCTGATATTCAGGCCAAATATTGCAACGCAGGACCGGACCTGCGAAATCGACTCCCAAAATACCCGACTGAGAGGATTAAATCCAAGCTCAATATTTATTTGCTGCAGAAACCGGGGTGCCCCGGCCAGACGTCTCACACCCCCCTGAGGGGAACCCACCATCAGGCTGTTCAGATTGTTGTCACGGATTCAGTTACTGAGCTTCGGCGTGAGCACATCCAACTGGTTGAAAAAGATTTTAACCATTGTTTTTTGTCATGACGACCATCTACGGGTCAGGACATGTTCATTGTTCAAAACGGTTGCCAGCAATGCCGAGCCATCACCAACAAGCTGATCCTGCTTTCCAAAGCCAAGGTAAATTTGCGGATAGATTGCCGGGCTCTCACTGTATTTTTTTATCCAACTCCAGAGAAGCCTCTCCCAATCGTGGTCCTCGATCGGCCCCGCCTGCCAGTTGCCAAGGCCGCCGGCTTCAGTTATTTCGCGGATCATATCATCTCTGCCGAGAAAAGGGCTGATCAGCATGACGGCGTCCAGATCCTGCGGTCGTTCACGCATGTAAAGCAGACTTCCGAGGCCTCCCATGGAAAATCCGGCCAACCAGATACGGCGATAACCGCGACGCTGAGCCGGTTCAATGATGTCCCGATATAAGCGCTCGACGAGAGTCCGGCTCTTGTAATAACCGTAATGGGCGTTGGGAGCAACAATGTCAAAAGGGAGATCCCTGCGACGGATTTCAGCGATAACTCCCAGCGCTTCAAAATCGTGATGGTCCCCGCCTATGCCGCGCAGTAGAATCAACAGAGATCTGTTCTCGCTGGCATCCATGGTTCCATATTCCAGTTTTTCAATCGGGACCTTGATCGCTGGAGTACACCCGGAGAGAAGACAGAACAAAGTAAGCATCAAAACCAGTAAAAACATATTTTGACGTGAATGGTAGACATAGAAACCCCTGCTCGTCCGGCTGTTTATCTCGCCCCGGTATGGTGCAGAAAATCACAGCTGGATGGTAACAGATCAGTACAGCCCGAGAGAGCCGGGACTGTACTCTATTAGAGTCGATCTTCAATCATATCATTGACGAAAACGATCACTTGACGACACCAGCGTACAAAGGCCCTTGTCACTGCGATTCCCGGGCAATTGACAGCGTCAGCAACAACGTCACCCTACCACAGCTTATAAATATGCCTTTCAGCCCTATTTATTTCATCTTTTTTTGACCTAGGTCAATTTCTTTCACCAGTAACTGAGGTTACAATGCTCTTTTTTCTATTTATTCACCGAGGGAAACTGTGATTTACATTTTGTATCGGCAGTTTATCCCCGGATTAATTCTACAGGAGGAAAGAATGAAGAGAGGTCTTTGGGTCGTCCTGATCTGTGCGGCACAGTACTGATCATGTCTGGAGCCGCTCTGGCGGCCGGTGTCTGTGTCGACTGTCACAGCAATATTTCCCCGGTCAAGTCAGGGACTGGGAAGCGAGCAAGCATTCGGAAATGGGAGTCTCCTGCGATACCTGCCACGGTGATGCACACAAAATGCCGCCGATTACAAAAACGCGAAAATGCCGGATGAAAGCTCTGCTCCGAATGTCACGAAGAGCAGTTCACATCCTTCTCCCACGGCAAGCACAACTTCGGCTGGACCTCCCTTAATGCGATCCCCGCAACCCATATGGCTCCAGACGAGCTGATCGAAGGCGGTCGCGGTTGTGGTGGTTGCCACAATATGGGGATCAAGACAGAGCAGCAGAAAGCCGATCAGCTGGCCAAAGGCTACCGTTACCAGACCAACTCCTGTGACGAGTGCCATACCCGCCATGCCTTTTCGGTCAAAGAAGCTCAAAATCCCAAGGCCTGCCAGCAGTGTCATATGGGTTACGATCATCCACAGTGGGAAATGTGGTCCAGCTCCAAGCATGGCGCCCGTTATTTCGCCAAAAAAGATGGCGACCTTCCAGAAGGTGCCGCGGCTCCGACCTGTCAAACCTGTCACCTGCCCGATGGAACCCACGAAAACCATACCGCCTGGGGCTTCCTTGGTGTCCGTCTGCCACTGCCGGAGGATCCACAAGCAGCCTCTGATCGCGTCACCATCCTGAAAGCGCTGGGAGTCCTCAATCCGGAGACCGGAGAGCCGACCGCCATCCTCGATGCCGTCAAAGCTGTCGATATGGCCCGTCTTGATCAGGCATCCTGGGAGAAAGAGCGAAACAAGATGCTCGACACCTGTACCCAGTGTCACTCTTACAAATACGCTAAAGAGCAGCTCGACATGGGGGACTCGATCCTGACCAAGGCCGACCGCCTGATGGCCGAGGGAATCGAAACCGTCGCGGCGCTCTACAAAGACGGCATCATCAAGAAGCCGGAAGGCTACCCCTTCAATTATCCGTTCCTGCTGATGTTCATGCATACAAATGGCGCCAGATGGGATGAAAACCTTGATGGCTTTTCCTATATCGATCAAGTTCTTCTGCGTATGTTCATGAAACACCGCATGCGTGCATACCAGGCTTTCTTCCACGTCAATCCTGATTATGCCTACTGGTATGGTTGGAACATGATGACCGAGGATTTGGGTGAGATCAAACACCTGGCTAAAGAAATGCGCACCAAGCACAAGATGTAAGTAGATTTCAATAACGATAAGAAAAGGCTGCTCCTTAACGGGGGCAGCCTTTTCTGAATTTATATCAAGACAAATACGGTTATCAGCTTGCCTGCACCTTAACAGCTTCAGTCCCCGCAACCTTTCCACCACGAACGACAGCTTGCTCAGCTGCTGCGGTGAATACAACATCGGTAGAACTGTTGAGTGCCGTTTCGGCCGAATCCTGAATAACTCCGATGATAAATCCTGCCGCAACGACTTCCATCGAAATTTCATTGGGAATTCCAAACAGGCTACATGCAAGAGGAATAAGAAGTAATGAACCTCCAGCAACTCCGGAAGCGCCACAGGCGGAAATTGTCGCAACAAGGCTGAGCAGTAAAGCGGTCGCCAGATCAACCTGCACGCCCAGGGTATGAACCGCCGCCAGGGAAAGAACCGTAATCGTGATCGCAGCTCCCGCCATATTGATGGTTGCTCCCAAAGGAATAGAGACGGAATAGGTATCTTCATTGAGCTGAAGACGTTTACAGAGATCCATATTCACAGGGATGTTAGCGGCTGAACTCCGGGTAAAAAAAGCAGTGACCCCACTCTCTCTCAGGCATTTGAAGACCAGAGGGTAAGGATTACGGCGGGTCATGAAAAAGACAATCGCGGGATTAACAACAAGAGCGATAAACAGCATGGCCCCCAGCAGCACCTGCAGCAGATGCGAATAACCGGAAAGAGCTGCAAACCCTGTTGTCGCAATTGTCTCCGAGACAAGACCGAATATTCCAAGAGGAGCAAAGCGGATGACGATCTTAACAATTCCGGTGACCGCTTCAGAGGCACTATAAAGAAATTCTTTTACATTATCAGAGCTTTTCCGGAAAAAGATCCCCAGCGCAATGGACCAAGCAAGAATCCCGACAAAGTTGCCGGTTGCGAGAGCATTGATGGGATTGTCAATAATCTTGAATATCAGGGTATGTAAAACCTGGCCAATACCTTCCGGAGGAGCAACACTCACATCGGTCGAGACCAGCGTTAGGGTTGTCGGCATGGCAAAGCTTAAAACAACCGCCGTTAATGCGGCCATGAAAGTCCCGACAAAATACATGGAGATGATCGAGCGCATATTACTCTGTGCGCCATGCCTCTGCCTGGCAATCGAGGACATGACAATGACAAATACCAGAATAGGTGCAACAGCTTTTAAGCCGGTGACAAAAATCTTACCAAGCAAACCAGCAGCAATAGCTGCCTGTGGTGCGGCGACAGCAAGGGCGATACCTGCAGCGATGCCGACAATAATCTGCTTAACAAGGCTTCCGGACGTCATTTTTTCCAATAAACTGTTCTGAAGATTCATCTCTCTTCCCTATATTTCATGTTTAACTTACAGGTTTCATTGTCTATCGCAAGGGCCAATAATATGCGGAAGAACCTATAACAGCAACTCTTCAGGCAAGTCAACTTTTGTGATGAATTTCTACTTGCCCCTATTGAATCTAGCGCTGAAGTTGTGATGGTCTTTTATTATTTCTGACCAGCCTGGTCAGCCCCCAGACGGCCAAAAGACAATCAATCTCATTCAGGAATTTCAGGCAGCCGATTTAAAGCCTCTACATATCGCACGATGTCGAACACCTCCCCTTTGCTCAGCACTTCAAATACTTCGGCAACCACAACACAGCCCAACAGATCTGTCGCCTCTTCTGCTGAGAATCCCTCAGAAATGAGACGATCTAAAGTCTGCTTTGTCTCCGGCGGATCGTTTGATTCGATTTGATTTTGGACAACTGCAGTAATTGCCTTTTTGAGCTCCGGTCTAACCATTTTCCAGTCCTTTTCTATCCGCTGTCATGATCATTAATAATGTGAATGGATTTATTCGACTTGAATATGCTCCATCATCATATTTTCGTGCAGATCTTTATTCGGCGACGCCTAATCAGCCAAATAATGGCCGGGTAAAAACAACGATGGCCTCTCGACATATTCCCCTCAAATATGATGCAATGTTAATCACTCGTAAATCGGTATGTAAGCCGTATTGATTCTTTTCAAGTCTGTCTTGTAATTTCAGCCAGTTAGGTAGACCCTGCCGCCGTTGCGCATGTTCAGGAGCGGACACCCGCAAGCTCAAAAAGAGTCATTCCTGAGAACGACCGCATAAATCGCAACTTACCAACACTATCAACGAGTTTTCCACAGAAAATTGACAAACACACAAAATCCGATCACGGGTGGATAGCGGGATAGGATCAGACCAACCGATTGCAGAGACAGGAGATGCGCCAATCACAGCTTGCGTGGCAGTGGGGTCAGGTCTTGAAAAGTAAGAAAAAATAGTTCCAGACCTGCCCCCATTTTCATTTGTATATCCGCTATCCTTCAGTGATTTCACAGCCGGTCTCTCTGCAAGCCTGCATGGAACCGAGACTGTCCGAGACATCCTCGAACCCGTGACGCTTGAGAATGGAAGCGGCAATTATAGCTCGCATGCCGCTACCGCAAAAGGTAACCACAGGTCGGTCTTTATCCACCTCGTCTATTCTTTCCTGAAGCTCACCCAGGAAAATAAAGGTCGCTCCTTCAAGATGCTCTGCTTCGAACTCATCTTTTTCCGGACGTCCAGGAGAGTAAAGTTCTCACCCGCCTGCAGCTTCCTGCTGATATCCTTGGCGTGGACAGCACCGATTGTGTCGTATCGGTAACCGGCCACCTCCCAGCTGTGCATGCCGCCCTTGAGATATCCCTTGAGCCTGTCATATCCTATCCTCATACAGTGAGTAACAGCCGTATCTATCTGCTCCACCGTTTCAGGTATAAAATGATATCTGTTCCATAGTCGAGAAGATACCCGGCATAGGCTGCAGCATCTCCAGGGGAATAGCCAGGCTGCCGGGAATAAAGGCTCCGGCGTAAGCTTCCGGGCTCCTCAAGTCAACAAGGACGGTGTCACGGTCCAGCGCATCCTTGACTTCCCTAGCTGACAGTGCGACAGTTCGGCAACAACTCCATGGGAGGAGGACCATATTGATTGTACTCCTCCATCTTTTAAATAGGGAGCTTTATGATGGTGTTCATTGACCTTGTACTGAACGAATTCATTTCGATCACTTTTCTGAAGCGCAGGGCTGTTCTGTCGCTCATAGCCGATGGTGGAAAATTCACGCGATGCCATTCCCGCCCCGCACACGGACCCTGCGCCATGGGCCGGGCATAGAATAGTCTGGTCCCCAAGGGGCAGGAGTTTACCGAAAAGAGAGTTGTAAAGAGCCCCGGCCAGTTCTTCGGCCCGGTCGGGATAAAAATCTGTGCGGCCGACATCACCGATGAAAAGAGTATCTCCCGTGAAGACAACGATGGGGTCATCTCCAAAATTGGAGTCCCTGACGACGATGGAAATCGACTCAAAGGTGTGCCCTGGTGTTTCCAGGACGTCCAACCTGAGGTCGCCGACATTGAATCTGTCGCCTTCGCTGACACCCTCTCCGTAAGAGAAATCAAGGGCCTTTCCATGGTAGATAGTCGCTCCGGTCATCCTGGCAAGATCCAGGGAGCCGACAACGTAGTCTTCATTGCGATGGGTTTCGAATATTCTGGTAATCTTCATTCCATGCCGGCAGCGAGGTCAACATAGATCCGGCAATCCCTGGCGGGGGTCGATAACCACGGCTTCCATACCATCGCCCAGGATGTAGGATAGATGGGCGATGCCTTCCGACTTAATTTTCTCAAAAAACATGCTTTCCTCCTTTTTTCGACAAGACAACGATTTCTTGCTTCTTCATTTGATAATTCCCCCTCCAACGCCAAAATAACCCGACGAAAAACCCGACGGGAATGGTTAATATTACTGAGGACTTAGTGAACAGCAACCTCAGAGCAACGGAATCGAAACGCGGCTTTGGGGGCGGTGTTTATTTTATTGTTAACTGCCGTTACTCCTACTTAACCGGTCATCACCTTCATTGGCAATAGCTTCAAATTGAGAGTCCAAATCTGAAAAGATATCCCATCGATCTTTGCTCATAATCTTTGCAATATGATCAATAACTTGTAGCTCTAATGATTCAATTCGTTTACCTTTCCAAAGATTATCAGAGAGTGCAATTATTAATTCTTCGAGGGTGCATTCCATTTCTTGCCATCTCGAATGGGACAAGCAACATCGAGCTATTCTTTTCGATATACCTTTCTTCAGTAGCAGCTTCTCGCCCGTTGGCTCATGATCTGATCCTGAGGTTGACATTTCATGTAGATGTATGACTTTCCCAACATCATGAATCACAACACCAATTTTACGAATTCAGAATCAATAGGGACATGCATCTCCTCGCATTTCTTTAAGAGAATATCCGCAACTTCTCCAACCAAACTGACATGTTTAATTAAATGTCCAGAGGCCCCCATTTTTTTATTAAAGCGAATGCATCTGATTTTGATTTTAACAATGAAATTTCCTTAAATTAAGCTAACGTCCTGGTAAAGAGAAATGGGGCAAAATGGGGTCTACCATCGTATTTAGCAGATGGTAGACCCGTTTTTTTTTGCTACAGAAGAGACCGTTGATTTTGAAATTGGACCAGATTCTCTCCTATTCTATTAGCGGATTTGTTCAGCACCCAAGGTTGGTCAACGGTCGACTTGACCCCTTTACATGGTTGATCAGTCGCTTGTCAAAGAACGAAAAGTGAATCTTTTGCGTTAATGGATATTTTTACTCTTGACCGCCGGGGGCCTGATAAGGGTTAGGCATTTTTTTAAGTCTGTATTGTTGCTCTAGCTATATTGAATAAAAAACTAAGCCAAAAAAATAATAAAGAAAGGAATATGGCTATGGTGCTTGCTTTAGTTATATTGTTATTATGCTTCTTCGTTACTTCAAAAGAGAAATACAGAGAAGAAAACGTGTAGACTAAGTAAATAACTATAGTTTCCACTTGTATATAAATAAATGGTCGCCCAGTCCAACCCTCTTTTCCGAAGATTCTTATAATGTCACTTAGCAAAGAGCAAAAATGTATATAAATGGTGGAATGGCTAATACTGAGACCGCCATTGTCACTAATTTTTAGGGGATTTTGCAATTCATTTCTCCACTTTATTACTCTGTAACTTTTAAGGTCCCGAATTTTTAACCGTCTCTTTTTAGGGGCGAAGGGATTCCGTGATTTTGAATTTACTTCAACCGTAGTTGATGACGTGTTCCTAACTACGTCTCTCGTGCTTTCCCATTCATCTGTGCATTTTGCTGCGATGCAGCCGACTGTACGGCCTGGCTCGTGCAAACGAAATAAATCTCGGCCAGTTGGGTCATGAATATCGTTGCCATAGTTAGAATCATTTGCTTCGAGTCGTAACTTGTTTTTGTCTGGATGGTCTAATATGTCGTAATTGCCATTTTCAATTGGAGCGCCGAAAGGTTTGCCACCGGATTCAGCTTCCATTGTTACCGTTACGCCAGTATCAAGGTCTGTAGTAGTAACTATGCCTTTGCTTTTACTGTAAGTAGATTCAACTTCTCGACCATCAGGGTCAACGTATCTATATGGGTTGTTCAAAGAGTAAGCGTATGTATTATGCCTTTGAGGATTGATTAAAATTCTCTGTTAATTCTTCCAGAATAGGAATTAACTGCTCTTACTGGATCTGGAGCAAGAAAACGACCTTCACTAGATGACAGGTAGCGGGCACCAAAATAGTTGAGACCAGTTTCGGTGTCTTTTTCCTTTCCTACGAATCTTCGGTTGTTTTCGATACTTTGTGTAATGGCATGCTCTTCACCGAATGGTTTATAGTCTGCTTCCCATACTTTATTTCCATTTTGATCCGAGATAGCTATTGGAGTACCAGTTTGATCGGTATGGTAAAAAGTGATGGTCTCTCCTGCATTAGCAACAATGGCAAGGAAAAACGACATTAATACAATGCCGAAAATAGTAAAGTTCCTCATTTGCATTCCTCCTCGTTTATTTGATCCTATTGAATTTATTTCTTTGCCTAACGAGCATGTAGAAAACCCCCTTTTTAGCTTATCCACATCTCAGATAGTGTTGATTGTTCTATGACCCCATAATTCAGGGGAAGTTCATTGGTTCAAAACCCAGATTTGTGCATTCAGATTGTCTCGGATTTATCCCTTTATACAGATTACTTCTGATTTTTCTGACTTTTCTTCTAAATTGTCCCGAATCGATGAATTTTTGTCAGATTATGCAACATGGTCATCAATTGCCATTGTCCATTGACCTTCTTTTTGCCACGTAGGGTGAATCGTTTGATTCCAATGGCATCGTTGATGTGACCGAAGACCGGTTCGACAATTCCTAAACGCATACTGTAAATATGACGGCCAAGGGTGGAGTCGATCTTTTGTTTCATCCGTTCGAGTGGACCGTCTTTGTCTTTGGCGATGCTGCCGATTTTGACATTGACCTGGCGGGTGCCTTTTTGCTTGATGCTACGTAAGCATTGGGACCGCAGTGGGCAATGGTCGCAGTCGTCTTTGTGCCCCATGAACTGCATGAAGATGTTGGTGGTTATCCTGGCCTGGGCGCATTTGAGCCACAGTTCTTTTCCGGCGGGGCAGATGCAGCGTTTTTGGTCGAGATCGATGGTGAAATCGTCGACTTTGAAACGGCTTTTATCGCTCTGCTTGCGGGATGTTTCAGGTTTATGTTCAGCGGCGGTTTTAAAGCGTGGATCGCGTGAACGAAAACCATGGTCGGCAACATAGCCATCGATCTTATTTTTTTCGAGATGCTTTAGCGTGGCCTTGTTGCAAAACCCACTGTCGGCCAGGACTTTCCCCTCTGTCAGTGGGTTGCTTTCATCCTGCTCAAAGGCACTTTCAATCTGTTCTATCATGGGTTCCAGCAAACCGTGCTCCTGTCCTTGACCGTAGGCTTCGGCACTGACGACAACCTGATGTTTGCTGTCAACGCCGGCAACTCCGACATAACCTTGGATGACGCCGTGACCGGTTTTCATCTTGGCGCCGTCATTGTCGGTGACATTGCTCTGGACTTCTTTACCGCTGTGGCCCAGGCGTTTGTCATTGTTTTGCAGAAAGCGTTCTATCTTATCGCTGGCTTTGAGCAGGGTTTTGATCTGTTGTTCCTGTTCGTTGGCGGATGGTGACGTCGGTCTCGCCCTTTTATCTTTATCGCGGTGGGTTGTGAGCATGTGCCGAACGGCGCGATCAATCTTCTTGCTCTTCTTTTTCAGGTTTTCGTGAGTTCCACTCCATTCTTTTGATGCATTGGAAGGGAGTTTACAACCATCAATGGCAAACATTTCTTTGCCGGTCAACCCCATCTCATCACACATCATCAACACTTGCCTGAACAGCTTGGCGATCTCTTCACTGGAGCTGGAGATGAATTCGGCAATGGTCGTAAAGTGGGGCCTGCTGTCTGCAGATAACGCCATGAACAGGATATTTTCACGGCATAGCGCTTCAATACGGCGACTGCCTGTGATGCCACGGGAATAGGCGAGCAAAGCAATCTTGAGCAGAAGGGCTGGATCGTAGGCCGGGCGACCGGTATCATCATTGTTGTATTTATTGTGAAAGATGCTTAGATCAAGCTTGTTATCGACCAAATAGTTAAGCGTGTATTCAAAGGTTCCGGGGAGAATTTGCTGATCGAAAGAAATCGGTAGAAGAACGGTTTGTCCGGGGTTGTAATCTTTGAAGCGCGGCATCTTCCCTCCGGTGAAAAGTATTAAAACCGCAATAAATATAGCATATTTGAGGGTTTTTCTACAGCCTCAACGGATTGGATTTCGGAAATTTCAATTCTCGCATCGGCTAAAGCACTAATGATATCGGCCAATTTAAGTTTCATTTCGGCTTGTTCGAAAGAAAGGTCGGTATTCTTAAGTAATTTTGCTATTTCAGTGGCCGTTTTCACACTGCCCAAGATTGATGCAATAGCTGTAAAATCAGTCATGTTTTCGACCTTTCATTTGACGCATAACGCCTGAGTTCAGCTGCATTAGAGGCGACGCCGTTTTTGCGACAGCAAAAATAGGTGGCGGGTCAAATGTCAGCTGCAACGACTTGTTGGGCGACTTCTGCGTCGTCCATTGCTGTCTTACTCTGTGTTAAGCGAAACTATCATGCGCCTGGCTCAGGGACGTCAGCCTTACTAACATCCTGCTCTTTCGCAATTGAAGTAGCGAATTTCTGATCCTCTTCATCAGCGATCAAACCGTCCTGCCCTGCGCCTTGTGCGGGCGTGAATGCCAGTCGCGTGAATAGCGGAAAGTGATCTGATCCTATTGACGGTAATCGTCGTATGGTATGAACCGTGAAATGCTTGCTGTGAAACAAGTGATCAAGCGGCCAGCGAAGAAACGGATAGTCCACATGGAACGTATTGAACATACCGCGGCCTACCCGTGGATCAAGCAAGCCGCTTAGTTTTCGAAACAAGCGGGTAGTCCGAGACCACGCAACGTCATTGAGATCGCCCGTGACGATAGTCGGCAAGTCGCTGTCTGCAATGTTTCGAGCGACAATGATCAATTCGGCGTCTCGTTCGACAGACTCCGGATTTCTGTTGGGCTTGGTGGCGCAGGGTGGAGGAAGTGGACCCGAACCCGGTCTCCCGTCGGTAATTCAATAAGCGCATGCATGGATGGAACTTCATCTTCGACCAAAAGGAAATCTCCTTCTCATGCAGAGGCAGGCGCGAATACACGTGCATCCCATATAGGTTGTCGAGCGGGCATTTCATAGTTTCTGGCAGGTCTGTCTCGAGACTTGCCAGTTGGCTTTCCCACCATTGGTCGGATTCAAGTGTCACAAGGACATCTGGACGGTGTCTCTTGACCAGAGCAACGAGTTTGTGAGAGTCGCGATTAGGTGTCAGAACATTCGCCGTGAGAATGCTGATTTGTCGATCAACTCCCGCATTTTGATTTGCTTCGACTTCGACTCTCCACAATTGCGTATAGGGCAAGATCCACCATAGCTGCCAAGCCAAACACAGTATCGTGGCGCCAATAAATGCCAAACTTTGCGCTTCCGAAAGGTCAAGAGAGACCACCTGTAGCACAATCAATAATGCTGCAACGGCCGCCAGTTGCATCCTGGGAAAATCCATCCCTCTTATGAGCCAATGGGAATGACGCAGCAAAGGAAATAATGTAGCCGTTACTAGTACGCCCGTAACGATGTAGATCAGAATTATCATAACCTCCGCCTCATGGTTCACCCGACCCTATCTGTCGAACGGTCAGTGATTTCCATCCAATTAACGAGGAAAGCTTTGAGTCGCCCAACGGTAACGATAACCGGTGGCCGCAGGATGCTTGAGACCCTACGAGATTTTATAAAGGCTAAGTAGGCTGCTGGTTGCCATCCGGTTGATCTACTATTATCCTAATCATTCCAACAAGGAGGGCTCCCCCCTGTCATAATCACTGTAATTCGGACAGTGAACCTACGAACGTGATCCGGACAGATCCGCCAATTTTTTGCATGATCAAGGAGGAGCCCAAATGAAGATTACTACATCAGCGACTCAATCCAATTCATCCGTTGCTATTTTGGCCTTTGATGTCAGCAAAAACACCCTCAATATGACGACTGCCATCGGTGGGCAACGTTCGGATCATGAATTTCAAAACCGGACTCCGCAGAATGAAGAGCAACTGCTGGTCTGGAAACAACGGGCTCTCATGGCTGGATATTCCGAGGTTCTGGTCGTCTGCGAACCGACGGGCTGTTATCACATGATTCTGCTGGCCACAGCTCATCGTCTCGGTTTGCAGACGGCTTGGGTTTCGGGTGAGGCGGTCTTTAAAATGCGTGCCATCGAAACAAACGATTCCGGCAAAACCGATCTTAAAAGATCCGCATGTGATCTTTACCCTGGCCAGTATGGGAAAAACCCTCATCTGCGTCATTATGACGAAATCTATGCTCTGTTACGGCAGTGGCACGCTTTGTACGAACTGGCCGATGTCGAAGCCGTGAGGATCAAATGCTTGCTGTCCAGTCAGATAAAGGTG
>LQAG01000223.1_pt1 | contig 21932 bp, 33 predicted proteins | sample 1535801 | NCBI WGS metagenome assembly LQAG01 (sample SAMN04331584, study PRJNA305678) | bioreactor metagenome | isolation source: bioreactor_3 inoculated with Wadden Sea sediment 1st replicate of a... | place: Germany:Bremen | reverse complement strand
CGGGCAGAAGAATGTCACCCGTATGTTGTTGCTGATAAGTGCAATTTATCTGCTGGTCATCAGGTTTGAAGCGGGTATTGCCCAACAGTTCATTGTCTTTTTGAGGTCTGGTTTGATCGTGTTGATTCTCCACCTGATTTTTCGAAGTCGTGGACAAGAACATAAGAATCAATAACCAACACTAAATGTTTCGTCAAAAGGCTGAAAATCGAAGTTTATGACAAAGAAAATACGTGTGGCGATTGTCGTTTCGCACCCGATTCAACATTTTATTCATCTCTATCGTGCTCTCTCTGTAGAACAGACGATCGAACTGCTGGTTGTTTTTGCCAGTGACATCGGAGTCCGAAACTACTTTGATCAGGGGATGGGTGTGGACATTAAATGGAATTCTGACCTGACTGCAGGCTATCGGTCGATTTTTTTACCTGAGGCGAAAAGTATCAGTCGTACCGGTTTCTTTCGCGTGAATAACCCGAGTGTGACGAAGGCTCTTGCTGATTTTAAGCCGGATGTCGTTCAGCTCCACGGTTATGCGCAATTGACCCTGCTGAGAGCTTTAGTCTGGTGCAGACTGAAAAGGGTGCCGGTATTACTTTGGTCGGACAGTTCACTGCTCTTTCAGAGAAATGCGTTTATAGGTTTCATGAAGAGAATCGTTATGTCGATGTTGATGAGGCAGTTCCGTGGGGTACTTTTTGTTGGAGACAACAACAAATCCTACTATCGCTACTATGGTGTTGCCGAGCGAAAGCTTTTTCGGTGCCCCTTTACCGTCGATGAGAAAGCATTTCACGCGGCTGTTGCCGCTAAGTCGAACTCCCGGAGCGAACTGCGCAAGCAGTATGGAATCAGTGAAGATGATTTTCTGTTCTTGCTTGTCGGAAAGTTAATACCACTTAAAAGACCAAAGGATGTGTTACAGGCCTTGGCCAGGTTGGAGAGTAAATATGGTTCCGGGAAGGTAGCTAAGGTCTTTATTGCTGGAAATGGGTTACTAAGAGATGAACTGCAAGATTATGCCTCGACTCATCATCTCCCCGTCGTTTTTGGCGGCTTCATCAACATAGACATCTTGCCTGGTATTTACTTGATGGCGGATGCTCTGGTGTTTACGTCTGATCGAGAAGCTTACGGGTTGGCCGCTAGGGAAGCCGTATGTGTCGGATTACCCTTGATTGTGAGTGACCAGATTGGCTGCGTCGGTCGGTGTGATGCAGCAAGGCCGGATGTCAACGCGCTCGTCTACCCTTCTGGTGATGTTGAAGAACTGGCTAAATGTATGGAAATGCTGAGATTCAACGTGGAAATGAGAAATTCTATGGGGGCTGCATCTCTAAAAATTGCTGAAGAATTAAACAGCTCTAAAAGTGTTGCCGGGTTTGTGTCTGCGCTGAAAGCGGTGATGTCATGAAATCCGATCCTGTACGGCATAACAGAATCGTTATCGCTGGTAAATTTCCTTCTTACTCTACAGCTTCAGGAGTTGCTGCCGGCTTTCGACAGCTGGGATGGGATGTCAGCGAAGTTGATCTGGAGCGGTTTGCCGGAGAAGCAACGTCAACATTTCAAAAAATTAAATCCCGTATCCTCAGTCGCAGAAGTGTTGCCGAATACAATCGAGAAATTGTCCGGCGGGTCGAGGAGTTTGGACCGGCCATGTTTCTAACTGTCAAGGGTAGTTATATCAGTGCCAGAACTCTGCAGAAGATCCGATCTTTGGGGGCCCTGGCTGTCAACTACTATCCCGATTTTCGTTTCAGCTATAAAGACGTTGACGAAAGCACTTTCGATTATTACGACAGGTTCTTCACGACCAAGTCGTTTCAGGTTGATTATCTTGCGAAACGTATTGGAGGGGGAATGTTGAATTTCTCCATCATGGATATGTCAGCCAAGTCCATTTTCCTCCCGTTAATGCAGAACATCTCCAATACGAATGTGACCTTTGTTACATCGGCAATCATACACCGGGCAAAGAAAAGTGGTTGCGTGAGGTGAAGCAAAAGATTCCAGCTATCAGCTTGAAAATATACGGTCATCGTTGGGAACAGGCTGATGAATTGTTACGTCCTTCTGTCGCTGGAGTTCCTCTGTACGGGGATGATTTTTGTCGCACGATTAATACGGCAAGAATTAATCTGGCTGTTCATATGGGAGTTGTCGACAACACCGGCTGGGAAGATTTTGTCTCTACCCGGACTTTTGAGATTCCCGCGTGCAAAGGCTTTATGCTGCACGTCGACAACAGGGAAGTCAGAGAACTGTTTACGCCGGGAGAGGAGATTGACCTGTTTAGTGACATCGATGAGCTTTGCACAAAAATCAAATTTTACCTGGCAAATGACACTTTACGGGAGGAAATGGTTGAGCGCGCGTATCAACGTTGTGTGCCGGATTACAGTTACGATGAGAGAGCACGAACCATTGCGACCTGGGGTACAGGCGCTCAATAAATTCTAGCGAGGGCGGTTTATGCAGGAAAAACTTCCAATTACGGCAATCATCATGACTCTGAACGAGAAGATCAATTTGCCCGAGTGTTTGGAGTCGATCAAAGATTATGTTGACGACATTATTGTTGTTGATTCCTTCTCCAGCGATAACACGGTGGAGATAGCGTTACAGTATACAGGTAAAGTTTATCAGAATAAATTGTGAACTATTCCAAGCAGTTTATCTGGTCCCTAGCGAATGCCGACATTAAACACGAGTGGATTTTACGGCTTGATGCTGATGAACGCTGGACTGCGGACGGTTTTGAACAGGTTCGAAAGATTATTGAGGACGACAGTGCCGATGGCATTTACGTCAAAATGAAGATTTTTTTCATGGGTAAGTGGATCAGGCATGGTGGCTTTTATCCCAACTATTTTCTACGGGTCTACAAAAAAACGAAAGGGTCGATGGAAGATCGCTGGATGGATGAACATATCAGGGTCGACGGTGAAACGATTGTATCAGGTATCGATGTAATCGAGGCTAATTATGACCGACAAAAAAATATCACGCTGTGGACGACAAAGCATAATAGCTACTCAACCCGGGAAGCCATCGAAAGTATCATTAATAGACACGGGTTGGCAAAGGTCGATACGGTCGCTGATTTGTTCGGTACCAAAACTGAGCGGAAAAGATGGCTAAAGGAAAGAGTCTATTACCGAATCCCCTGTTCGTGAGGCCGTTTTCTACTTTCTCATACCGTTACATCATCAAGCTTGGCTTTATGGATGGAGTAGAAGGTTTTATTTTTCATACCCTGCACGCCTTCTGGTATCGATTTTTAGTTGATGTCAAAGTTTATCAGATTGAGAGGAACGCCAAGCAAGAAAATATACATGTGAAGGATGTCGTGTTGAATGATTACGGTATTGAGCTCTAAACGTAAAAACTGCTTTTTTGTTTTGCAGGCATTTTGTCCGGCTTGACGGTTGGTACAGTTTTTTTTTCTTAACGCTGGAAAACTGCTGACGATTCATCCGGAAAAGCCTCAGAAGGCTGATGCAATTGTCGTTCTGGGGGGTGGGGTTGGCGCCAGAAGCATCACAGGACTTGATATGTACCGCCTGGGATATTCAAAAAATATTCTTCTTACCGGAGTTGAGGGTATTGAATCGCAGTTGGTAGATTATTATTTAAACTGGCGCGCGGTTTTTTTTCTTGAAGCAGGTGTGCCCAAAAAAATATTCTTTTCGACCCCATATCCAGAAATTCTTGGGAGGAAGCGCAAAATACATTGCAGCTGATGAAAAATAATGGCTGGAAACGGGTCATTGTGGTGAGTGATCCTCCCCATATGCGACGTTTTGAAAAGGGTCTGGAAAGGTATTTTTTCTGCTACCGATAAAGTATTTATTTTGATCCCGAGCTCGCCAAGCTGGTGGGATGCCACTCATTGGTGGAGCAATGATAAATCGGCAAAGTTTGTCATAGCCGAATATAATCAAAATTCTTTTATACCGCATTGTGCACTGAATCGAGGTTTTTATGCCGGTCGATCTTTCCACGTTTGATAATTTCTGGTATCGGCCGGGGCGAGGATTGTTTATTAGAATCCTGTGGCATTTTATCAACGCCCTGTTCGTGTATAACCACTGGAATCTTTCGTCAGGACTCAAGGTTAAAATGCTCCGCCTGTTTGGTGCCAAGATTGGGACCGGAGTTGTCTTAAAGCCGGGGATCAATGTCAAATACCCATGGAATCTCGAAATTGGTGATTGTTCGTGGATTGGTGAGAATGCTTGGCTCGATTCTCTGGCACCGATCAAAATAGGCAATAATGCCTGTATTTCCCAAGGGACATATTTTTGTACCGGTAACCATGATTGGACTGACCCTGCTTTTGGACTGATTGTTAAGCCGATCGTTGTTGAAGATGGTGCTTGGGTTGGAGCAAAGTGACGGTGCTGCCGGAGTGACGATCGCGCAACATTCAATTGCTACCGCTGGATCGGTGGTAGCGAAAGATACCGAGCCTTTCATGATTTATTCAGGAATTCCGGCGGTTAAGATTAAAGAACGGAAGATTAAATAAAAGGGTAATCAATCACTAATTTCTAGCTAATAATTTAGATTTATTTATTGATCCATAACATGTCAAGGACAGGACTCAATCACGAGTCCTAAAAACGACGATACTATTTTGCTTACACTGTGCTTTATCTGTCAGATTGTTTTAGGAGATATGTTGTGGTTCATAACTTTTTTTGGTTTTATTTCTTGATCATTTCTTTATCAATGTCACCTGCGTTTGCAGTCTCTCTTCCCGAATATTTTGAACCTCCCGAAGAGACCCTTGAAACTTTCTTGGATGGCGATTATTTCAATGCCTATCATGAGGTTTTTTCACTTGATTTCAGTGGAATCTGGAATTATACAGCTATCGCGCACGAGTCCAATAACTGGAACATCATTAAAGAATCAAATTCAGGCCCCACAACATTTACAACTACAGATTATTCAAACTGGGGTCTCTGGAATCAAGTTGATTTTGATCTTGATGGACTTTACTTTTCAGATACCAATGGTCCTTACGATGTGAGTCTTGATCCCTATCGGACAATTTCATTGTTCAGGATTTTCAGTTGGATGAGGATTCACAATTACTTTCCTATCTGGCCAATCCTGTTATTTTGACGGCAGGAACCCACATTATTGGCTTTAATGACAATGGCGACCCGACTGCTGGTGATCTGGACTATGATGATCTGATTATTGCGGCAGCTCCTGTACCAGAACCATCGACACTTATGCTGTTAGGGATTGGTGTTGCTGGCTTGATTTGGTATGGCAGAAAACATAATCAGCTTATTTTCCAACAGTTTTGATTGTTGTTAATGCCTGACATATCCATCATCACTGCCACCTATAACAGTACAGCGACACTAAGAGATTGTCTCAACAGCGTCCGCGATCAGCGACTTTCCGTTGAACACCTGATCATTGATGGAGTCTCAAAAGATACGACCCTGAAGGTTGCCGGATCTTATCCACATATCAGCAGAATTATCTCCGAACCTGACGAAGGTATTTACGATGCCATGAATAAAGGGATTAACGTCGCCACGGGAGAGGTGATCGGTATTCTCAATTCGGATGATTTCTACGCGGATGACCAGGTACTTAAACGGGTGGAGGAGGTGTTCAAGAATACTTCGGTCGAAACCTGTTATGGCAATCTGCATTATGTCGATGCGGTCAATACCAGCAAAGTGACCCGCAATTGGCGGGCAGGGTGCTTTCGCGCCGGGGCTTTTTACTGGGGCTGGATGCCGCCGCATCCGACCTTTTTGTCCGTCGTTCCGTTTACGAGAAATTTGGCAAGTTTAATCTGAACCTCGGTTCGGCAGCCGATTACGAACTGATGCTGCGGTTTCTGGTCAAGCATCAGGTCGGATCGGTTTACATCCCGGAGGTACTGGTAAAATGCGTGCCGGAGGGAAAAGCAACGCATCGTTGAAAAATCGTCTCAAGGCCAATCGTATGGATCGCCGTGCCTGGCGGGTCAACGATCTTCAGCCCCATCCTTGGACGATTATGATGAAACCGCTGAGGAAGGTCGGGCAGTTTTTATCTGTCTAATTCATCAGGTTTCAATCACAGATGATCTCATCGTGAACATTGTCATCGTTGGCACTCTGGCTAGGCAACAAAAGCGCGCCTCGCCGGCACAAAAGTAGCGATACAAGTACTGGCGAAGTTTCAGAAATTACAGTTCCTAGGAGCGTCTCGGACTATGCGGAACGAAAATATGGTGGAATGACATGATATTACCGGTTATTTTATCTGGTGGGGCTGGAACCCGTCTATGGCCACTCTCACGTGAACTTTATCCCAAGCAACTCTTGCCACTGGCTTGTGACAAAACCATGCTGCAGGAGACCATCAATCGTTTGGATGGAATTCAAGATATTGAAGCACCTCTGATTGTCTGTAATGATGCCCATCGTTTTATGGTGGACGAGCAAGCTCGCCAACTCAATAAAAAGCCTCAGGCGATTATCCTTGAGCCTTGTGGGCGCAATACCGCTCCTGCTGTTGCTATCGCTGCACTTTATGCGCAAAAGACTGGCTCTGATCCGGTTCTATTGATTCTGCCCGCCGATCATTTGATTCAAGATGTGCCAGCATTCCATCAGGCCGTTCAGTCAGGTGTTGAGCAGGCTGAACAGGGCTCTCTCGTTACTTTTGGCATTGTTCCGACCCTGCCCGAAACCGGCTATGGTTATATCCGCGCCGAGCAACGCGGGAATTCTTTGGCGTGTCCTGTGGCAGAGTTTGTTGAAAAACCAGATTTAGCAACGGCGATCAATTATCTGAGCAGCGGCGATTATTACTGGAATAGTGGCATGTTTATGTTCCGTGCCAGTCGTTATCTGGAAGAATTGCAGCACTATCAACCGGACATGCTCATTGCTTGCCAGAATGCCATGACCAGTATGACTTCTGATCTTGATTTTCAACGTTTGGATGAAACCGATTTTGCAGCCTGTCCTGCCAATTCCATTGATTATGCCGTGATGGAAAAAACTGATCAGCCGTTGTCATACCTCTTTCTGCAGGCTGGAATGATATTGGTGCCTGGTCAGCTCTTTGGGATGTCCATCCTCATGATACCGAAGGCAATGTCCTCATCGGCGATGTGTTGACCGAAGCCGCAAATAATTGCTACCTCCATGCCAGCAATCGTTTGGTTGCAGCAGTCGGAGTCAAAGAGCTGGTTGTGGTCGAAACCGCTGATGCTGTGCTGGTTGCCGGCCGTGATCAAGTACAAAATGTCAAAGCTATCGTTGAGAAGTTAAGGACACAGAAGCGCAATGAAGCCCTTTTACATCGCCGGGTCAATCGACCCTGGGGCTCCTACGAAGGGGTGGATTCAGGTGAACGCTTTCAGGTGAAGCGGATTATCGTCAACCCCGGTGCCAGTCTGTCTTTACAGAAACATCACCATCGAGCCGAACATTGGATCGTGGTTAAGGGCACTGCAACCGTCACCTGTGGTAAAAACGTCATGCTTCTCTCGGAAAACCAATCTACCTATATCCCCCTTGGTGAAATCCACCGGCTGGAAAATCCGGGTCAAATTCCCCTGGAAATCATTGAAGTTCAATCGGGCAGTTATCTGGATGAAGATGATATTGTCCGTCTGGAAGATGTCTATGGTCGTGAACCGCAACCGAAGGATCAGTGATGAACAGTGATTGTTTTAAGGCTTACGATATCCGTGGTCGCTTACCCGATCAACTCAATGAAGACATCGCCTGGCGGATCGGTCGCGCTTATGCTCAATTTTTACAACCACAACAGGTTGTTATTGGTCATGATATCCGCACTTCCAGTCAATCTTTAAGGGACTCACTGGCAAAAGGGTTGACGGAAGGTGGTTGTGATGTCCTGGATATCGGACTTTGTGGTACCGAAGAAATCTACCATGCGACATTCAGTCAGCAGTTCGATGGTGGCATTATGGTGACTGCCAGTCACAACCCAATCGATTATAATGGGATGAAACTGGTGCGGGAAAATCCAAGCCGATCAGCGGCGACTCTGGCCTGGAACGAATTCGCCAACTGGCTGAACAGGGAGACTTTTCAGCAGCAGAAAAAAATTGGTCAAATCACCCCGGTTTCATTCAAAGATCAGTATGTTGACCATCTGCTCTCCTACCTCGACCGGTCCAGCTTGAAACCCCTTAAAGTGGTTATGAATTCGGGCAATGGTTGCGCTGGCCCTATTGTTGATCTCTTGGAGAGGCACTTACCACTGGAGTTCATCAAAATCTGCCATCACCCCGATGGGGCTTTTCCTAATGGTATCCCTAATCCGTTGCTGGCCGAGAATCGCTCTCTGACCAGAAGTGCCGTCTTGGAACATCACGCCAATCTCGGCGTTGCCTGGGATGGTGATTTCGATCGCTGTTTTTGTTTGACGAGCAGGGTGCCTTTATCGAAGGGTATTATATTGTTGGTCTTCTTGCGGCGGCCTTGTTAGCGAACAACCCCGGACAAAAAATTGTCCATGATCCGCGTTTAACCTGGAACACCATCGATATTGTGCAGCAGGCTGGTGGAATTCCAATACAGAGCAAAACCGGGCACGCTTTTATCAAAGAGCGGATGCGCGCTGAAAATGCTCTCTATGGTGGGGAAATGAGTGCTCATCACTATTTCCGTGATTTTGCCTATTGCGATAGCGGCATGATTCCCTGGTTGATGGTGGTCGAGTTGCTGAGCAAGAGCGGTTTACCCCTGTCACAACTGGTATCCGAGCGGATCAAGGAATATCCTGCCAGTGGTGAGATCAACCGACGGGTCGATAATTCTCCTCAAGTTATAGAAGCAATTTGTCAGAACTATGAGACTGATGCCAATAATATTGATTTTACCGATGGTTTGAGCCTGGATATGGGGCAATGGCGCTTCAACCTGCGTGAGTCAAACACGGAACCGGCGATTCGGCTCAATGTGGAATCGCGTGGTGATGAGGAATTAATGCAGAAAAAAACCGCTGAGTTGTTGGCCGCAATTGATAAAATCTCTATAGCGAGCAAAATAATTTGAACAATAATTTCAGGCATTTTTGATCATACGAACAGCCAGTTCTGTTTGGCTTGTGGAAAAATGAAAATGTCTAACCCTTCCAAAAGATAAATTTTCGGATAGTAGAATCCTGATTCCAGTCAGAGGCTCTATGGTGTGTTCAGTCCTTGATTCCAAGTCTTTGAATTAATTTCTTCGTAATATTTATCTCATATAAGTTTAACGATTCTTCACCATACTGTCGACCACATGAGGGGTATTCATAGGATCTCTTCCGATTCGTTCTTAATTATCATTTCGATGCCAATGCGTTTCCCATGGACAAATTTCAATGAATGAATCTAAGCAATTACGTAATCGTCTGGACCAGCCCATGATGTCAGGGGTGTTGGCATTAATTTATTTTCTGCTGCTGGTCATGCTCTACCGAGAGTCAGCCGTTCGTCTCTGGGGACAATGGCAGACAGAAGATCTCAGCTACGGGATGCTGGTGCCGCTGATCGTTATTTATCTGATCTGGGAAAACGTGAACAACTTGCGCGCCTGCCCTATCGATTCAGCTGGTTCGGTTTCATCCGCTGGCAGTGGGAATTTTTTCTACTGGCTGGGCGAGCTGGGCGGTGAATATTACAGCCTGTTACTTTCCTCATGGCTGGTACTGGTCGGTCTTTGCCTGATCCATCTGGGATGGGCAAAGGTCAGGGAGATCGCCTTTGCTCTTTTGATTCTTCCGGTCATGTTTCCTTTCCCGGCGATTGTGAATAATCAGATTACTCTCAAATTGAAATTGATTTCCAGTCAGGTCGGAGTGCAACTCCTTCATTGGTACGATATGCCGGCGTTCCGCCAAGGCAACGTCATTGACCTTGGCTTTACCCAGCTTCAGGTCGTCGATGCCTGCAGCGGCTTGCGATATCTTTTTCCGATTATCATTACAGGTTTGTTGCTCGGTTATTTTTTCCGGCTCAGGTACTGGAAATGGGCGCTGCTGGTCATGCTGACTGTTCCAGTGATCATCCTCAACAACGGATTGCGTATCGCCGTAACCGGAGTGCTGTTTGAAATCTTTGGCCTGTTGTTGCCGAAGGTTTCTTCCATGACTTTGCTGGCTGGTTCACCTTTATGACAGCATTTGTTCTCTTGCTGCCTTTTGTCTTTCTTTTGCGTCGAGGAGATAAGCGCCCGATCGATCCGGTTCCTGAACGAGATAAAGCTTTTTCAGCCGTCAAAACGCCGCCCCTGTTCGCCGTTGCTATGATCGTTCTGCTTCTCGGTGGATCCTTGGGCGCGTTCCAGGGGATTGAGTTTCGCGAAAGGATTCCGCTCAAAAAATCCCTGAGTTTGTTCCCGTCAGTTGTTGCACAATGGCAGGGACAACACCAGTACCTCGACTCGATATTTATAAACGAGCTCGATTTCAGTGACTATACGATGATCGATTATCGTGATCGGACAAAACCTGATCAACCTCTATGTCGCCTATTATGAAAGTCAGCGCAAAGGGGAGTCGATCCACTCACCGTCATCCTGTCTGCCTGGTGGAGGATGGCAGTTCAAAGGCAGTCGCGTGTTGGAATTGGATATTCCGAAGCGGGATTATCCGGTCCAGTTGATGCGCGCCGAGATGCGACTCGGTGAACAGCGTCAACTGACCTATTACTGGTTCCAGCAGCGCGGACGCTATCTTACTAAGGCCTATGAACTCAAACTCTATGGTCTCTGGATGCCCTGACGAAAAACGCACCGATGGGCGCTGGTGAGGTTGATCGGCGATATTCGACCGGGGAAACGGTCGCCGATGCCGAACAGCGACTGCAACAATTCACTCGCCGGATTATACCGTTGTTGGATGACTATATCCCCGGCGTGGAGGGATAAGCTGACACGATGCTGATCTGGTTAGCTGCCCTCTTTTCTTTGTTTGTCACCATGGCGTGTGTTCCGGTCTTTCGTCGCTTGGCTTTGCACTATCAAGCCGTCGACATGCCGAACGAGCGCAAGGTCCACTCCCGTCCTATGGCCAAAACCGGAGGGTTGGCCATGGCGTTTGGAGCGCTGGTTCCGATCCTTCTCTGGATGCCGAGTGAAACGGCAAATCTACCCCTGCTACTCTCCTGCCTGTTGATTGTCGGCTTCGGTTTTCTTGATGATCTTAAAGATTTGAGTTCGAAGGTCAAGTTTTCCGTCCAGTTTCTCGCGGCCTTGATCGTTATTTTCGGTGCCGGATTGAAAATTACAACCGTTGGAGGGTTTCTGCCGGACGATGTTCTGTTGCCCGATATAATCGCTGTGCCGCTGACACTGATCGTCATCGTCGGTGTCACCAATGCCATAAACCTGGCCGACGGCCTAGATGGCCTGGCGGGTGGCATTGCACTGTTGAGTTACGTTTGTATTGCCTATTTGGCCTACCTCTGCAACCGTGTGGAGATTACCCTGATCGCTGCGGCGATGACGGGGGCGATTTTTGGTTTTCTACGCTTCAATACTTACCCCGCTTCCGTCTTTATGGGTGATGCCGGAAGTCAACTGCTCGGTTTTCTAGCCATTGTTCTATCCCTCGACCTGACCCAGTCCGGTACGCCCTACAGTCCGCTTTTACCGCTTCTGTTACTTGGTTTCCCGATCCTTGATACGCTGATTGTGATGACCGAACGGATCGCCAACGGGCGATCTCCTTTTGTCGCCGATAAAAATCATTTTCATCATCGCTTGATGAAGCATGGATTAACCCATGCTGAAGCTGTTTTCACGATCTATCTGTTGCAGACCGGTTTAATCGCCGGAGGGATCTTTTTTCGTTACTATTCCGACTGGTTGCTGTTGGCAGGTTACTTGTGTTTCTCGATCGCCATCATTGCGGGATTACGTGTCGCCCATCTCAAACAGTTGCGCTTCAACGAAATATCAACTACCCGGTTTCATCTGCGCGGACGGCTCAGTCGGTTGTTGACTCGCGAGCGGGCGATTAAATTTTCCTTTCGTGCGCTTCAATGGGTGTTTCTACTGGTCTTGCCACTGGGCCGGGCTGGTTCCCGAGGGTATTCCCGGCTGGTTTGCAGTACCGGCTGGTCTTCTGTTCGTCTCTTTGGTTCTGTCTTATTTATATTCAATTCCTGGTCCGAATCTGTTGTGCCGATTCATCATATATCTTGTGACGCCATTTCTGTTCTATCTTGGCGAGAAGGCGGGCAACCAAGTCTGTTACGCTTTTATTTCCAATATATCCTTGGTCCTGTTGGTGATTTTTGTGATTGTGGTGATCCGCTTCAGTCGCCGCTCCGGTTACACATCGACACCGCTTGATTACCTCGTTCTTATGATTGCTCTGATTGTACCGAACCTGAATCTCTTTGATCTGCCCGACCTGCATCTTGGCATGATTACAGCCAAGTTGTTGATATTGTTTTTCAGCATTGAAGTTCTTCTAGAGGAGTCGCGCTACAAAATTCGCCATGTGGTGATTGCTGAGTTGCTGATGTTGTCAATTATTCTGGTGCGTGCAATATCCTAATATTTTTGTAATGCGTGGCTAACGTTCACTTTCTAATTACTATATACGTTGCTTTCTATGGAGAAGATGTTGATGAGTAAATATCTCTTGTATTTCGTCCTGGTCGCCGTAGGGGTTCTGGCATTCGGTTGTGCCGGACCTGAGGAAAAGAAGATGAAGTTCTTTGACAAAGGCAGGTTTATTTTGAGCAGCAGGAATATAGGAAGGCCAGTTTGGAATATAGAAATGCCATCCAGATCGATCCGAAATTTACCGAAGCCTACTATCAGCTCGCTTTGTGTGAATTGAAGGAAGGCAATCTCAAGAATGCTTTTGCCAATTTCCGCAAAGTGGTGGAGCAGGACGAACAGCATACGGACGCTCAGTATCAACTGGCCAAACTGATGTTCGCAGCGCAACAACCCGGTCAGGCGGAAGAAAAAGTTAACTTGATTCTGGCTGTTGACCCGGAGCACAAAGGTGCGTTGATCATGAAAGGCGCTCTGTTGCAGAAGAACGGACTGAACAATGAGGCGCTCATCCATCTGCGCAGTTTGTTGGAAAAGGGGATTACGGATGTAGACGTCTCGCTGCTGCTGGCTTTAGTCCACAAAACGATGAACAACCATAAGCTCGAAGGGCAAGTTCTGCTTGACGGCCTGGAACGTCACGCCGATCATCCGCAGTTGCTGATGGCTCTGTCCGACTACCAGCGTCAACGTGGAAATTTGTCTGAAGCGATATCTCTGGCCCGTAACTGGTCGATATTCAGCCGGATAAAACTGAGAATTACTCCTACCTTGCGACCTTGCAAAACATCGCAGATGATCAACAGGGGGCCGATGAAACCCTTCGGAAACTGATTGAATCTGATGCAGCTAACAGTGCTTCCCGCCTCGCTGTCGCTCGGTTTTATCTGAGCCATCAGCGCCTCGAAAAGGCGGAGACCATATTGCAGGAGGGTTTGAAAACCCTTCCGCTCGATTTCGCCCTGAATAAGGCGATGAGTGGACTTTACCTGGCAACGGAACGTCGGAATCAAGCTCTCGACCTGCTGGAAACATTGGCCGGACAGACCAGGGAGAGTGAAAGCCCGGACTATTTTCAGACCAAAACGGAACTGGCAAAAATTTATCTGGACAGTGGTGAAATTGACAAGGCTCGAGACTATGCTGATGAAGTGATTGCCGAAAAGTCGGATGTCACCGACGCTCACTTTGTCCGTGGCCGGATTTATTTGAACGACGGCGACGCCCTCAAGGCGATCTCCGAGTTCCGGCCGGTTGTCACCGCTTCGCCGGCGTTTGTCCCTGGTTATCTGGCTCTGGCGCAAGCCTACTCCCGCAATGGTGAAAACAACCTTGCCCTCGATACCCTGCGTAACGCGAAAAAAGTCGATCCGCAGAATCGCGACACTCGGCTGATGTTGGCCAAACTGTTGGCCGGGTTGCAGAAGCATCAGCAGGCGATCGAAGAGCTCGAAGAACTGAGGACGAGCAGGCCGGATGATCGTGAAGTTGCAGTCACGCTCGCCGATATCTATATGGTCGTTGACAATTATACCGATGCCGACGAGGTGCTGACGACCTTGATGAAAGAGTCACCGGATGAGCCGTTCCTGCAGGCCAAGAAAGCAGAGCTGTCGGCCCGGCAGAAAAAGTGGGATAAGGCAAGTGAATATCTGTTGAAAGCTCTGGAAAAATTTCCGGACTCTGCTGATTTGCACAGCCGGCTGGTGCAGATTTATATCCATGCGGGGCAGTATAATAAAGCGTCGGCCCATTGTCGCCGGCAACTGAAAACGACGGAGACCGCACAGCAGAAAGCCTTGTTTGAGTTTTGAGCGGACATGTGATGATCGCCGAAAAAAATATGCAAACGCCGAGCAGGCCTACAGCAGATCAATGAAGCTGTATCCCGAATGGCCGTCGCCGCAGGAATCCCTGGTCAAAGTCTTGCTCGTACAGCGTAAGTCGGATGAAGCCCGGGCTCAACTGGAGCAGATGATTGGAGATGCTCCTGAGCGCCTGTCGACCTATCTGATGCTGGGGCAGATTTACCATCAAGAAGGTGAGCGTGCCCTCGCTGTTGAAACTTATGAAAAAGCCTTGAAGCAGGATCCTGAGTTCTGGTTGGCGGCCAACGACTTGGCTTTCATTCTCAGTGAAGAAGGGCAAGTGAGGAGGAGCTCAAACGTGCATCGGAACTGGCACGGCAGGCGCAGAGGCTGCTCCGGAAGACCCCGCGTTCTCGATACCTCGGTTGGGTTCTCTACCGCCAGGGGCAGGCGGAACAGGGATTGATATATGTCCGCCAGGCTTTGAACAAAGCTCCGCAGAAGGCGGTGCTGAATTACCATCTGGGTCGGATTCTCTACGATCAGGGACAGTTGAGCCAGGCCAAAGATTATCTTGAAGTTGCCCTGAACACGGAAGATGCCTTTATGGGGCGTGAAGACGCCAAGAGGATCGTTGAAAAGATTCAGTAGTTTTTTTACTGTCTGCCTCTGCGGACCGAAAACGACTCGGCGCAGAGGCTAACGCGTTATTGACGCGATGAAATTTTGTCGTACGGATGAAAGACATATTCATGAAAGCAATCCTTCCGATTTTTCTCTGTGCATTTCTTTTGTCATCGTGGCCGTGTCTGGCGGCCGGCTGGAACGATCCTCAAGGAAATCTGGTCGATCTTCCCTCCGAAGAGACTGACAGTGATTTCTCCCGGCCGCGCGATACGCTGGAGGAGGAGGCGGCCTATATCGTTGAGCAGGCACGCATTGCCATGAGACGGGCTTCGCAGGCGCGCAAACTTCAGGATGAAGCGAAGCAACGTCGCCGTGTCGTTGAAATGGCCGCCATGGAGCGGGCCGAGGCGGCGCAGGAAATCAGCGGCAGAGTTGAAGTCCAGAGGACTCAGGACCGGAAAATCCGTGAGCTCGCCGAGAATGAACGCTACGAAGCCCAGTTTGAGGGGATGTCGGAGCAGGACAGACGGATTTACGAGCTGGCGCTTCAGGAGAGAAAAGCGGCGGAAAAGGAGGAGCAGGACCGCCGTGTCTATGAGCAGGCGATACGGGAACTTCAGGATCAGCGCATCCGTGAACTGGCCCTGTTGGAACAGCGGGAAGCACAGGATCAGCGCATCCGTGAACTGGCCCTGCTGGAACAACGGGAAGCCCGTGAACAGCGGATCAAAGACTCAAGAGCAGACGAGTCATGAGGAACAGCCTCTCTGACCAGCCCTCCCATAACTCCCCGCGTAACCAGTACGGTGCCGGTAGCGGTGCGGACGGTTTCAATCCATGAGGATCGTATCCCTGAAGTGATAGAGTCTGTCGCCATCGATCCTCCCGCCCCAACGGTTGTGACTCCTCCGGGCGCCGGCGGCGCGGCCCGACAGAGACGTCGGGTGCTGATCAGCCCTACCTGATCGGTGCCGGGGATGTTCTGTATATCTCGGTCTGGAAAGACGATGTTCTGACCCGCAATGTGACGGTGTCTCCTGACGGGATGATTAATTTTCCTCTGGTCGGTACCTTACACGCGGCCGGTAAAACAGTCGCGGTTCTGAAACAGGAACTTGAGCGGCGCATCTCTCCCTATGTTCCGGATCCGGTTGTCAGCCTGGAATTGACACAGGTCAACAGTATGTTTGTCTTTATTCTCGGCCGGGTCAATAATCCGGGGCGTTTTGCCCTGAATTCCAGGGTCAATGTCCTGCAGGCGCTGGCGATTGCCGGTGGTCTGAACCCGTACGCTGAAAAGAAGAAGATCAAGATCATCCGCGAGCAGGAGGAGGGGACACAGGTCTTTCCGTTTAATTATAAAGATGTTGTCAGGGGACACAGGTTGGAGACGAATATCAGGTTGCAACGCGGTGACGTGATTCTGGTTCCCTGACCTTCATGCACATGGCGTCAATATTTCGCCCCGGTGGGGCTTACATACTTCTATTCGCAGTTCTGCTCGCATTTTTGGGATCGTTGTCTCCAGGTTGTCCCGCACTGGCGGCTCAACGGGATGTGAAGGTGTCGGTTTCGTCGAAGGTGGCTTATGACGACAATATCTTCTATGACGAAAATGATCGCCAGAATGATTTTGTCACGACGATTTCGCCGGGCGTCAGCCTGGATTATCTGACCGAGCGGACTCAGGTGCGCGCCGCGGCAAGGCTTGACTGGATTCGCTACCATCAGTTGGATGAGTTCAATGATGTCGATCAGGACCTGTCCCTGTCGGTTCGGCAGAGTCTGAATCCGCGCACAAGCATAGAAGTGAGCGCCGACTGGACGAGCGATTCGCAGACCGATCGCGATTTTGAAGAGACCGGACTGATCTACGGGACGGAGAGGCGGCAGCATTGGAGCCTGTCGACCGGGCTGACGCGCTCACATACGGAAGTTGCCTCCTCGCGCGTGTCGTTCAGCCTTCAGGGGAGGACTATGAAACCGGGACCAGAGATGAAGTGACCGCCTATGGTGCTTCCTACGCGTTCTTCCGGAGACTGAACGAGCGGACGACCTTGCGCTCGTTTATGAATTATTCGCTGCAGGATTATGACGCGGCGCGGATCGACAAGGTCAGTGCAACGCTTGGTGCTGAATGGAACTTTAACGAACGTTTACACTTCAGTTGCGATCTGGGGGGACGGTGGACGCGGTCGCAGGAGGATCGAACTGTTTTCTTTTTTGACGGATTCAATACTTACCGGTTCACTGAACAGACTGAGGATGACGAATGGGGCGGCGTTGCAAAACTTTCTGTCACGCAAAGATATCAGTCGGGTCAAGCGTCAATGACCTTCAGTCACGATCTGGAGACGGCTTCGGGAAACAGCAGTTCGACGGAGAGGACCGGTTTTGTGTTTTCTGCGAGCCGGCGTTTCAGCCGGTCATGGATCGGTCGGTTTGCATCCTCTTATTACATGAATCAATCAGTCGGAGACAGCCGGGGCACGAGTGAAATCGACGAAACATCCCTGTCGATCAGCCCCTCCGTCGGTTACCAGTTCAGTCCGGAGCTGGTCTTCGATCTGGGTTACCGTTATTCGCTCAACGACGATAATACCGATGGGAGCCGGACGCACAAGAATGTGTGGTTTATGCAGCTGACGTGGTCCGATTCGGTCATGGACCTGTAACAGGAAAGAGAGTTTTATGAGTCAACCAATCACCAGTGTGGCCGATGTGACAACCATCATCAAACGGCGGCTTTGGAGTCTGATCATCCCTTTGTCGTGGTCTCCGCGATTGCCGTTCTCGTGGCCTTACTGCTGCCATCGGTCTACCGCTCGACCTCGACAATCCTGATCGAGGAACAGGAGATCCCTCAGGATTACGTCATGACGACGGTGACCGGCTTTGCCGAGCAGCGGCTGGAAACAATCAACCAGCGGATCATGGGGACCGAACGGCTGTTGGATATCATCAACCGCTATGAACTTTATCAGGATCAGCTGGAGAAGCAAACGCTCGATGAAGTGGTTGTGCAAATGCGTAAAGATATCCATCTGGAAACGATCAGTGCCGAGGTGATGGATCGCCGCACCGGCCGGGCGACGGCAGCGACGATCGCTTTTACTCTGGCCTACGAGGGGAATGACCCGCGCAAAGTGCAGCAGATTGCCAACGTACTGACTTCTTTGTATCTGGAAGAAAATCTGAGAATCCGTGAACGGCAGTCGGAAGAAGCGTCAAAATTTCTGAAAACAGAAATGGAGAGTCTGCAGGCCGAGTTGACTGATGTTGAGCAGAACATCGCCACATACAAGGAGGAGAATCTGAAGGCTCTTCCCGAGCTTGGGCAATTCAATCTTCAAACCCTTGAACGGATTGAGCGTGAAATTGATCAGCTCAGGGTTCAAATCTCCTCTCTGCTGGAGCGGGAAGCCTTTCTGGAGACGCAGTTGGCGGCCATTCCGGCCAATAACATCGACCCGGAGCGAGCCCGTTTGATCGAACTGCAGACACAGTTGACGAATTTGCTGTCGCGGGTCTCGGAAAATTATCCCGATGTGAAAAAATTGCGCACTGAGATCGCTGCTATTGAACAGCGCCTCGATGAAGGAACACCGGAGAGCTGGAAAGATCAGGAAAATCAGACCCGTGTGACCTTGACCGCGCAACTGGCCAGTCTGAGGTCGGAAAAGGAGTCCTTCTCCGGGCAGATTTTGGCTCTACAGAAACGCCGACAATCGATGCAGAAGCGGATTGAGGCTGCTCCGCGGGTTGAGGAGGGTTATACCGCGCTCATGATCAAGCGCAATAGCCTGTTGAGCAAATTTGACGACATTTCCAAACGCTTCATGGAGGCCAAGATTGCTCAGGGGTTGGAAGCGGGCAGATGGGCGAGCGATTTACCCTGATTGACGCGGCGCGCTTCCCGGAAAACCGGTTCGACCGAATCGTCTGGCAATCGCCTTTGTCGGCCTTGTTTTTGGTGCCGGGTTAGGTGTTGGCCTCGCTGCTTTACGTGAATTCAGTGATCATAGCATCCATTCTTCTGAGTCTCTGGCTCAGATTTTCGGTTTTCCGGTCCTGGCGAGTGTGCCGGTTATTGTTACGCCACATGAATTAAAACGCCGTCGAACTCGCAAATTGCTTTTTGCAGGAGGTGTTATTCTTGGGGGGGTCATATGTGTTGTTGGATTCCATTTTTTGATTATGGATCTGGATATTTTCTGGGCCAAATTATCGAGACGGTTAGCGTTGTAAAGCAAGCGATAAAATATGATCTCATAAAACAAGTAATTTGTTGGGAGTTAAAGCTTATGACTTCAGTCATTGATGATGATACAGAAAAAAGGAACAGCCAGAATCGACCAGAAACCGTCACGGTTGGGTGTCTCCGAACTATAGCCGGTCGGAGCAGATTACTCTGGATGAACAGACCCTTGTTGGCAATCGTTGCGTCGGTTTTAAGGAATCCGGGATTGACGTTGAAGCTTATGAGGTCTTAAAGGCACAGATCCTCAAGCGAACCGAAGCCGACATGGGCGCGACAGTCATGATCACCAGTGCCTTGCCTGGCGAAGGAAAGACCCTGACGTCTGTCAACCTGGCTTTTTCCATGGCCCGGGAGTTTACCCAGACCGTCCTCCTTGTTGATTGTGACCTCAAAAAACAACACGTCCAACAACTGTTGGGGTTACCGGATGGCTTGGGGATAGGTAACTATTTTATGGAAGATGTCGAATTTTCGAAGTTGGTCCGCTGGCCGGGGGTGGAAAAACTGACTCTGGTATCCGGTGGACGGACATTACAGGGGGGCAGTGAAATTTTCAGTTCGCGAGGGATGCGCGAACTGGTGATCGATATGAAAACCCGTTACCCCGGGCGATGTTTTTTTGATTCGCCTCCGGTTCTGGGAGGTGCAGAGGCCCTGGCGTTGGCGGAACTGGTTGATTATGTGATCGTGACCGTCAAAGCTCATCAACACCACAAGAGTTGATTTCTAAGTGTTTGGAATTATTACCGAAAGAAAAATTCTAGGGTTTGTCTATAATGCGGGGAAATAGTTGTGAATCTATTACAGAAAAGAAACAATCAGCTAACATGAATCGAACATTTTAATGGGATAGTACGTGTGTCTGGAACATAAAACATGTCGCCGGCACGTCAGCAGGAAAGACGATGAAAAACTGACCAGACAAAAGGAAAGCAGCTGCAGATTACAAATATTCTGCATGAGATAGAAGAAATTCTGACGAGCGCTTCACAGCGGCGTTTTACCGGTGAGATAAGCCTGACCTTTAATGTCAGTCAGGGAGGCTTCAGCACCAGTTACGTTGAAAAGGAGCGTGAGAGCCTGATCAGGAACCAACGTAAAATCAAGGACTGACGGACCCTGAACCATACAGTTGAATCAACAGGACTGGTTACCTTTTAAACCCCTTGGGGAGCTTAAAAAGCCCGGTCAGAGACGATAGGACTCCAAATCCCGTCATCTCTGGTCCGGGCTTTTTTTTATGGATACACAAACGGCTTAATCGGAATGCGAGGTGGTCTCACGGAAAGATAAAGCCCGTTGACAGAGGGAGGTAGTGAAATAGAGGGAGTCTAAATTATTTACAATTAAATAGTAAAAAAAACATGCTCGTTTTGACTGTCACACAACTAAAAAAAACAAAAAAATGGAAATGGAGACTTAAAAATGAAAACCGTAATGAAGCTTGTTCTGAGCGCACTGCTCGCCTTCGCCCTGGTCAGCCCGGCTGCCGCTTATTTCGAGCAGAGCCACCTGATCCTCGCCGCATACGACAGCTCCGGTGACAACCGCGGCGCTGCCACTGAGTTTGTTTATGATTTCGGACCTGTCGAAGCTATCGATTTCACCACCACCACCACACTCGGCACCATGGATTTCTCAGCTTTCGCCGGTACTGAGCGGTATGCTGCCGTTTCGGCTTTCGCCCTGGTTACCAAGTTTGACATGAGCAACTATACGACTTCATTCGAGGGGTATGTCACAACTTCTTCGGAGAACGTTGAGCAAAAGAATTTCGATCAGTTTGTGCAGTCAGCTGAAATTTACTACAGCAATTTCAGAGGTACTGCAGAGCAGTCTTTTGAAATAGCTACCACCGATGGACAATCCTTCAAACGTAGCTTCAACGGCTACTATGCCGGTTTCCTGAGATCTGATGCTGATGGTCAGGCTAACCTGAAGACCATCATCGATAACCAGTATGCTGACCTCTATCTGCAGAAGTCTGTTGACGGCGCCGATCTTGAAGTTGTCGGCATGCTGCGTATCCACGCTGACGGCGTTGTTCAGGCTATGTCGGCTGCTGCCCCTGCCGCTGTTCCGGTTCCGGCCGCTGTCTGGATGCTCGCTTCCGGTCTTGTTGGCCTGGTCGGTATCCGTCGCAAGAAATAAGCTCTTTTCATCATTGACGTGCTAAGCCCTTAACACGTCAATGAAAATTTAAACAACTAAATCAATAGGAGATTATGATCATGTTCAAGAAAATCGCATTGACCACAGCAGCCGTTTCGCTGCTTGCCAGTTCCGCCTTCGCCGGCGAAATCAACCTCTTCGGCGCTTCCGCTCAGTACAAGTTCTGGAGTGGTGCTGCATCGACCTTCCTGTCTGCCCAGCCCGGTTGCGGCACTGTCAACACAGCCAAGTCCGGCAAGAACTTCATCGCCGTCTGCTCCTCATCGGGCGACACCATCCGTGTTTCCGAGTCCAAGTCGGCCGAGGGTGTCAACTCTGTTCAGGGCCTTCTGACCACAGGTTCTACCAACACTTGTACACAAGGTGACAGCCATCGTACCATGGCGGCTTCCATCGATTTCAACAGCACCCCGAACGAAGATGGTCACTATACCGCCAACTCGGTTGTGTTGACGTTAACGTCGGTGCTTCCGACGTCGCCGCCAGCGACTTTCTAATCAGACA